>Ga0209081_1001530_pt1 | contig 13773 bp, 13 predicted proteins | sample GOMGulsemesocosm_4_FD_184636 | JGI IMG/M metagenome (GOLD analysis project Ga0209081, IMG submission 184636) | Methane-oxidizing microbial communities from mesocosms in the Gulf of Mexico - GOM15B Gulf of Mexico (SPAdes) (version 2) | ecosystem: Environmental > Aquatic > Marine > Cold seeps... | reverse complement strand
TGTAAATTTTTGTTCATGTTATTACAGTATTAATTGTCGAATATCTGACATTACGCTAGCTAAGTGACTAGTAAAACGTGCGGCAATAGCCCCGTCAATAACACGATGGTCGTAAGACATTGATAATGGTAACATGAGTTTAGGCTCAAATTCCTTACCATTCCACTTAGGCTTCATTTCAGATTTAGAAACACCTAAAATAGCTACCTCTGGTGCATTTACAATCGGTGTAAAGGCAGTGCCACCAATACCGCCAAGACTAGAGATAGTAAAACAGCCACCTTGCATGTCAGTTGCTTTTAATTTGCCATCGCGCGCTTTAATGCTTATTTCTAGCAATTCACGAGATAATTGGTGTATACCTTTTTGATCTACATCACGTACCACTGGTACAACTAAACCATTAGGTGTATCTACAGCAACACCAATGTGAATGTATTTTTTCAGAATCAAACTTTCACCGTCTTCACTCAAGCTTGAATTAAACACAGGGAAGGTGCGTAGTGCGTCAGCAACAGCTTTTAATATAAAGACTAGAGGCGTAATTTTAAAACCAAGTTTTTGCTTTTCACAAATAACATTTTGCTCTTTACGAAATGCTTCAACGTTGGTGATATCTGCTTCGTCAAATTGTGTCACATGAGGGATAGTTACCCAGTTACGGTGTAAAAATGGCCCTGATATTTTTTGAATTCGAGTTAATGATTTTGTTTCAATTTCACCAAATTTAGAAAAATCAATTTGTTTGGCACTAACAACTTGTAAACCACCTTCACCCGCAGAAACTGAACTGCCCGCATTTGCTTTGGGACGAGAAAGTTCATATTTCACATAAGACTGTACGTCTTCTTTTAAAATACGATCTTTATTACCCGTGCCTTTTACCAAGGCTAAGTCAACACCAAATTCACGAGCAATGCGACGAATTGAAGGTGAGGTGTATATTGCACCTTTACTCACTTTACCTGCTTGTGGATGATGCGGAACGGGTGAACTTGCTGGCGCGGTTGTTGGAGCAACTTTTACTGGCGCAGGATCGGCTTTAACGGGAGCTGCTATTGGAGCCGCTACTTCTATCGGAGCGGCACTTGACGTTTCTAGCTTGATAACTAAAGAGCCTTCTTTAACTTTATCGCCCGTTTTAATGAATACTTCTTTAACTGTACCTGAATGAGTTGATGGAACATCCATGGTTGCTTTATCTGTTTCTAGCGTGATTAAGCCATCTTCTTCCTCGATAACATCGCCTACACTAACTAATACTTCAATAGCCTCAACTTCACCATCTTCACCAATATCTGGTACTGCAATGTCGATAACTTGTGAAACGCTAGTCGCTGTGGTTGTAGTTTCTTCTGCTGTTGGAACAGCTATTACAGGGACTGTTTGAACCACTTCTGCTACAACAGGCTCAGTTTGGCTTGACGTTTGTTCACTTGCACCTTGCAGCTCTCCAATAATATCGCCTTCTTTGATTTTATCGCCAACATTTACTGACAAGCTAAGTAGTTTTCCTGCAAATGGTGCAGGGATATCCATCGAGGCTTTGTCAGTTTCAACGGTTACAATACCTTCATCGGCTTCAAGAGTATCGCCAACAGCAACACAAATTTCTATGATTTCAACTTCATCGCCACCAACATCTGGGACTAGAATTTTTTCAATAGACATTTTATTTTCCTTATTCTAGTTTAAGCGTAAAGCGGGTTAAGTTTATCGGTGTCAATATTGAAGTGTTTAATGGCTTCACTAACAACACTGCGCTTAATATCGCCACGATTAGCTAACTCAAATAAAGCAGCAACCACGATATAATTTTGATCAACTTCAAAATGTTGACGTAAATTAGCGCGACTATCACTACGACCAAATCCATCAGTACCTAACACGCGATATTCAGTGTCTATATAGGCACGTACTTGATCCGAGTAGTTTTTAATGTAATCGGTAGCTGCAATGGCAGGGCCTGCATCTTTAGTTATTACATTAGCGATATACGGAATTTTTGGCTCACCTTCAGGATGAAGCATATTCCAACGTGTAACGTCTTGACCATCACGGGCTAATTCGTTAAATGAGGTTACTGAATAAACATCACTAGAGATGTTAAAGTCGTTAGCTAAAATTTGTGCGGCTTGACGTACTTTTTGTAAAATTGTACCTGACCCCATTAATTGCACGTTAGCAATGGCTTTATTCTTGCTTTTACCTGCCGTAGGAGCAACTTGCTCTAACTGATAAATACCTTTAATTATTTCATCACTAATATCTTTAGTTTTAGGCATCGCAGGGTGTTTGTAGTTTTCATTCATTAGCGTCATGTAGTAGAAAACATTCTCATTTTCTTCATACATACGGCGTAAACCGTCACGCACAATAACTGCAATTTCATAACCGTAAGTTGGATCGTAAGTAACACAGTTTGGGATCAAACCTGCTTGTACATGAGAATGCCCATCTTGATGCTGTAATCCTTCACCATTTAGCGTTGTTCTACCAGCGGTAGCGCCTAGTAAAAAACCACGCGCTTGGCTATCACCAGCGGCCCATGCTAAGTCACCAACACGTTGGAAACCAAACATTGAATAGTAAATATAAAATGGAATAGTTGTTGCGTTACAAGTTGAATATGATGTGCCGGCTGCAACCCATGAGGCCATTGCGCCTAGTTCGTTAATACCTTCCTGCAACACTTGGCCTTTTTTATCTTCACGATAATAAGCAACCTGATCTGCATCTTGAGGAACATATTTTTGGCCTTCATTAGCGTAAATACCTACTTGACGGAATAAGCCTTCCATTCCAAAAGTACGTGCTTCATCAGGAATAATTGGTACTATGCGTTTACCAATTTTCTTGTCTTTCAATAAGCTATTTAACACGCGTACAAAGGTCATGGTTGATGACACTTCACGATCACCTGAGCCTTTAGTTATCGCATCAAAAGATTTCAGTGGTGGAATTTCTATTGATTCTTCTGGTTGTTGTCGGCGCACAGGTAATGAACCGCCTAATGCTTCACGGCGAGCCATCATGTATTTGTATTCTTCGCTATCTTTAGGAAACTGAAAGAAAGGTAAGTCTTCAATTTCATCATCTGAAATTGGCATATTAAAACGGTCACGATAATATTTAACAGATTCAACATCCATTTTTTTAACATTATGAGCAATATTTAAGGCTTCGCCTGATGCGCCTAAACCAAAGCCTTTTACTGTTTTCGCTAAAATAACAGTAGGACGACCTTTAGTTTTTATCGCTTTATCATAAGCTGCATAAACTTTAACAGGGTCATGTCCACCACGATTTAAGCGCCAAATGTCTTTGTCTGACATATTAGCAACCATCGCTTCGGTTTCAGGGTATTTGTTAAAGAAACATTCGCGCGTGTATTTACCACCTTTAGCTTTACAGTTTTGGTATTCACCATCTACTGTTTCATTCATTAATTGTAATAATTTACCTGACGTATCACGAGCAATAAGTTGATCCCAATAACTTCCCCAAATAACTTTAACGACTTCCCAGCCTGCGCCACGAAAAGTACCTTCAAGTTCTTGAATAATTTTACCGTTACCACGAACAGGGCCATCTAAGCGTTGTAGGTTGCAGTTAATAACAAATGTTAAGTTGTCTAAACCTTCACGAGAAGCTAAACCAATAGCACCTAATGATTCAGGCTCATCAGTTTCGCCGTCACCTAGAAAACAATAAACACGTTGACCTGAACAATCCTTAATACCACGGTTTGTTAAATACTTTAAGAACCGAGCAGTGTAAATTGCTTGCAAAGGCCCTAAACCCATAGAAACGGTAGGAAACTGCCAAAAATCGTCCATCAAATGTGGATGTGGATAAGACGATAAACCTTTACCATCACACTCTTGACGGAAATTTGCCATTTGATCTTCTGTTAAACGACCTTCTAGAAAGGCACGAGCATAAATTCCAGGAGAAATATGACCTTGCGCGAAAATAAAATCTCCGCCGTCTTTTTCTGTTGCTGCTTTAAAGAAGTGATTGAAACCTACATCATATAAGGTTGCGCTTGAGGCAAAACTACCAATATGACCACCTAACTCTAAATCTTTTTTAGAGGCACGAAGCACTAAAGCTAAAGCATTCCAACGAATGGCAGCACGGATGCGTGATTCAATGGTTTGATCCGCAGGCATATGTGGCTCTTGTCCCGGAGGAATAGTATTTACATAGGCTGTTGTTGCGTCAAAAGGTAAATGTGTTCCACCACGACGAGCGCGTTCAATTAAAGCTTCAAGTAAAAAATGTGCGCGCTCTGGCCCTTCATTTTCTAGTACTGATTCCATTGACTCTAACCATTCTTGGGTTTCTAATGAATCAATATCAATGTTTGGTAGATCTGACATATTGCTTTGTCTCCAATATTTTTTGTTTATACAAATTTATAACACTTTTCTAATGTAGGCGGGAATTTATTCGCGCTTTTTTGTTTCTTTACATTCTTCGCATAGAACGCTCCATACGGCTGTTTTCTTGAGTTAGTTTCAGTAACACTTCCTCAATAAAAGCAAGGTGTCGGTGACTTGCACCCCACGCTTTTTTTGGCTGTCCGCTAGTAATAGCGTCGAGCAAATTCTTTCTATAATCTGTTATCTTGCTAAAGATATCAGGACGCTTTGCTAAAACTGATAAGTTTTGTTCTATGTTGTCAGTTAACAAAGCTGACATGCTACGTGCAGTGTGTAATATCACCGCATTATGTGATGCAGCGCATATGGCCAAATAAAACTCATAAACTGCTTGTGCTTCTAAGCGAAAATTATCTTCTAATTGACTACTGCCTATAAGATTATGTTTGACCTGAATATGATCAAAGTCAGCACTTGTGCCGCGCATTGCAGCATAATAAGACGCCATACCCTCCATACCATGGCGAAATTCTAATAAATCAAATTGTGACTCATTATTATTTGCCATTAAATCAAATAAAGGATCAGCAAAAGACTTCATTATGGCTTTACTAACAAAAGTCCCGCCGCCTTGTTTACGAGTAACCAGACCTTTTGCTTCTAATTTTTGTATTGCCTCACGTAGCGACGGTCTTGAAACCTCAAATTGTTTTGCTAACTCACGCTCGGGTAATAATTTTTCACCGGGCTGTAAACTGCCTTCTATAATCATCGCTTCTAGCTGCGCTAAAATAATGTCAGATAATTTCTGAGGCTTGAGCTGTTGTTTCAGTGGTTGTGGCATTAACGGTTAAACCTTTAATTCATTATCAGTTAGTTAAAAACTGAATAATGATAGTTACAATTCTAAAATTACTTTTTCGGTAAATTGGTATTACCAATTGTATTTTTGACGATAAAAAGTAAATAAACATCTTGTTTGCAATGTAATTTAGTTGAAGTTTGTCAGTAAAGCAAGGAAGTTCACTAATAAAAAGCAAATTTTCATTAGAGTTAAAAATTGAAACGGTCGTTTAATTTATGTGTTTGAAATATTGGTCTTACCAATATCGCGAAAGCAAAGGAAGCTCCCAATAGCGAAAATACGTAACCGCGATCTTTAAAAAAATCGGGAATAAATTTCCTCCTACAGGCTTTTTGTGATTTTTCCTGAGCTAAATACATAGCCGTGATTTACTTTGACAGAGTGTTTTAACTAATTATTCCCACTAATGTTAATACTGAAATAACGGCAAGCACTAGTAATGCATTGCGTTTAGCTAAGCGTACCAGCAAGCAAGGCTCAGCGGTGCAGTCATCTTCATTAACCATAATGTCTTCAGATTTTTGAGCTACATCTATTAATATTTCGTGAGTTGGTTTTTTAGCGTCAAATAAACTTTCTAACCATACAGGCAGAGCTTTTGAAAAATGACCAACAAACATATAACCCAATGATGCTATACGAACAGGCAACCAATCGAGATAAAAAAGAATGTCATGATAGTTTTTACAGCCTGACGAAATGCTAGGCGCACTATATTGTTCGCTAAGATCTTCTGTTGATGAGTCTGAATCAGTTGATTCTGTCAATTCTGCTTGGCTTGCGTTTTCTTGCTCTGTTATATTTGAGTCTAAAGAGCAACTATTTTTCTGCTCTACTAGAGTTGTCAGTAAGCGATAAAACACCACGCCAACAGCGCCAAAAGTGATGAAAAAGAGCATTATAGCAATGTAGTAACGGTAATTTAGCCAAATTAATGCTTGTCCAAATCCCATAGAGGGTAAGTTTTTGTCTTGCAGAAGTTGTTGATGGTGTAATTCGGTGGTGGTCAATTCGCCTCTAAAGGCGGCATGTAAGTATTGCTTATAACTATTTCTTGTGGTGAAACAGCCAAAACCAATAATAAGTATTAATGTTGAAATAATGAGGTGTAACAGCCCATCATCTACTAAAGTTAATATGCCATATACAACAGCAACAGGTAAAAGTAGGAATAGGGTATAGCTAAAGTTGCTATTTTTTAGTTGCGATAATATTGAATTAGTTTGGAAAAAATTCACATATTGTTGATAATAATAATCGAAACGCCAGATGGAAGAAGATAATGATTTTTCTGCTGCTAGGGCGATTAGTAAACTTAGTAAACTCATTTTTAAACCTTATTTTGTAATCTTTTTTCTTGTAATATTTGATGGAAATACGGCCAGTCAAACGATTGTCCAGGATCTGTTTTTCTGCCCGGAGCAATATCACAATGACCAACGATACTTTTATCATTAATTAAAGGGTAGTTTTTTTGCAAGCTCATTGTTAATTTTGCTAACTGTTGATACTGAACTTCTTCGTAAGGTATGTCGTCTGTACCTTCAAGCTCTATACCGATAGAGAAGTCATTGCATTTATCAATGCCATCAAAACAAGATACCCCTGCATGCCATGCTTTATCATCAAAAGAAACATATTGAATGATACTGCCATCGCGCCTAATTAAGCAATGGGCAGATACTTGTAATTGAGCAATATCTGAAAAACTGGGGTGGGCATTAGCATCTATTTTCCCTAAAAAAAGGTTGGTTATATGGTTGCTACCAAATTCCCCTGCAGGAAGAGAAATATTGTGAAAAACCAGCAAGCTAACAAGATCATTTTGACCGCGAGGAGAAAAAAAATCTGACTTTTGCTGATTAACAGCTAATAGCCACCCCTGCTCAATAGTGAAGTTTGGTTGCAAATTATTACCTTTTTCAGCTTTGCTCAGCTTGCTTAACGACATACAATAACTTTAACTTTTTACATATAAGAATCATTCTATTATGACTGAAGATGACTCGACAAACAAAATCGGAAAAATATTTGTGTGGTTTGCATGGATTATTGCAATCGCTTTATTGATGTTATTTTTTCAAGGTGTACTTGATAAACAATATAATCCAAATAGTCAGCCGCAAGTCAGTCTTAATAGCGCAGGTCAGGCAGAAGTTATTTTAAAACAAAATAGGCAAGGGCATTATGTTACTAAAGGTACTATTAATGAGTCATCGGTAACATTTTTACTCGATACTGGCGCAACACAGGTTTCGATTCCTGCCCATATTGCCAACCAATTACAACTCGAAAGTTTTGGTAGTTATCCTGTGCAAACAGCTAATGGTACGGTTACTGTTTACCGAACAAAAATAGATCAGCTTAGCATTGGCAATATTTTCCTATATAATGTCGCCGCGCATATTAATCCAGCAATGAAAAGTGATGACATTTTATTGGGGATGAGCGCATTAAAAAAAGTCGAGTTTAGCCAAAAAGGCAAACAACTTACCTTACGAGAATACCCTTAATAAAATTTATTGGAACAACAAATGTCTACTTCTGCTATCACTCCTAGAACACTTAACTCTGCTCTTTCCTCTGAGATGGAAAAATTACAGCAAAATATCACAGCAACGGTTACTTGGGCGCTTAAAGAAGATTTAGGTGCTTTTAATGAACAAACTCCTAGTACCGAGCAAGACATTACTGCTATGTTAATTCCTGAAAGTGAGCAAGCGATTGCAACAGTAATCACCCGTGAAGATTGTATTGTATGTGGTGTTGCTTGGGTGAATGAAGTATTTGCGCAGTTAGATGCATCGCAAAGTGATTTAGCAAAAACAAAAATGCCCTCTACCAAAATCACATGGTTTGTAAATGATGGTGAAATGGTTAAAGCCAATACGACCTTATTTGAATTAGAGGGTAATGCTCGTACATTATTAACAGGCGAGCGTGCAGCACTAAACTTTTTACAAACCTTGTCAGGTACAGCAACATTAACTAGCTACTATGTAAAAGAGTTATCAGGCTCAAATACTAAATTATTAGATACTCGTAAAACGTTACCAGGGTTACGTAGTGCGCAAAAATATGCAGTGCTTTGTGGTGGTGGTGTAAATCATAGAATAGGCTTGTTTGATGCGTTTTTAATTAAAGAAAATCATATTGCGGCTTGTGGTGGTATAGCTCAAGCGGTTGCTACAGCAAAGCAAAACCACAGCGATAAAACAGTTGAAGTTGAAGTTGAGTCAATGGACGAACTCCAACAAGCGATTGATGCAGGTGCAGATATTATTATGTTAGATAATTTCACGCCTGCTATGATTGAGCAAGCAGTAGCGGCCACACGAGGTAAAGCTAAGCTGGAAGTTTCAGGTAATATGACTATCGAAATATTGCAAAAACATGCTAAAGCAGGTGTTGATTTTATCTCAAGTGGCGCATTAACTAAGCATGTACAAGCGATTGATTTGTCGATGCGCTTTAAATAAGTAATCTTTGATTAACAATGACTTTTATGGATGATTTTCAGATAAAGCTAACCAGCCCTACCGTTATAGAGTTTCTATCGCTTAGAAAGAAAGTTGGTTGGCAAAATATTACGACTAGTATAGCTAAAACCAGTTTAATAAACTCTTTATTTCACGTTGTTGTTTATGAAAGTAACCAGCTTGTTGGTATGGGACGAGTCGTTGGTGACGGTGTTATGTATTTTTACATTCAGGATGTTGTGGTTGATCCCCACTATCAAGGTTATGGGTTAGGGGATACTATAATGAAAGAAATAGAAGCATATTTATCAGAATCGGCTTGTGAAGGAGCAACAATCGGTCTTTTAGCCGCAAAAGGAAAAGAAACGTTTTATGCGCGTTACGGTTATTTAGCACGACCAAACATTTCTTTAGGAAATGGTATGTGTAAGTTTGTTTAACCCTATATTCAACTTGTTTTTACTTTAATTTACTGACAAAAGTTTTCCTAAATTTAGCTAGTTTAGGCGATACTACCGCCTGACAATATTGATTTTCAGGATTATTTTTAAAGTAATCCTGATGATAATCTTCACCAGAATAAAAAGTTACTGCTGGGCATACTTGTGTAACGATATTTTGTTCAAAGGTATTATCCTCATCTATTTCTGTTATTATTTTCTTAGCAATGTCTTGCTGATTTTCATTATGAACAAAGATGGCTGATCGGTATTGGCTGCCAATATCATGCCCTTGACGATTTAGTTGTGTTGGATCGTGTAAGGTGAAAAAAATCTCAAGTATTTCTTGGTAATTAATTTCTGCTGGATCAAAGGTTAAGTGCACCACTTCTGCGTGACCCGTTTCGCCAGAGCAAACTTCCTCGTAGCTAGGTAAATCCGATTCACCACCCATATATCCTGATGTTGCTGAAAGTATTCCTCGTACTTGAGTGAACGCTCCTTCAATACACCAAAAGCAACCGCCTGCTAGTGTCGCTATTTGAAAGTTATTACCATGATTAATATTTGTCATTTTTTTGATTACACAAAATATGAATAGAGATAGTATTGGATGATATATACTCATGACACCTCAGAATACTCCTTTCAGCGAGAATTAAAAGGCTTAGAGGCAAGGCATTGATTGAAGAGAATGGTTGTTCCCTTGTCGAAATCAATAACGCAGCATATAAGCCTTTAAAACTCGCCCTAAGGGGACGCCTGAGCAAATCATGCTCGTCGTTGCTCCTTTTTTTAAGGGAACAACCATTAATAAAAACAAGCGCCTTAATCATGAATTGTTCAAGCGTCCTGAAAGAGACATTTTGAGGTATCATGAGTATAATATTGCGATGAAGTTACATAGACCTTACAAGTTATCAATTTATGTCACCGTTTTTTACAATAAATAATTTAACCAACAACTTAAAATCAAGCAACCAAATTCAGTTGGTACTTTCGTTACGTAGTGTCGCAATAATTATTCAGCTATTATTGATTTTTTTTGTTAATTTAGCTTTAGCCTACGAACTCCCTTGGACTCCGTTATTTAGCGTTATTGCCTTAGAGCTTGCTTTTACTTTTTTCAGTTTTGCTTTTTATCGAAACAAGCAGCACATCAGTCAATCAGCTTTATTAATTCAAATTTGTGCAGATATATTATTCTTGTCATTATTATTATTTTTTAGTGGCGGAGCAACCAATGCTTTTGTTTCATTATTATTGATCCCCATTGCTATTGCAGCGGTAACATTGCCGCCATCTTTGCTCGCGTTTGTTGCCTTTTTAGCTATTTCTTCATATAGCATTTTATTGTGGTTTTTACCGATGAGCGTAATGCATGGCAATATGCAAGGGCACTTTATTGGTATGGGCATTAACTTTTTGTTTTCTGCTTTAGTGGTTGCTTTAGTTGTGGGAAAAATGGCACGCAGTATTAATCAACGAGAACAAGCTATTGCTGCTTATAGAGAAAATTTATTAAAACAAGATCAGGTTACCTCTTTGGGCGTAGCTTCGGCGCAAGTAACTCATCAGCTAGCAACACCGATTGCGACGGTGCAATTATTGGCAGATGAACTTGAAGAAGATTTTCCAAATAATGAAATTATTACCGATATGCAAAGCCAGTTAAAACGCTGTAGCGACAGTTTAAATGCATTTCGGGCTATGGTATTTGCTATCAAAGAGCAAACGAGTATTCCTCGTAGCGTAAATAGTTTACTTGATGAAATAATGGAAAACTTACGGATTAATTACCCTGACATTGAGGTAGAGTTAATAAAGAGCCACCAAGATGATATAATAGTTATAGCAGATGCCGCATTACTACCGGCTATTTTAAATTTAATTAACAATGCCGTACGGGCAACTAAAGCGAATCATGCGAGTAAAATCACCTTAACAAGCTGTGTGAATAATGCAAACTGGCAGTTTATTATTCGAGATTACGGTTTAGGGTTTACTATGGAAAAACTTAAGCAGCTCGGCATAAAACCTGTTAATAGTGAACAGGGGTTAGGTATGGCGGTGTTTCTAAGTCATGCTAGTTTAGAACGCCTTGGCGGTAAGTTGGCATTAACTAACCATAATCAAGGTGGTGCCTTGGTTACTTTGAGCCTGCCTTTAAAATCGAGTGAATTATGACCATGAAAAAGTTATTACTTGTTGAAGATGACTGTGTTTTTGCTAATACTTTAATGCGACGCCTAACAAAACATGGTTTTGATTGCGTGCACGTTAAAACGAATTCTGAAGCATTGTTGGCTTGTCACAGTCACCAGCCTCATTATGTTTTGTTGGATATGAAACTAGTGCAAGAAACCACGTTAAGTATCATCGCACCTATACGACAATCACGGCCTAATAGCCGTATAATTTTGTTAACAGGTTTTGCTAGTATTGCCACTGCGGTAGATGCGATAAAACTAGGAGCCGATGATTATTTAACTAAGCCCCTTGATACCCAAACATTATTAGCTGCTCTTAACGAAAGTAAAGCGTCAGAAATTAAAACCAATACAGAAGTAGACGGTAAAACACTCTCAGCAGAACAAGCACAGTGGCAACATATTCAGCAAGTATTAAAGGCTAATGATGGTAATATTTCAGCCACTGCTAGGCAGTTGTCTATGCATAGACGAACTTTACAGCGAAAACTGCAAAAAAAATCACACTTTTAAATTGCCTTAATACTTGAGGTTTTATTTGTATCGTTTAGAAGTTATATGCCACATGTTGATGAAACCTAACAATCATTTCTTCTTTATCTGGCTCTATTTCTAATTCTGTTGCCATTAGTTTTAATGCTTGCTCTATTTGGTTTAAAAACCGTCCAAATCCATGTTCATTTATATTTTTATTTGTCGCTACAAAAATGAGTTGTACATTATCTACCAGTTCGTTGGCATCCCACTTGCTAACTATGCCACAAGGATTTTGTTCAGGGTTATAACCAAGCATTTGTAATTCACCTATTCGGGAAACTATCTCGTGAATGCTATAACGTACAATTGGCACTAAACCGTTGGCAATTAAGGCGCCGTTATTTAAATTATATCGTTTTGATGCTTGGGTAAAGGTATCGGTTAAATACGTATAAAGTGGGTTGTATGGATCATTTGAATCTGGGTCCACTTCTACCATGTTAAGTAGCCTATTTGATATGGATAAATTAACCACAGCATACGTCATTGCAGAGTGAGACTCAGGTAAGATAACCTGTTGACTTTCATAGCGTCGAATAATGGGTAGCAGTTTATGGGCTTGCGTTGTTAGCCCATTTTCTTTCTCAGCGAGTTTATTCTTTGCAAATAAATCATAAGTGATATGTTGGTGATCGCGTAACCTAATATTACTTTCGTCTATGAAAATTTGTTTAGCGTACACACGCACTAGTTGTGAAACTTTATCATGAAAATTTGCTGAGTTTTTTCTAATATCTTGTCCAGAAGTTAAAAATAATAACGATATTTTTTTAACGCGTTTATTCACATCAAAGAATGATTTCTTTAGCTGATGATTTTCAGGGTTATAATAAAATAGAATTTGTTGATTGGTTTGCCACTGGTGCATCTCTTGATTAAAACGTACTCTAGCTAGTTTATTATTAGCAATAAATTGACAGTTTCTTATTTCATAAAGTTCAGATAAATCAAAGAGTTTTTTTGCTAATGTTTGATAAAAATTATAATAATTCTCTTTTTTAGTCTTAGCGTGGACATTTGAATTTTGAGAAAAACGCTGAATAAGTTCATCTGTAATAGTAAATTCGGCCAAAATATATTGGTTATCACGGGCATTGCTTGGTAAGTAGCTTTTATGATCGGCACTTCGCTTTCTAATTATTGACATAATATTTCCTTATTATAGAGAAGAATTATAGAGACAAGTTAGCTAGATATACCCGACTCATTTTCAACTCATTAGAGTATGTGTGAAGTGTAACTTTATCGAATGACATTTTTATTTCATTTATATGGCAAGTAGATGACAGTGATTTTTAAGGAGGTAAAGGTGAAAGTTGTTATTTCAAGTGCTTATTTTCTGTCATATTATGGTAACAATGTGGTCACAAATTTGTCATAATTACTTGCTATTCTACGAACAATATTTAACTACACCCCTTTAATATCCTTACTTTATGAAAAAATTAACACGTGTTAGCAGTAAACTTGTTATTTTATCGTTAGTGCCTTTATTTACATTCAGTATTATTATTTTTGCTTGTATTCAAATATCTACCGATCGTCATTTACACTCTCAACAAATGCTTGAAACAAGATTAAACCAAACGCAAAGGCTTAACCTTATTATTAGAACATTTACTTCCAACATTATTGATACTGCACATAAAGCGCGCAGCGGTATGGCATTATGGAAAGATTCACAAGAGCAGGTTAGTAGTGGAAAAAAAATAATTACGCAGCAATGGCTCGCTTATAAAAAAGGAAATATAACGCCTAAAGAAGATAAGTTACTTCAAAGTATGCAGCCTCTTTATCAAGACAGTCTTAGTGGGATAGAAAAAATAGCTGACTTCATGGAGCAAGAGTCTTCTT
>Ga0209081_1001527_pt1 | contig 13785 bp, 13 predicted proteins | sample GOMGulsemesocosm_4_FD_184636 | JGI IMG/M metagenome (GOLD analysis project Ga0209081, IMG submission 184636) | Methane-oxidizing microbial communities from mesocosms in the Gulf of Mexico - GOM15B Gulf of Mexico (SPAdes) (version 2) | ecosystem: Environmental > Aquatic > Marine > Cold seeps... | reverse complement strand
TGAATTTGCAGTGAAAGGCATGTTACCTAAAGGTCCTTTAGGTCGTGAAATGTTCCGCAAATTAAAAGTGTATGCTGGTGCTGAGCACGCGCATACTGCACAACAACCACAACTTTTGGAGCTTTAAGCAATGGCTGATAATCAATATTACGGTACTGGTCGTCGCAAGAGCTCAACTGCTCGTGTGTTCATGAAAGCTGGTAACGGTGCAATTAAAATTAACAAACGTGACATTTCTGAGTACTTCGGTCGTGAAACAGCTCGTATGGTTGTTCGTCAACCATTAGAGTTAGTTGAAATGTTAGAAAAGTTTGACTTTAACATCACTGTAGTTGGTGGTGGTATTTCTGGTCAAGCTGGTGCAATTCGTCACGGTATCACTCGTGCATTAATGGAGTTTGATGAAACATTGCGTGGCGGTTTACGTCAAGCTGGTTTTGTTACTCGTGATGCGCGTAAAGTTGAACGTAAGAAAGTTGGTTTACATAAAGCACGTAAGAAACCACAGTTCTCAAAACGTTAATTTTCGTTATATTCTACTTGTTTGTAAGTGGAATGTTTCAGCGCAAGTAGGCGGGATTTTAATCGCGCTTGTTTAGGTAGATGAAAATACGTTTTGTATTCAACAATTAAAAAAAGCCGACTATATGTCGGTTTTTTTATGTTTAAAATTTAGCTAATCGCACTTTTTAAGAACAGAGCGCGAACGAGTTCCCGCCTGATATGTATTGACCTGTCAAATGTCTACGGTGGTGTGCAGGGAGGTGAGATTTTAATCGGTTAAACCAGAGGTAGGCGGGATTTTAATCGCGCTTTTAACCATTAATAAATATATTTCAAAATATTTATGTTTTTACTGTGCTTGAACACCTTTTTACCTTGTAAAAAACAGTCCATTTCTTTATGATCATAAAAATTTTTATCGATATACCGTTAGGTATAAGTTTGATCAAACAAAAATAAGGGCTATGCTGATTCACATTAAACTAAATGTATGATCAGTAAGGTTAATAATAATTGTTTGATAATCAATGTGAATTGGAGAGTGTGAATGAGCAATATGCCTGTGAATAACGGCCGCAGACGCTTCTTAACAGCGGCTACTGTCGTTGTTGGTGGTGTTGGCGTGGCTGGTGTGGCTGTGCCTTTCATTGGTTCCTGGAATCCAAGTGCTCGCGCGAAAGCTGCGGGTGCTCCAGTTGAAGTCAATGTAGGTAAAATAGAGCCTGGTCAATTAATACGTGCTGAATGGCGTGGTAAACCTGTTTATGTTGTTCGCCGTACAGAAGAAACGGTGAATAATTTAGCAAAACATGATGACCAGTTACGCGATCCTAATTCTGAAAAAGCGCAACAGCCTAGTTATGCAACTAATGCTTATCGCTCTATTAAGCCTGAGTTTTTGGTAGCACTGGGTGTTTGTACTCACTTAGGTTGTGCGCCTACCCATCACGGTGGCGATTTTGGCGAGTTTGTTGAGGGAGTAAGCGACGGTTTCTTCTGTCCATGTCATGGTAGTAAATTTGATATGGCAGGTCGTGTTTTTCAAGGAGTTCCAGCACCATTAAATTTAGTGGTTCCAGAGCATTCATTTACTAATGAAGACACCTTATTAATTGGTGTAGGCCAAGGGGAAGCATAATGTTAGCTAATTTTATGGCTTGGATGGACAAGCGTTTGCCACTTACAGATGCTTGGAATAAGCATCTAGCACAATATCCAGCACCTAAAAACTTTAACTTTTGGTACTTTTTTGGTTCATTAGCGATGTTAGTGCTAGTAAACCAAATTTTAACGGGCGTATGGTTAACCATGAGCTATGAACCATCTGGCGATGGTGCATTTGCCTCAGTTGAGTATATTATGCGTGATGTTGATTACGGTTGGTTGCTGCGTTATATGCATTCAACGGGTGCATCTGCATTTTTTGTTGTGGTTTATTTACACATGATGCGCGGCCTTATGTATGGTTCGTATCAAAAACCACGTGAATTATTATGGATCTTCGGTATGTTGATCTTCTTGGTGTTAATGGCTGAAGCATTCATGGGCTATTTATTACCTTGGGGTAACATGTCGTATTGGGGCGCGCAGGTTATTATCTCCTTGTTTGGCGCAATCCCTATTATTGGTGATGACTTAACGCTGTGGATTCGTGGTGATTATGTTATTTCTGGTGCTACTTTAAACCGTTTCTTTGCTTTACATGTAATTGCAATGCCGTTGGTACTTGTTATTTTAGTATTCTTACACATTCTTGCTTTGCATGAAGTGGGTTCAAATAACCCTGAAGGTATTGAAGTTAAGAAGAAAAAAGGCAGTATTAAACCTGAAGAATTAAGCAAGTTTACTTTCCATAAACAATATAGTGAAAAATACGATATTGTTGATGCTATACCGTTCCATCCTTATTATTCTGTAAAAGATATTATGGGTGTAGCAGGTTTCTTAATTCTATTCTGTTGGGTGATGTTCTTTGCTCCAGAAGGCGGCGGTTACTTTATGGAAGCGCCAAACTTTGAACCAGCTAATGGTTTAAAAACTCCTGAACATATTGCACCTGTTTGGTATTTTGGTCCTTTCTACACTATTTTACGTGTTATTCCAGACAAGCTAATAGGCGCTATTGGTATGTTCTCAGCCATTATTGTGCTGTTCCTTGTACCATGGTTTGATCGCGGTGTAGTGAAATCTGTTAAATATCGTTCTAAATTACACTTATTTAACTTAATTCAATTTGCAATTTGTTTTGTGGCATTAGGTGCTTTAGGTACATTACCAGCAACACCGGTTTATAACATGATTGGTACTATTGCTAGTTTTGGTTATTTTGGTTTCTTTGTAGCACTTTGGTTCTACTCTAAGAATGAAAAATGTAAGCCAGTTCCAGAGAGGGTTTCACACTAATGAAAAATTTAATTAAAGCGTTTGTTTTTGGTTTAGCCACTGTTATGTCTACATCTGCACTAGCTGCATCTGGGGGAGCTAACTTAGACCACGCAAATAATGATTTATCTGATAAAGAGTCCTTGAAAAAAGGTTTTAAAACCTATATTAACTACTGTTTAGGTTGTCATCAGTTGCAATACCAGCGTTATAATCGTACTTTTAAAGATTTAGGTATTGAAGAGGCTGATGGCGTTTCAAACTATATGTACACTGGCGAAAAATCAGGTGATCACATTACTAATACTATGCCGAAGAAAGAAGCTGCGGCATGGTTTGGTACTGCGCCACCAGATTTAACGCTTGAGGCGCGTTTACGTAGCCCTGATTGGATTTATACTTATTTACGTTCTTTTTATATGGACAGTGATCGCCCTTTTGGTGTGAACAATAAAGTATTTAAAGATGTTGGTATGCCGCACGTGTTGCAAGATTTGCAAGGTGTTAGTTCCATTGATGAACACGGTAATGTTACTCCTGCAATGGGCGGTAGCTTAACCACGGAAGAGTACGATATTGTGGTTCGTGATCTAACTAACTTTTTAGAATATGTTGGTGAACCAAGCAAGCTTGAACGTGAAGCAATGGGTGTTAATGTATTAATATTCTTGTTCATTTTCTTTATTGTTGCTTATTTCCTTAAAAAAGAATACTGGAAAGACGTACATTAAGAAAAGTTTGTAGGCGGGATTTTAATCGCGCATTTTTAGCGCGAACAAGTTCCCGCCTACGGTTAAAATGCTGTAGGCGGATTATTTTTGAATAAAAAATAATCGCGTTTTTGTTTTATTAAAAAAGTAGGAGGCCCTATGGCCGTAGCAGCAAATAAACGTTCTGTAATGACGTTGTTCTCGCATGCTGATGATATGTATAGTCATCAAACACGTATAGTACTGGCAGAAAAGGGCGTTGGTGTTGATATCACTTTAGTTGATTTAGCGAACTTGCCAGAAGATTTAATAGACTTAAATCCGTATGGAACAGTTCCTACCTTAATTGATCGTGAATTAGCTTTATATGAAGCTAAAATAATTATTGAATATTTAGATGAGCGTTTCCCTCATCCGCCATTGATGCCTGTTTATCCTGTATCACGTGGTCGTAGTCGTTTAATGATGCATCGCATTGAAAATGACTGGTATAGTTTGGCTAAAATTATTCTAACGGGAAATGCTAGTGCAGCTGAAAAAGCTCGTCAAGAGCTTAAAGAAAGTTTAATAAGTGTTGCGCCAATTTTAAATGAGGCTCCTTACTTTATGAGTGAAGAGTTTAGTTTAGTCGATTGTTATATAGCTCCTTTATTATGGCGTTTACCTGTTTTTGGTATTGAGCTTGTAGGTCAAGGCTCAAAAGAGTTGAAAACTTATATGTTACGTTTATTTGAACGTGAGTCATTCCAAGCATCATTAACAGAAACTGAGCGTGAATTACGTTTTGGTCATCCTGCTTAATGGTTGATTCAACTTTAATGAAAATGAGTTCTAATAAGCCCTATTTAGTGAGGGCTTTTTATGACTGGATTTCAGACAATGATTTAACACCTCATATTGTTGTTGATGTAAGTGTGTATGGTGTTTTAGTACCAATGACCTATGTAAATGATGGTCAAATAGTTTTAAATATAGCGTCTTCGGCTGTAGGCACTATTGCTTTAGGTGAAAATGCTATTGAGTTTAGTGCGCGTTTTGGCGGTAAACTTGAGCATATTACTGTGCCATACGGTGCGGTTGCTGCTATTTATGCTAAAGAGAATGGTGCAGGTACATCATTACCTATAGAACATCCTAGTGATGATGAACTTACTGCTGAAAGTGATGTTGTGCCAAAAATCAAACCAAGTTTAAGTAGTGTTTCTGCTCCAGAAAATACAACTAAAGTGAAAAAGTCATCTAAAGGCAAAGCGAGTTTGAAGGTGATAAAGTAATTGATAAGTGACGTGCCTATGCATTTAACTTAGAAAGTTTTTTGAGCGTTTATATTTCTTAAAGCGTGTAAAATACATTAATATTTTCCCGATTTCTTTAGAAATCGGGGATATTAACATTAATATATCGAGAAAGATCGAGAATATTAACGTAGGCGGGATTTTAATCGCGCTTTTAAGCTACAAGTATTCAAATGCTTTAAAAACGCGAGTAACTCCGCTGATATTGCGAGCAATATTTACCGCTGTATTTGCTTCTTTTTTGGACACTAGCCCCATTAAAAACACTTCCGAATTTTCTGTAATCACTTTAATATCATTGCCATTGACTTCGTCACTAGAAAATAAGGCTGCTTTAATTCTTGATGTGAGCCAAACATCACTTGTTTGAGTGATTACTGACGTTGTATTGCCAATTCTAACTTGATCATGAATACGAACAATCTCACTAATGTTATGAAGTATTTTAATTGCCTGATCTTTTAAAAAGGTATTAGGTGCTTGGCCAATAATTAATACGGAACCATTCACACTGATAATATGTAAATTAGTATTTTCGCTTAACGATTTGTTTTTGATTAATTCATTGTAGGCTGCAACTTCAATACTTTGGTCGTCTATTTGATTACCAATGCTGCGACGATCCGTAGCCATACTCGCACCAGTAGTGAGAGCAACAACAGCGACAGCGGCACAACCTTGTAAAGTGGCAAGAATAACTAAAAGAGCTGTAAGCGACAGCGGCTTGCTGTTAATGGATTTTGATAAATTGATCATAGGAATTAAGACTCAGATTGTGGGAATAAAGTAGTATCAATAATTTCGCATAAACAATGAAGTATAATTAAGTGCACCTCATTAATGCGTGCTTTTCTAGATGATGGTACACGAATTTCAACATCTTGCTCACCTAATAAACCAGCAATATCACCACCATCATGACCTGTTAAAGCAATAATAGGCACATCACGTGATACGGCACTTTCAACCGCTTTAACAACGCTACGTGAATTTCCACTTGTTGAAATTGCTAATAAAACATCACCATTATTGCCGATAGCATGTATTTGCTTAGAAAAAATCTCATTATATTGAGCGTCATTGGCAATTGACGTTATGGTGGCACTGTCTGCAACAAGAGAAATAGCAGGTAAACTAGGGCGTTCTGTTTCAAAACGATTTAGTAGTTGAGAGCAAAAATGCTGAGCATGACTAGCCGAGCCACCATTACCACAAGCCAGTATTTTATTACCAGACAATAAGCATTGCACCATCATCATTCCAGCTTGTTCTATTGCACTCGAAATAGCCTCAGTTGCAGCTATTTGTGTTTGAATACTTTCAGTAAAATTATTTTGTATCTGTTCTAACATGGGGGTTAAATAACTCCAGTGTTGTTAATGGCTAAAAAATGGTTAAAAAGCATTTTTTAGCCAAGTTACTTGTGGTTTATTAATGTCACCGTCTAGAGCAATAACATCAAAGCGGCAGGGCGTATTATATTCGTTTAAGTTGGCTTTATGGAGAAAAAATGCAACACAATGTTTTATTTTATTTTGCTTTGATTGAGATATAGCTGAAATTGCACCACCAAAATGATTATTTTTACGGTATTTAACTTCAACAAAAATAAATGTTTGGCCATCTTGCATGACAAGATCAATTTCACCTTGGCGACAGTGAACGTTTTGATCAATGAAAACTAAGCCTTGTTGAATAAGGTACTGCTTAGCAAATTCCTCGGTTGCTTTACCTCGGCTATAACTGGTTTGTGCCTTAATCCATGACAATTTGTTTTACCTTATCACTTTGATATTGACCCCAAATTAGGCTACGGGTAAGAATATTTTTATTGTTTAATTGTAATACGCCCGTTTGACCAAAATGTCGAATATAGGGAGCATCTTTCATCTGAGATATTTTGCCTAGTAAGTTATAACTGTCAAACCCCATAGCGAATATTTTTGATAAACTATCAGTACGTTTAGGCCAAAGTTTATTACTGAGTTTGGCTAAATGTTTATTTTTTTGCTTAGAGTCTAACAACCAAGGCATTTGGGTGAAAGTTAACCCCCGTAAGTCATTAGTATTATTAGTATTGTTTTTGTCGTTGAAGTTGCTATGACTTCGAGAGCTTGCATAAACAGGAATAATATCAGCAAAAGGGCTAGTGTTAACATCAATGTAAGGTTTTATCAAACGGGTTTGTGCAGCAGTACCTATGAGATAAATCATATCAATATCACGACGATTTCTAGGTTCAGATTTTATGGTATTTTTAAGTCGTGCATTTAATTGTTTAATACGCGTTTGGCTATCATTTATATCAAGACTTTCTTTTAAGTTTACTTGCATTTGTTTACCTTCATTAAAGTAAACAATTTCAACTGCATTTCCTGTAGATAGCTGCCATTGTTGGCTAAATGCAATCGCAATACGCTTTGACACTCTGTCTTTGTAGCTTAGCACAATAGGTTTATTGAACGCTCGTTGACTAAGTGTTGCGGCCGCTTGTACGGCTTCATCTTCTGGCCTCATGGATAAAGCCGTTTGATAAGAAGCAAGCGGGTGTTGAGTAGGTAAATTGAGTAATAAAGTGGGGATCTGTAATGTAACTTGCTGATTACTTATATTTAAGAAGGTTTCAACATTAGATTTTAATAGTGGGCCAATAATGTGGTCAATATTCAAAGAACTGAAATGCTCAGTGATGTTTTTCCATACTATTTTGTTAGTATCAATAAAGTGAATATTACTTGCTGCATTATTATTGTAAGCAGCTAAAATCCCTTGCTGTAGAGCTAAACCTGCATTTTTTTGACTGCCGCTAAGAGGTAATAAAATGGCAATGTTTTCAACGCTACTCTTAGTTGAATTCACTGTTTGCAAATATTCAATAATACTCATGGCTGGGTGTGTTGGGTTATGTTGTTGCCATAAACTTAAATAGCGAAGATACGATTGAGTATTAGCACCAAATCTATGACTATAATTTAGTAATTCTTTCCAACCATCAATAAAGGGAGGCTTACGCTTAACTAGCTGTATTACCTGCCATTGTGATAGTGTTTCAAGTCTATGCCATAACGCTATAATATCTTCATTTGTGGCGTTTTGATTTAATGCAAAAGCGTTGAGCTCAGCATTAAGTGCAGGTATTAATTTCCCTTGCGCTGTTAATACGTCACTTAACGTTTGATAATAGTTTAGGGTTAATTTAAGCGTGCCTGTTGTATTGTTATTGGTATATGAAACTAATTGGTTAGCAAGTTGTAATTGTTGATAAGCTTGTTGATGATAATTTAGAGCGTGTAAGCTTGATGATTTTACTAATAACAGTCGATAAGTTATTTGGTGATTTTTTGATGCTAGTTTTGATGTTTTATTGGCCAACCAAAGCGCTTTAGGAAAGTTTTTCTGTTGTAAAAACAATTCGCTAGCTTCAACCAATAATCTTGTAATAGCGGTTTGTTGTTGAACTGATGTTTGCTCAGCTGTATCAACTTGGCTGTTAAGCGTTTGCGCTAAAGCAAGCTTTTCTTCAGCAGTTTGTGCAACGCTAATCTTCTTAATAATTGTTTTTATTGGTGTTTTTGGTTTTTTTGTCGGGGGTTGAGTACCGCAAGCTGAAATAAATACTGTCATCAACAATAGCGTAATTAAAATGATATTAGCGTATGTTTGCCTAAATAGTTTAATCAACGTGATTTTTGTTAAATTAAAAGCTAAAAAATTAGTTTGACTCAAATGGAAAAATCCGTGCAACTTTACCTCGGGGTAAGGTTATAATAAACGCCATTGCAGCGAGTCTCAACTAAATCCTGCATTGTAAATTTAAATGAGAGAATTAATGGCAATGAGTGAAAGCAAGATAATCCCAGGTACTTTATACATAGTCGCTACACCTATAGGTAATTTAGGTGATATTAGCACGCGAGCATTAGAGGTGTTAGCCCAAGTTGATATTATCGCTTGTGAAGATACTCGCCACACACACAAATTATTGTCGGCCTTTGCCATTAAAAATAAAACATTGTCGATGCATGATCATAATGAACGTCAGCGACAAGATTATATTGCTAGTTTGTTGCAAGAAGGAAAAAGTATTGCATTAGTTTCTGATGCGGGTACACCGTTAATTAGTGACCCTGGCTTTCATTTAGTACGTCATTGTCGCAGTTTAGGGTTAGCTGTTTCTCCTATTCCTGGTGCTTGTGCCGCTATTTCAGCGTTAAGTGTTGCAGGGTTACCCACGGATAGGTTTTCTTTCGAAGGTTTTTTACCGTCTAAATCAGGAGCCAGACAAAGTACTTTGCTCGCTTTAGCTAATGAACCTCGCACCATGGTGTTTTACGATGCACCAAGAAGAGCAATAGATACAATAAAAGACATAGTCGCTACTTTGGGTGGTGAACGTTATGTTGTAATAGCTCGTGAGTTAACGAAAACTTTTGAAACAGTGCATTCAGATCATGCTCAAAGCTTACTAACTTGGTTAGAGCAAGATTCAAATCAGCTCAAAGGTGAAATGGTGCTGATTATTGAAGGCTATAAAGTCAACCCAGATGAAATTTCTGCTGATGTTATTAAAACGTTAAAACTACTCTTGGGTGAAATGAAACCCAAGAAAGCTTGTGCTATTGCCGCCGAGATTCATGGTGTGAAAAAAAATGCTTTGTATGATATTGCGCTTAGTTTAAAAGCGTAAAGCTAAGGGGTTTTAATTTATATCCCTAAGGTTTAACTCTAGTTTTGATTGAGCTACATCAATATTGTGTGCCTGTAAAATAAACTCTATAAACTTCACGCCTAACTGACACGGTTGATAAAATTTACTGGTAGCTAGTGTTATTTTAGAATGTTCAAATCTATATGATGTTGGTTTAATGGCTTTTATTTGCCCTTTTTGAACAAGGCTATCTGCCAAGCCATCTGATAATGCACCAATATAAGCACCTGACAAAATACCATAGATACTCGCCTCCATTGAATTCGATTCATATTTAAAGTTAAATTCAGGCGCTAAAAACCGATAGTCTTCATGAGAAACATAATTAAGCCAAATGCTCGGGTATTGAGCAATTAATGCATCGTTAATATCACTATCGGGCATTTCAAATAAAGGATGCTCTTTACTGCAATAGAGTGAAATAGGTTTATCACATAATTTTATATAATTAAGAGAGGGAGAAGGAGATAGAGAGGGCGTTAATGAGGAAACCAATGCAAAATCATAAGATCCGTCTTGAAGTTTGGCTAAAATATTTCTATTTTCTAATGATTCAATTTCTAAGGTAACATCGGGAGCATATCTATTGAAGTCTTGGATAGCTTGACTAAAATTAAACTCTTTTACTAAGTTATGATCATGTAAAATGCCTATTTTTACTCGCCCCTTATGTTGTTGATGAATTTTATTAACATTTAATTGATATTTTTCTACTGACGCGAGTAGCTCATTAATGGCTTTGTAAAAATCATCTCCTTCGACGGTTAATCTAAAACCTTTATTACCACGGTGACAAAGCGTTAAGCCAATACGCCCTTCTAATTTTCTAATGTAGCTGCTTACAGTGGATAAGTGAATGTTTAAAAAAGTACTCGCCTTACTAAAGCCTTCGTGATCAACAACGGCTTTAAAAATCTTAATCATTCTTAAATCACCATCAGTTACTTGTTTTAATATATTGCGCATAAGCTCCTCCTTTAATCTTATTAGCTACTTGTAATACTCGCGAGTTATTTATCATATTAACTTAGAGGCTTTATTTACTAAGTAATTCTCGTGTGAATGTTGATTATTTATTTCTATGATCAATAAAAGTAACAAGCTTATTTAATATGCTTGCGGTTTACAATAGACAACTATACAAAATCACTAACTATAATAAAAATCAGCATGGCTATACTGAACTGATTTTGATTTACGAATAAAATCGTAAGTTAAAATTATAATAAAAAATGTGACCATTATAAATGGATTGAATATTTTGATGATATTGTTGCTTTCAATACTAATAATTAACTATTAAGTTAGCATCTTGTTCTTAAAATTTTATTCTTATTGATAATAAATCACTAACTTATAAGTATTAACACTAAATAAAAATAATATACTAAGAGAATAATAATGATGATTAAAAATATATTGAGTTTAGCCATTGGATTAGCGTTAACAGGCTCTGTGGTTTCTATGCCTTTATTAGCTGAAGAAGTTACTGATAAAAAAGAGGTAAAGAAAAAAGGGGGCGCTGCCCTGATGGAAGTTATTGAAATATCGGCACGTAAAAAAAATAATGCAGAGCCAGTACAAGAAACACCTTTAGCGGTAACCGTTTATGGTGCTGAACAATTAGATGCTTTAAATGTTTCAGATATTAGTGATTTATCATATACGTCACCAGGCGCACAATTTGAAGAAGTAGGAACTTTCCCGGGAGTACAAAATTTTTCTTTTCGTGGTCAAGGTATTAATTCATCTATTCCCTCAGTTGATCCTACGGTAGGTACGTTCGTTGACGGTATGTTCTTAGGTGTAACATACGGTGTTGTTATGGATATGTTTGAAATTGAATCAGTTGAAGTGTTACGTGGACCTCAAGGTCTATTGTTTGGTCGAAATGTTACGGGTGGCGCGGTAAGTTTACGTACTAAACGTCCAGACGGTGATTTTAGCGGAAAAATCAAAGTTCAAGCAACCGACCATCAAGAATATGTTTATGCGGGAACTCTCGAAGGTACACTAATAGAAGATAAGTTATACGGTAAAGTGGTGGCTTATTATAGTGATGATAATGGTTATTTTGATAATTATGGTACTGGACACAAAGAAGGTGTTGACTATTTATCTCCTGATAACAACCCTACAGGGGCGATTGAGACGACGTTTGTACGCGGTACTTTAGTTTTTGAGCCAACAGATGATTTGAATCTAACCCTAATTACTGAACATGGCAGCATGAAAGGTGACGGCGGTGTTTGGGCTACGCTTACAACCGTATTCGATCCTGCCACGGGCGACTATCTTCCAAATGAAACTAAAAAGTTTGAAGTGGCCACAGATGCAGGTAGTTTTACTGACGGAAAATGGAACCATGTAATTTTTGAAGCTAATTATCAACTTGATGATAATAGTTCTATTACTAACATTTTAGCATATCGTGATATTGATTTTGCGAGCGCAACAGAACTCGATGGTAGTATGGCATCTATCTTTGAAATAGGTGGAGCAACCGTTCAAGATCAGATCAGTAATGAATTACGTTATGCAACAACATTATTAGACGGTAAGTTAGATTTAACCCTTGGTCACTATTATTTCCACCAAGATATTGAATACTTAGAAGATCGTATTGTTGGCGGTGGTGCACTTAATTTTGTACTTGGTGGCATAATGGATCATACCTCGTATGGCGCTTTTGTTAGTACCGACTATCACTTGTCAGACAAGTTATCTATTTCTGCAGGCGCGCGTTATACCGTTGAAGATAAAAAGGCATCGATAATTGATTCAACTAATGGTCGATGCGGTGATCTAGGAACCTATATTTGTGAAGGCAAATGGCAAGATTTAGAACGCGATTGGACCAGTGTTACTCCAAAACTTGGCGTTGACTATAAAGTAACTGATGAAGCAATGGTCTACGCTTTTTGGACTAAAGGTTTTCGTAGTGGTGGCGTGAATTTCCGAAACGGGAAACCAGAAATATTCTCTCCTGGCCCTACTGATGCAGAAAGCCAAGACACCTATGAGTTTGGTGTGAAATCTGACTTGTTAGATGGTACTTTACGCTTAAACGGCGCCTATTTCTTTACTGATATTACAGACAAGCAAAGTGAAATCAATATTCCAGATCCTGATATTATTGTTTTACAAGCAACATTAAATGCAGGTAATGTTGAAATTCAAGGGGTAGAAGTTGACTTTGTTGCCCTACTTACCGATTCATTAACTATCGTAGGTTCATTTGCTTGGTTAGACTCTAAATACACTCACCGAAATGATACAGGTGCAGTGTTTGGTGATGATTTACCCCGATTAACGCCAATATCTTATGCATTATCAGCTAATTATACACAAGAGTTAGATGATAACGGTTATATTGTATATAACGCTGGCTATTCGTTTAGAGATAAAACGGCTTATTCTGACGATAATACAACTTACTTTCCTGAAGCTAAGCAAGTTAGCGCGAGAATTGAATGGAATAATAGTGATGAAAACTTAAAAGTAGCCTTGTATGGTAAAAACTTACTTGATGAAGCGCGCTTTGGTAATATCACTGGTCGAAAATGGGGTCCAATGCAAAAAGGTCGTGTAATTGGAGCTGAAGTTTCTTATTTCTTTGAGTAAATAGATATTTTTAATGAAAGGGCTGTGACATACGTCTCAGCCCTTTTTCTATATATGATTAATGGTATTAATTGATAGGATCTATAAAAACATTCAGGTAGAATACGCGTTGAGTTAACGAGACAATCGCTGCTTGCTAAATTAATTTAGCGGGGGGAGGAAAGTCCGGGCTCCAATGAGCAGGGTGCCAGGTAACGCCTGGGCGGCGTAAGCCGACGACAAGTGCAGCAGAGAGAAGACCGCCGATGGTTTCTTTTCTTATTTATAAGTAAAGATTCACAGGTAAGGCTGAAAGGGTGCGGTAAGAGCGCACCGGATTATTGGTAACAATAATTGCAGGGTAAACTCCACCTGGAGCAAGACCAAATAGGGTTTCATGATTATTTTTGCGCAAGCTTGAGTAATATAAGCGTGGCTCGCGTGGAAACCGGGTAGGTTGCTTGAGCCTTAGAGCGATTTAAGGCCTAGACGAATGATTGTCACTCTTCTTAGGAAGAGATACAAAACCCGGCTTATGTGTTGACTTGCAAATTTTAGTAACCGCTTGTTTTTGCAAGCGGTT
>Ga0209081_1001524_pt1 | contig 13805 bp, 11 predicted proteins | sample GOMGulsemesocosm_4_FD_184636 | JGI IMG/M metagenome (GOLD analysis project Ga0209081, IMG submission 184636) | Methane-oxidizing microbial communities from mesocosms in the Gulf of Mexico - GOM15B Gulf of Mexico (SPAdes) (version 2) | ecosystem: Environmental > Aquatic > Marine > Cold seeps... | reverse complement strand
TACCAGTGCGCGCACCTAGCGGGTCAAGGCTGCCTGCTGATGCTGGAGTTGGGTGGCGAGCAGCAAGACAGTGCCAGCCGCTTAAAGAAGCATGTCGGCATTGTGGCGAAGCATTTTCACGGCCCGGTGATCTATGTGGTTCAAGCAACCACCTCTTACAATCGCAAGCGCTTAATTGACCAGCGCATAGCGTTTGCCGTACCTGGCAAGCAGCTGTATCTACCCTTTGCCGCCATGGACCTGCGCGAGAGCTTTACACCTGTAGATGCCTCAAAAGATAAACCTAAACGCTTGGGAGCAGTGGCGCAGCAGATAGTGCTACTGGCGTTGTATGGTCGTTGGGACACGAAGCAGTCAGCCCAGGCGTTAGCTGAGCGCTTAGGTGTGAGCAAAATGACGGTATCACGGGCCTATAGCGAGCTAGTGGATGCAGGCCTGGCAAGGCTGGAAATGACTGGGCGGATCAAACGCTTGGTTTTTACTACTGAGCATCGAGAGCTTTGGGCCTTGGCCAAGCCACTTTTGACTAGCCCGATTAAAAAGCGTGTGTGGATCGATGAATATGATTATCGCCAGTATGCCGCGCAACTGGGCTGTTTGGCCGGAGAGTCAGCCTTGTCTGAACTGGGTATGTTGATGGCGCCAAAAAATAAGTCTGTGGCGCTATCGCTGCAGGACTGGACGAGTTTAAAAAAGATGATGGGCCTACGCGAGCAGCCGCGTGGTGAGGATCACGGCGTGGCGGTTGAGTTGTGGAAGTATGACCCGGTTGCTTTAAGCGAGCGGGGCTTTGACTCAAAGACGATGGATTCAAAGGAAATAGACTCAGGAGGAATCGTCGATCACTTGTCACTGTATTTGAGTCTCGAATCTGAGACGGATGATCGTGTGGAAATAGCGCGCGAAGAGCTTTTAAAGGATGTTGGGGTAAGGCTTAATGATTAAGGGATTAAATGTATTTCGCGAGCACTTTGCGGGATTCGAAGAAAACTACACCATGATCGGTGGCGTGGCTTGTTATTTATCGATGGAAGAGGCCGCTATCGACTTTAGGGCCACAAAAGATCTGGATATCGTGCTGTCCGCAGAAGCGCTAAATGCTGAATTTGTGCAGAAGTTTTGGGACTTTATCAGAGCGGGTAACTACGAAAATCAAGAGAAAAGTACCGGTGACAAGCAGTTTTATCGCTTTAGTAAGCCAGAAACTGATGGCTACCCGGTGATGTTGGAGTTGTTTTCACGCACACCCGATAACTTGTTGCTGGAACGCGATACGGGTCTCACGCCTATTCCGACCGATGAGGAGATATCCAGCCTGTCGGCGATCTTGCTGGACGCTGACTACTACCAGTGTATTCAAGACGGTAAGGACGTGATCGATGGCGTCGCTATTTTAAAGGTGGAATACATCATCCCTTTTAAGATGAAGGCCTGGACAGACTTAACTGAGCGAAAAGCTCAGGGTGAACGAGTCGATTCTAAGAATATTAAAAAGCACAGAAATGATGTGCTGAAGATATCCCAGCTGCTTTCTCCGGTAAATACAACGGAAGTCTCAGAAGCGATCAAAGTGGACATGCGCCAGTTTATTGAAGCCATGGCGAATGAAGCTATCGATCTAAAGTCGCTGGGTTTGAAAGGGCTGACACTCGAGCAGGTTCTTGGTTTGTTTAATAGCGTCTACGACCTGGGATAGTTCTATCATGACAGGCGGGGCGAGTGGAGCGGGTCGAGGGTCAGGTCTTGCATTTCACATTGGGCGTGTCGCTATGTACCTGCGGGCTGTCCCGTGTCGGCTTACCCACTGAGCAACTGCGTTTTCAACTAAGATTTATATTTTTATGTTTCTTTCATGTTGTCGATAAAAGCTGTTAATTTCTGACTATGTACCTGTTTTTGTCATTATGTTGTGAGATTTAAACTAAGATATTATTTTTTCCGTCTCTAACCCCTAAACGGTGACTGTCATGCCCTTTGTTCCTGATATCGAGCCAATGCTGCCCTCAGATGACACCCTTGCCAAGACGGACATACCCAACAAGTGCATTGAGCTGATGACCAAGGCCGCTGAGCTCAAGGGGCGGGTGTCGCCGGTGACCGCGCAGGTGCTTGAAGAGCACATGTCGGTCATTAACTCTTATTACTCCAACAAGATTGAGGGCAACAGCACGCACCCTCGCGATATTCGCATGGCGCAGAACGGGGAGTATAAAGCGGACCCCTTGCAGAGAAATTTACAGCTGGAGTCTGTTGCACTCATAAAAGCTCAGCAGGCCATCGCTGAGGATTGCCCTGATCCGCAGCGCTTGCTTAGCCCTGACTTTTTATTGTTTATCCACAAGGCATTCTACGAACAGGTGCCAGAAAGTCTGCGAGAGGCCAAGTCTCGGGACGGTAAAACGCTCTTTAATGTGAACCCAGGAGAGCTGCGGCAGGAAGGGCAGGATGTCATCGTCGGCGCGCACTTGCCACCAGAAAGTGCTGAGCTGCCTGCGTACCTGGCGCGTTTTTCTGAGGCCTATGCGCTGGAATATAAAAAGGGTATCGCACCGCTTGTGGCTGCCATGTGCTCCCACCATCGCTTGGCATGGATTCATCCTTTCGTTGATGGTAATGGCCGGGTGGCGCGTTTACACACAGATATTTTCCTCCAGGTGATTGGTATAGGGGCAGCAGGGGTTTGGTGCCTCAGCCGCGGTTTGGCAAGAAATCACGCAGCCTATAGAGCTGTGCTTGCTAAAGCCGACGGTAAACGAGGCGGTGATGGTGATGGACGAGGCGCGCGAACTGAATCTGGTTTGGCTGAGTTTTGTCTCTTTATGCTCGACACGGCGATTGATCAGGTGGATTACATGAGTGATTTACTGCAGCTGGAGGGCATGTCGGCACGAATTAAAGCCTATGTCCGGGCGCGCAATGATGGGCTGATTCGAGGCATGGAAAAGCTTCGGCCTGAGGCGGTTCGCCTGCTGGATCAAGCCTTTAGGCTTGGAGAGTTTCCGCGTGAAGAAATGGTGGATATTACAGGCTTGAGTTTGTCCGTCACCCGTAAATTGGTGGGGCAGTTAAAACGAGAGGGGTTGTTAACGGAAGTGAGTTCTCGGTCGCCGCTGCGTTTTGCTGTACCTGAGCACGCTGAAGCTTACTACTTCCCTCAACTGACGCCCGCTATTTGATCAGGAGTATTTGGGGGGTAATCCCCCCATTTTTAACCGACCTTAACCGCGTCGCAACCAGCGCACTGAGCGGTTAACGCCAACACCATGATCGGCGTTACGCCACCGAGGGCCGCTGTAATTACGGTCAGTTACGGGCAGGGGGACACGCCTCGATCAGGTAGCCGCTGGCTGCGGCTCCAGCATGTTTTTCCACTTCTCGGCGCGGCTATCGCGGCGCGGATTTTCTCAGCTACCTTCAGCCCTTGCTCTGCGGGCGTTGCAAGGTCTTGGTATTTGCCCTGTGAGTTTGCTAATCTGTCCGAAATAACCACTACTTTTTCGGACAGATAAGGACTTATGAAAACCTCGGAAACCCTTGAAAAATCTATGCTTAGCCGTATTTATGGTCGTGGTAGGGGGTGGGCATTTTCAAAAAAAGATTTTAGCGCCCTTGGCGAGGCGGGCAGCGTGGATCGAGCCCTCAGCCGAATGGCCAAAAAAGGGGTGATCCGCCGTGTTATGCGCGGGCTTTACGATTACCCGGCTTATAGTAAGTTGCTGAAAAAAGACCTTAGCCCAGACATTGATCAGGTGGCCCAAGCGCTGGCCCGTAAGTTTGGCTGGCAGATTCAAATTTCCGGCAATGCGGCACTCAATGTTATGGGCTTGTCTACTCAGGTGCCTACTCAGTATCTGTATTTGAGTGATGGCCCCAGTAAGTCTTATCAAATAGATAAGGTCGCCATTGAGTTCAAAAAGACTCGATTTACCCAGTTGGGTTTAAAGTACAAGCAGAGTGAAATATTGGTACAGGCCATTCAGGCGCTGGGTGAACGGCCCCTGAGTGACGATGAAATAGAAAAAATAACCCGCTATTTAGCGCTGTCCAGTGGCGAGAAAGAGGTGGCCGAAACCGGCCGGTTGAGTCAATTGTGGGTTAACCGGATTTTAAAGGATGCTCAGTATGTGACCAGCTGGATTGGTCGTAATATTCGTCAGCTACTGTTAAACAAGGGTGCACCATGAGAGCGGTTGCGCAATTTAGCGAACAGGAACGCAAAGAGCTCTTTAGTGAAACGGCAACCGCGATGGGGGTGACGGCAGCCGCAGCCGAAAAGGACTTTTGGATATGCTGGGTACTATTGCACGTATTTGAGGATGAAACCCTAAGCCAGTATTTACGCTTTAAGGGCGGAACCAGTCTTTCGAAATGCTACAACGCCATAGAGCGCTTTTCTGAAGATATAGATCTTATTTTGGACTGGACACAGTTAACGAAAGAAGACCCCACTGATACCCGTCGCAGTAAAACCAAGCAGGGCAAGCTGAATCAGTCTATTAACGAGCAGGCGCAGGCTTATATTGCCGAAACGCTGCTGCCTCGGTTGATTGAGTTGATGGGGGCTACCTGTGAACTGGCCATTGATTCGCAAGACCCTCACACGGTTAATATCACCTACCCTAAAGCGTTTTCTTCTGAGTATTTAAGGCCGCAAGTGCGCTTAGAGATTGGTCCGTTAGCGGCCATGTTGCCAATGGAGTTGCGTGACATACAACCTTATGCGGCTGATCACTTTCCGGGCGTTTTCAGCAGTGCCAGTGTGGCTGTGCCGACGATTGTGGTGGCCCGGACCTTTTGGGAGAAACTGACCATTCTGCACGCTGAGGCCCACCGACCTGGTGATAAGGCGTTACCGATTCGCTATGCACGGCATTATTACGATGTGTATAAACTGGTGGCGTGCGGTTTGTCCCAGCAAGCGTTAGAGCAAGTGGATTTACTAAGCGAAGTAGTGGCATTTAAGCAGAAGTTTTACCCCAGTGGCTGGGCCAATTATGACGGTGCCACGTTAGCGGGGTTGGTGTTGCAACCCTCTGTGCACCACATGGATTCTCTGAAAGCGGACTATGAGCAGATGCAGGAGATGTTGTTTGGGGATAAACCAAGTTTTGACGATATCGTTGAAACATTAACGACTTTAGAAAATACAGTGCATGCACTGGCTTAAACAGAATAAACAAGTAAGTAGGTATGGCCCATTACGGCGGCGATAAGTCTACAGAGTAGGTATTTCAAAATGACATGGCCGCTTCAGCGCATACCGTCAAGCGGCACCGAGGTCCATGCTTTCGCGGAATGATCGGAGTTACGCCGCCAAGAACCGTTGTTGTTAAGGGCAGGGGACGCGTCTCGATCAGGCAGCCGCTGGCTTCAGCCCAGGCCTTCAGGCGTGCGCACGCCCCGTGCCTTTCACGTGGTCTGCTTTGGGCGGCGTTTATCGACAGCTGTAGGTTTTCAGTGGGCAGTGATTAAAAAAGTATAACGATTCGAAGATCACTGTGTAGAAGTGTTGCCGACAGAAAAACCAGTGATGGCCACTAAGAAAACACCTCAACAATAACCGCCAAAGAGTCACCGCCTCTGTTTATTCAGAGGTGATGATTTTTCTTCGCTGGTCATGTCAGGACAGGCCAGCTACGGAAGTTTAGCTGGTCAGGCCGCCGTCCAGGCGCATGTGGTCACCGTTGATGTGTTTGGCGTCGTCACAGGCATAAAAGGCCACGGCGCTGGCGACGTCGGCTGGGTCGGCAAAGTGACCATCCAGCGGCGTGATCTTGGAGAACAAGCGGTGGTCAATGCCTTCGGGCAGTTGCTCGGCGGCGGCGGCGACCATCGGTGTGTCGATGCCGGCTGGGCAGATGGCGTTGCAGTTGAGGCCTTCTAGGCCATATTCAATGGCGATGCACTTGGTCAGCGACAGCACGGCGCCCTTAGAGGCCGAGTAGGCGGCTGTCCAGGCGTGGGAGCCCAGCGCGGCCAGTGAGGCCATGTTCACTATGTAACCCTTGGTTTCTAACAGGTGGGGGATGGCGGCTTGGCACATCATAAAGGTGCCGCGGCAGTTGACGTTCATGATCTGGTCGAAGTCTTTCATGTCGACGTCTAGCGTCTTGTCGAAGCGCAACATGCCGGCGATATTACAGAGCGCGTTGAGTTGCCCAAAGTGTTCGACAGAAGCGGCTACCGTTGCTTTTACGGCGTCCTGATCGGTAATGTCGCAGGTCAGGGCGATGGCTTCGCCGCCGTCTGCAACTATGCCCGCGGCTACCGCCTTGACGGCGTCCTGTTGTAAGTCCACACAGACTATCTTGCCGCCTTCAGAGGCGATGCGTTTGGCCGTGGCCTGGCCAATGCCTGAAGCGGCGCCGGTAATCAATACAACTTTATCGGTAAAACGTGACATGGGGATTCCTTAAACTGATCGCGAAATTTGAACTCAGTCTAAGCAGCGGCAAGGGAGGATAGTAGAGACAATTCAGCACATCCATTGTGCATAAATTAACAATAGGCCTGAATCTAAAGAGGGCGAGTGCGTGGAGCTGAGATGCCGCTTCGCCATGACTTATTCTCACCTAAGCTGGTGGGTTGGGCTGTTGATACTTCCATGACAGATGCGCTGATTACCACAGCCTTAGGCATGGCCTTTGAGCTTCGAGAGGTGTCATCGGGTCTGATTTCTCCATTCTGATTATCCGTTCGAATGGGGGCGTTCAATATCGAGCCCTCATGGTAAACCGAGCATCGATGGTACATCTTCAATCTGCCCACAAGACTCTGCGTTATAACCGGCGAGTTGGGTGATTTGTTGTTTGAAGGCGGGCGTCGACAGAGCCGCGATAAAGCGTTCTACGACCGATTGCTGTAGCTTTTTCTGGTGGCAGACAAACAGATAATCTTCGCGGCACACAGGGATAAAGCCTAAACCAAATCGGTGCGCGGCTTCCTCCACGCCAAAGCCCACGTCCGCCATGCCCGCCGCCACATAAGCCGCCACCGCTGAATGGGTGTATTCACGATTAAGGTAACCGTTAATTCTGTCGCCATTGAGGCCCTGCTCCAACAGTAACTGATCAAACAGCGCCCGGGTGCCGGAATCCTCCTGGCGGTTGATAAAGCGCGGCCCCGGCTCAGGGGTGTTCGAGTCCTCGGTGCTGTCTTTAATAAGATCAGCCAAGCCGGTAATAGCCCAGGGGTTGTCGGCGCTGACCATCAAACCCTGCTGGCGCGAGATAAAGCGTATTATTTTATGCGCTCTGGGCTTTAACAGTCGCCGGTACTGCTCATTTACTCTGGCAATAGGCACCTGCGTCGACAGGTGAAAACCTGCGATATCACAACTGCCACGATTGAGCGCTGCCAGAGCTTCCATAGGGCTGCTGTATTGCAGATCGAGCTGCAGGTCGCTGCAGGCTTGCGGCAGTAGCGCCACCGCATAACCGTGGCTGGCCTGCAGTCGCAACACAGGCGAGGCGTGCTCCAGCAGCTTGTGGATTTCAACATTGAGTTCCGAGGCGATATTCGCCATCTGTGGCTGAAAGCGAGCCATGACTCGCTGCTCAGCCCAGAGCAGCTTATCCCCCAGGGGCGTCAACTCAGCGCCACGGCCGCGCGACAGGCTGACCAGCTCTGAGCCAAAAAAGTCGGACCATTTATGCAGCAGGTTCCAGGCGTGACGGTAGGAAATACCCACGGCCTTAGCCGCCAGGGTTAACTTTTTGTGCTCAAGCACAGCCTGTAGCAGTAAAAACAACTGCGGCTCCAGGGTATTGCCCGCCTCATCGCGAAAGCTCCAACTGGGATCGATATGAATACGCTTTACGCTCACAGCAGTCATCCTCTTCAAATGTACTAGAAACAATAGGTACCAAAATGCATATTTGGTAAGCGGGCCGCTAATGTTACTTTAATTGGTATTAACTAACAGACTGATATCCTTTTATATGAATTCCTATGCATATTTGAGCTGGTCGTGGAGTGTCTCGTGAACAGCTCACCTGAGCTGCCATCGCCCAAACCGGTATTTAATCGGCCCCGGCCCCAGCAGCTGCACGCTGGCGGCTCCCCCGTCAGCCCTGCGGCTAGGCCGGTCCAAACGGAGCTGCAGGAGACAGCCGTGGCCCTGTGTTTCAACGGTGTCTGTCAGGCGGTGATGATGGCCTCGCCCAATGACCTAAAAGCCTTTGCCCTGGGGTTTTCTATAAGCGAGGGACTGATCGACGGCCCGCAGGATATCCTCGCCATCGATTGCGAAGCCCAGTCGCTGGGGTGGCAGGTCAACGTCAGCGTACTGGCGGCCTGCGAACACAAGCTCAAAACCCGGCGACGTGTCATGGCCGGGCCCAGTGGCTGCGGCCTCTGCGGCATTGATTCTCTCGAGGCGGCCATGGCCACACAGGGCTTGTTGAGGGGTTTGCCGAGGAGCTTGTCAAAAGCCGCGCCAACTGCCGTGGCCCCTCCTGAGTTTGAAACCATCGAGCTCGCCAAGCGATCGTTAAACCGCCTGCAAAAGCAACATCACTATGCCCGCGGTCATCACACCGCGGCCCTCTTCGACGATCGGGCCAATGCCCTGGCCATCAGTGAGGACGTCGGCCGTCACTCGGCCCTGGACAAGCTCATTGGCAGGGCCACACTTGACCGACAGCCGCTCAACCCGGGTTTTGCCATGCTCACCAGTCGCTGCAGCCACGATCTGGTGATCAAGTGCGCGCGCTCCGGCATTACTTGTCTGGTCACCCTGGCGCCGCCCACCGATCTGGCCGTGCAATCGGCGTCGCAACTGGGGTTGACGCTGCTCTGTTTTCAGCAGTCCCAGCTCAAACACTTCGCCTAGACGGCGCATCAGTAACGCGCCGCTGCCCACTTTTATATTGAGATTTCAACATGAGCTCCAACCACGACCAGCATGATAAAAAGCCACCCTATCCTTACCCGGCCGGTGGCTGGGGGGCATTAAAGAGCTCGGCGAAACACCTGATACAGAGCGAGGATGCCGCCAAGGGTGTCAAGACATTGCTGCAAGCCAACCAGCCTGGGGGATTTGATTGCCCTGGCTGCGCCTGGGGAGAGGAGCCAACAGCGGGCAGGGTGGATTTTTGTGAAAATGGCGTCAAGGCGGTGGCCTGGGAAGTCACCAGCAAACGCGCCGACGCCGATTTTTTTGCCCAACACAGCCTTTCGACGCTGCGCACATGGAGTGATTACGACCTGGAGAAGAGCGGTCGACTGAGCGAACCCATGCTCTATGACGGCGCCGAGGATTACTACCGCCCGGTGAGCTGGGAGCAGGCCTTCGAGCTGATAGCCACCGAGCTCAATAGCCTGGGTTCGCCCGATGAAGCACTTTTTTACACCTCTGGCCGCGCCAGCAATGAAGTCGCCTACCTCTACCAGCTGTTTGGCCGCGCCTTCGGCACCAACAATTTCCCCGACTGTTCGAACATGTGCCACGAGGCCTCGGGGGTTGGTTTGGGGCAGGGCATCGGCACAGGCAAGGGCACGGTGACCATGCACGACTTTGACCTGGCCGAGGCTATCTTCGTGTTTGGTCAAAACCCTGGCACCAACCATCCGAGGATGCTCGCAACCCTGCGCAAGGCCGCCAAACGCGGCGCACAGGTTGTGGCCATCAACAATCTCAAAGAGCGTGGCCTGCAGCGCTTCTCCGACCCGCAGAGCCCGCAAGAAATGCTCATTGGCAGCAGCACCGCCATCAGCCAGCACTACATCACCCCAAGACTGGGGGGGGATATGGCGTTGGTGCGGGGCATGGCGAAATACCTGTTTGAACAGGACACAGCCGCCGAGCCGGTGATTGATCACACCTTTATCGAGCAGCACTGCGATAACTTTGCCAATTATACCGCCGCCGTTAAGGCAACCCCTTGGCGCAAGATCACCGAGCAGAGTGGTGTCGAGCGCGCAGACATAGAAAAGATTGCCCATATTTACATGAACAGCGAGCGCAGCATTTTTACCTGGGCGATGGGCATTACCCAGCACAAGCACTCGGTCGCCACGGTGCGAGAGCTCGTCAACCTGTTGCTGATGCGGGGCAATATCGGCAAGCCTGGCGCTGGCGCCTGCCCAGTGCGGGGCCACTCCAACGTGCAGGGTAATCGCACCGTCGGTATCAATGAAAGACCGCCGGCGGAGTTCCTCGACGCTCTGCAGGCGCGCTACGACTTCGACATACCCAGAGAAGATGGGTTGAACACCGTGGAGTCGATTCGGGCCATGCTCGATCATCAAGCCAAGGTCTTTATTGGCCTGGGTGGTAACTTTGCCGCGGCCACACCCGACACAACACAAACACACCGGGCGCTCAGCAACTGTAAGCTCACCGCCCACATCAGCACCAAGCTCAATCGCAGCCATATGGTCACGGGAAAGAAAGCACTTATCCTGCCCTGCCTCGGTCGTACAGAAATAGACCGCCAGCTGAGCGGTGAACAAATCATTACCGTCGAGGATTCCATGAGCATGGTGCACAGCTCCCAGGGCAGTAACGAACCGGCTTCACCGGCGCTGCGCTCTGAAACCGCCATAGTCGCCGGCATGGCCCAGGCAACCCTGGGTGAATGCAAACGGCTCTCAAGTAAGCGGCCATCAGCAGATTTTAGCTGGCTGCAGCTGGCCGATGACTACCGACGCATACGCGATGAGATCAGCCAGGTGCTGCCCGGCTTTGAGAACTTCAACGAGCGTATCAAACAAAAGCGCGGTTTTTATCTGACCAACAGCGCGGCACTGCGCCAGTGGCAAACCACTAACCATCGCGCCCAATTTTCCCAGAGTCCACTGCCGGCTGAACTGTTACATGAAAAAGAGAGCGCACAGGGGCAGGGCGTGGCCAACACCACCTTTACCCTGCAGACGCTGCGCTCACACGATCAATACAACACCACCATCTACGCCATGAACGACCGCTATCGAGGCATCAGCGGCGAGCGCATGGTGCTGTTTATGAACGCCCGCGACATAAAAAAGCAGGGCTTACACAATGGCGACTGGGTCGATATCACCAGTGTGAACCAGACCCGCGGTGATGACAGCGTGCGGCAGGTGAAACGCTTTAAGATTGTCGAGTTTCAGATACCCAGGGGCTGCCTGGCCGCCTACTACCCGGAGACCAATCCGCTGGTGGCGCTCGACAGCGTCGCCGAGGGCTGTGGCACCCCGACCTATAAATCCATCGCCGTACAGTTGACGCCGAGTGACCAGGACGCGCCGACCGCACAATAATCATAGTGAGGCGTCGGAGTTGGCCCGCTGGATACAGACACTTTCCCAGGGCGGATTAAACGGTTTGGTCGGCCGCGCTGCACTTGTTGCAGCTGCGACTTAGGTTGCTCAGAATCATACACAGCCAGGCTACCAGCGCTAGCGTAATAACAGCTGCAAAGACAATACCTAAGGGACGAATTGATCGACCCGTATGCCAAGATGATATTTGGGATGTTTTCACTGGAGCTTATAGTTTTTAAAGCAGGCCTTGGTAGGACGTTATAAAGTCTTCGAACCGAGGGTTCGGTTTTTTGACGGCAGGTTATTCAGTGACATTCAAAGTAACACGACTTTTTTGAGCCGACTTAATTACCTTTATATCAAGTGATTACAAAGTCTGTTTGGTGGTCTCCCTCAGGTCATAGTCCCCCATATACTGCATAAACTGTTTGATGCGCTTGGAGTAGCGCAGGTTGCGGTGGGTCAGTATCCACAACCCCATCTCGCCCCAGGGTTTGGGGCTGAGTGGGATCAGCTCGGGGCAGGTCTCGGCCACCTGCTGGGTGACAATGCCAATGCCGCAGCCAGCTTTGAGGGCGTGCAGCATTTGTGTGTTGGTGTCGCTGTGGATAACCACACGCGAGTGCTTGATGCCGGCGAATGCGGCCAAGTAGTCCTCAACGCGGGTCTCGACATTTTGCCAGATAACCCAGTTGGCGTTATCGAGGCCGCGCCCGTGGGCCTCGACGTATCGTTTGGCGGCGTATGGGCCGTAGGGCAATTTCATCAGCTCGCGGCCGACCAGCATCTCGGGTGGCTTATTGGTTACCCGCACCACGACTTCGGCCTCCAGTTGATTGAGGTTGAGCGTGTCCATGGTCGAGCTAATACGAAGATTAATCTGCGGGTGGGATTCTAAAAAGCCGGCCAGCGCGGGCGCAAGATCGATGGCGCAGGGCTCTGGCAGGGAGATACTCAGCTCGCCCGTTGGCGTCTCAGATTTTGACAACACCTGGCGCTGAAAACCAATAAACGCCTGCTCTACCGCTTCGGCTTCCGGCAGAATATCCTCGCCCACGGCGGTGAGGCTATAACCGCTCTGCAGCCGGTTAAACAGCGTCTCCTTGAGCAGCCCTTCGAGGCGGTCGATACGCCGCGACACAGTCACGTGTGTCACCCCAAGGCTTTTGGCGGCGCGACTGAGCGTACCCAAGCGTGCCACGGCGAGAAAGAAACGCACGTTGTCCCAATCCATTCAATCGTCCCCTGCGCTTTAGCGCTAAAACTGTGAGCCAGTCATGTGCTGAGGGTATGTACCTTTGTTGTGCATATATTAACAGTTGTTGGTTGGGGCTGCTGCCAACGTTGTGGGTGCTGAACAGGGGGCGAATCGAACATGACGCTGCGCCTGAAGTAAACCCCGTTCATGGCGCTAATCGGCCCTGAAGGTGCTTGTTCTTTATAACACAACAAGTTAATTGGATTCTTCGCTGGAGCTGAAAGTACTTTAAGACACTTAATAACGTATCAATGGGCGCAAAAGTGAGAATTGTTAATCGGATATGCGGCACGTGGTTGACGGTTTTCTGAATGCTATAATTTACGGGTATTCAGCCATTTAAAACCGCTGTTAGTCAGAAATTTGGGGAGATGACTATGGACGACTACTACCTGATGGCGACCCTCTACGCGATCTCATTCATGCTGTTCGCGGGCCTTGTTGTTCTATTTGGCGATTGGCGTAGTACGCGAGATATTCGTGAGTTTGAAGCAGAGCACAACGTTAAAATCCTCTAGGGCTGGTCATCTTCAGTTTTAAATTCAGCTCTGGCGAGTTGATATTGCGTCTTTTAAGTATCGCAAAATAGCTCTCAGCTCCCGTATGCACAGCATCCTTTAGAGTTATACGTATATACATGGTCGTGCAAATAATGAGCTTTGTTTGCTGCGATGTTTTATGAAGCTACCCGCCGAATTCTAAAGTTTTTCCAAAAGTCTCACGCGTGAGACTGGCTTACCAAGCAGGGCTCCCATACATAGAATAGCTCACCAATTGATGTCCAAGGGTTACCAGTAGCCGGAAATAACATACTCGTTCTAATTTGAAGTGATTCGGCCGAATCAACATCAAGGGTCTTAATGTTGGTATGTAGAAGCACAGCATCCTTTAGAGCTAAGACAATGAGTTAACGGCCAAATCAATTGCCGCTTAATCATGATCGGCTCTATGGACTTCAAGTTTGTTGATCCGTACCGTCAATACCAGACACCGAGTTAAGTGAGTAAAATCACTAACGAGATGAATCATAAGCAAAACGAAACAAACCCGAAAAAATCATGGCGACGAGTTCAAAGCAGAAGCTTTGAAACTGCACCTGAAGCTAACCCCGTTAATGGCATTAATCGTTACTATAGGTGCTAAGCTCTTAATAGAGCGGGGGTTTACGAAGAGTCGTCGTTATATATGAGATCACTTAAGAGCACTTTAAATCATATTCTTGGGCGCAAAAGTGAGAATTTTGATTCGAATATGAGGCGCGTGGTTGGCGGTTATTTGAGTGCTATAATTTACGGGTATT
>Ga0209081_1001522_pt1 | contig 13814 bp, 10 predicted proteins | sample GOMGulsemesocosm_4_FD_184636 | JGI IMG/M metagenome (GOLD analysis project Ga0209081, IMG submission 184636) | Methane-oxidizing microbial communities from mesocosms in the Gulf of Mexico - GOM15B Gulf of Mexico (SPAdes) (version 2) | ecosystem: Environmental > Aquatic > Marine > Cold seeps... | reverse complement strand
TTTACCACCTAATAAACCAAAACCAATCGCAGTACCTAAAGCACCTAGACCGATTAATAACGCAACAGCGATGAATAACATATATATCTCCGATATTTAAAAGTTAATGTTAAAAGTTAAAAAAAAATGTAAAAACTAAACTGGTTACCTCAAATGAAGTAACCAAGATACTAATGATCTTCGTGCGCTAAACTAAGGTATACAATAGTTAGCATCATAAAGATGAACGCCTGTAATGGGATAATCAACAAGTGAAACGCTGCCCATAAAAAGTGTACTGGCAATTGAAATAAACCAATTGTTGCAATAAGTAGAAATATTAACTCACCCGCATACAAGTTACCAAACAAACGTAAGGCTAATGATAGTGGACGTGCTAATAGGGTAACCATTTCTAAAATAAAGTTTACTGGATATAAAGACCAGTGACCGAAAGGCTGAGTGGTAAGTTCTTTAATAAAACCACCAACACCTTTCACTTTAATAGAATAATAAATAGTTAGAATAAACACACCTAATGCTAAAGCAAAAGTCATGTTTGGATCAGTCGTTGGTACTGGCTTCATGTAAACATGAGACATTTCAATACCACCAACCGTACTAATAATCCAAGGTAGAAAATCAACTGGAACCCAATCCATAGCATTCATTAATAATACCCAAACAAATACCGTTAAGGCTAATGGTGCAATTAAGGGGTTAGTGCCATGAAAAGTGCTTTTTACACTATCACCAACAAACTCTACTACCAATTCAACTGCACATTGCAATTTACCTGGTACACCCGTTGTTGCTTTTTTAGCAACAGAGTGGAAAATATAAAGAAAAACGAAGCCTAAAAACACCGACCAACCCAAAGTATCTAAATGCCAGGTCCAAAAACCTTCGCCGACAGTTAAATTGGTTAAATGATGTTTAATATATTCTTGGCTGGTAAGCTCTGCAGCTACAGACATATTAATGTTCCCAATGATTAAAGTTTAAAAATAATTAACGTTTTTTATTTTAAATTGACTATTTATTATAGCTAGCTTTAAAAAAAAACGGTGTGAGTAATGGTAACGCCATTACTAAACAAAACATGCTAAAAAATGGTATTGGCAGTAGCACTAAAAACTTAAAAGCGAGTGCAAATAATAAAGCCGTTAAAACCATTTTTAATTTTACGCCGCTAAAAAAAGATTCTATTACTAATTTTGACGACTTAGCACCAGCATATTTAAATGCTTTAAGCGCAAAAACAATATTAGGAATTATAGTAACCACACCAGCAGCCAATGTTGACTGCATATGGGCTAATCCCCAAAAAAAATACATTATTAATGAAATAAATAAAACAACGACAATTGAAAATATATTTTGTTGCCATGCTAGCTTTCGACCAGCAGTAGTTAATTTATTTGCCATACTTATTTTTTATACTTTTTAAAATTATAAAACTTTAATGATAAAAAGTTTTCGCAAGTATACGCACCTTGTCTTTTTTTGCAAGAAAATAGGGCAATGAACGCCCTTTTTTTGTGCGAATAATTACTGTTTTTTAATAAATATCACTAAAAGAGGTATATTTTTATTTAATAGGTAATTTAAAGAACAAGTTTATAATATTTTAATTCAAGTGATAAACATCAAATATGGAAAAGTTACTAAACATTTAATTGAAAAAAGTCTCTTATACTAATTTATTTTAGCAATAAACTCATCAAGTTCAGCTAAATTTTCATAAGAAATAACTAATTTACCTTTGCCTTTTTTATTGTGATTCACTGCAACTTTTAACCCTAATTTATGACTAAGGTCTAATTCTATATTTGATTTTACAGTAACACTAACGTGATCTTTTTCTTTAACTGGTTTTTCTTTGCTTGGATTTTGAATTTTTTTAATTAACGCTTCTGTTTCTCGTACGGTTAATTCTTTAGTAGTAACAATATTAGCAGCTTCAGCTTGTAAATTATCATCAAGTGCTAATAAAGCACGTGCATGCCCCATATCAATATCACCATTTTCTAAAAAAGTTTTAACTTCATCATTAAGATTATTTAAACGGAGTAAATTAGTAACAGTAGTGCGAGATTTACCAATAGCAATAGCCACTTCTTGGTGAGTTAAGTCAAATTCAGTTAATAAACGTTCTAAAGCTACGGCTTCTTCCATCGCATTCAAATCTTCACGTTGAATGTTTTCAATTAACGCAATAGCAACAGCAGATTCATCAGGTACATCTTTGATTAAACAAGGAACTTCTGTTAATTGTGCTAATTTCGCCGCACGCCATCGGCGTTCACCAGCAATAATTTCATATTCATCTTTAGCTTCATTAAATAATGGACGAATAACAATAGGTTGGATAATACCTTGAGATTGAATCGATAAAGATAATTCTTCAAGTTTGGTATCAGACATATCTTTTCGCGGTTGATATTTACCTGGTAAGAGCTTATTTACAGCAACTTTTCTTAAATCACCATCTTTGGGTTTAGATTCTGTATTCTCTTTATCGTGATATTGTACTGGAGCTTTTACTTGAGGAGTAAGTAAAGCATCAAGACCTCTGCCTAATCCACGTCGTTTTGCTGAGCTCATAATATTCCTTGAGTTTATTCTGTAGACTCTTTGGTCTTAACTGATTTTTTATTGCTATTATTTCGTAATACTTCACCCGCTAGCGCTAAATAAGCTTTGGCGCCTGTTGAAGATTTATCATAATACATGGCTGGTGAACCAAAACTAGGTGCTTCGGCTAATCGAACATTACGTGGTATTACACTGCGATATACTTTATCACCAAAATGACGTTTTAATTGCTCAGAAACATCATTAGCCAAACGGTTACGAGGGTCGTACATCGTTCGTAAAATACCTTCAATATGAAGGTTATTATTAACCACAGACGTTAATTTAGAAATAGTATCCATTAATGCTGTTAATCCTTCTAATGCATAATATTCACATTGCATTGGTACTAAAACAGAGTCAGCCGCGGTCATGGCATTAACTGTTAGCATATTTAGCGAAGGAGGGCAGTCAATAATAATAAAATCGTAGTAACTTTTTACTGGTGCTAACGCTGTTTTTAAACGTTGCTCACGTGCATAAACTTCCATTAATTTTATTTCTGCCGCAGTTACATCTGTATTAGCAGCAATGAGATGATAAAGGCCTGATGTGTCTTTTTGAACAACGTCTTCCACTGATTGTTCTTCAATAAGTAATTCATAACAAGTGGCAGGTACTTCATATTTATTAATACCACTAGCCATTGTGGCATTACCTTGTGGATCTAAATCAATTAATAATATTTTACGTTTAGTTGCAGCTAACGAGGCAGCTAAGTTTACAGCAGTAGTTGTTTTACCAACACCACCTTTTTGATTTGCAACCGCTATTATTTTTCCCACAAATTCCTCTATTTTTTATCGTAATTTAATTTTTTAAAACTTTTTTAATATAATAACGTGTCTTTCGCCTACTAATTCAGGTACTTTAATTTTATGGCTTGATACTAATGCTATATTTTTAGGTAAATCAGCTAGTTCATCGGTAGGATATTGTCCTTTAAGCGCAAAAAATTGTCCATGTTCTTCAGTAATTAAATGTGAGCACCAAGTTACCATATCATTTAATGATGAAAAGGCTCTGCTTAATACACCATCAAAAAGTACATCTGATTGAAATTCTTCTACACGTGATTTAATGGGTTGTACATTCGTTAATTTTAACTGAAATATGGCTTGCCTTAGAAAGGTAATACGCTTTCCTAAACTGTCTAATAATACAAAATTTCGCTCAGGATATAAAATAGCTAATGGAATACCTGGTAAGCCAGGCCCTGTACCTACATCAATAAAGTTTTTACCTTTTAGTACTTCACCTACCATTAAGCTGTCCATAATATGTTTTACTAACATATCTTGTGGATCACGCACAGAGGTTAAATTATAGGCTTTATTCCATTTATGCAGTAATTCTACATACTGAATAAGTAAACATATTTGTTGTTCTGAAACTTGTAGTGATGTTTTGGAAATTAAATTTTGTAATTTTGAAGTTAATGTCATGTTAGTACTTTAATTATTAGCTGAAATTTAAAAAGTATGTTTATGCTACTTTTTACGCCATTATATTATGCAAGTAAGCCATGCTTTTTTAAGTACACCAATAATAACGAAATTGCTGCTGGAGTAATACCTGAAATTCGCGATGCCTTACCAATTGTTTCAGGACGAGCATCTTTTAATTTAGCTACTACTTCATTAGAAAGTCCTGATATTTTATTATATTCAAAATCACTGGGGATTTTTGTATTTTCATTACGCTTCTTCTTGGCTATTTCATCAAGCTGCCTATCAATATAACCAGCATACTTAGTTTGAATTTCAATTTGTTCAGACGCTTGCGTATCGCTAATAGCTGGACCTAAACCTTCAATTTTCATTAAATCATTATAACGTACTTCAGGTCGGCGAATTAACTCTTCTAAACTGGCTTCTTTGCTCATTGGATTTTTAAGTAATTGATTAACTTCTGAAGCAGTACTTTGATCTTTTTGCACCCATGTTGTTTTTAAACGCTGACGCTCAAGTTCAATATTTTCCATTTTCTCATTAAAACGCTGCCAACGAACATCATTAATCAAACCTACTTCCCGACCTTTTTCAGTTAAACGAATATCAGCATTATCTTCACGTAATAATAAACGGTATTCTGCACGAGAGGTAAACATACGATAAGGTTCTTTAGTACCTAAAGTAGATAAATCATCTATTAAAACTCCCATATAAGCTTGATCACGGCCTAAAATAAATTCATCAAAACCTTTAATACGACAAGCTGCATTAGTAGCTGCTATTAGCCCTTGTGCACCTGCTTCTTCATAACCTGTAGTACCATTAATTTGTCCAGCAAAATATAAATTATTAATAAATTTACTTTCTAATGATTGTTTTAAATCACGGGGATCAAAATAATCATATTCAATGGCGTAACCAGGGCGAGTAATTACTGCATTTTCAAAACCTTTGATGGAGCGAACCAAATTAATTTGTACATCAAAAGGTAAACTGGTTGAAATACCATTAGGGTAAACTTCGTTAGTGGTTAATCCTTCAGGCTCTACAAATATTTGATGAGAATTTTTATCACTAAAACGAGTTATTTTATCTTCAATCGATGGGCAATATCTAGGGCCAACACCTTCAATAACTCCTGTATACATGGGAGATCTATCTAATCCATCACGAATATATTGATGAGTTTTTTCGTTAGTGTGAGTAATATAACAAGAAATTTGTTGAGGATGATCTTGTTGCGATCCCATAAATGAAAAAATAGGGGTTGGTATCTCACCTGGCTGTTCTTCCATCACTGAATAATCTAATGTTCTTGCATCTAAACGTGGAGGTGTGCCAGTTTTTAAGCGAGCCATTCTAAAGGGCATATCTCGCATTTTAGCCGCTAAATTTATACTAGAAGGATCACCAGCACGACCACCTTGATAATTATTTAAGCCAATATGAATTTGTCCAGCAAGGAAAGTACCTACGGTTAATACCACCGTTTTTCCTTTAAATTTAAGTCCCATTTGAGTTGAAACGCCAACAACAGAATCATTTTCTAAAATCAAATCATCACAAGGTTGTTGAAAAATAGTTAAGTTATTTTGGTTTTCTAAGGTTTGACGAACAAAAGATCGATACAAAGCTCTATCAGCTTGTGCTCTTGTTGCTCTAACGGCTGGGCCTTTACTGGCATTTAACGTTCTAAATTGAATAGCACTATGGTCAATAGCAGTAGCCATTAAACCACCTAAAGCATCTATTTCTTTTACCAAATGACCTTTGCCAATACCACCAATAGCTGGATTACATGACATTTGACCTAAAGTATCAATGTTATGAGTTAATAATAAAGTTTTACAACCCATACGTGCAGCAGCAAGCGCAGCCTCAGTGCCTGCATGGCCACCACCTACAATGATTACGTCAAAAGAATTTTGATACCACATAAATTTTTAAACCTTAGAAATGTAAACCTTAGAAATAGTTAACTAAAAAAATTAGCTAAAAATTAGGAAAAGTATTTTAACTTTTTTTTGCTTTGATGGAAACGATCAAATGATTAAAAAGATCGACTCTATATTGCTTAATATATAATAAGATCTTTATAAAGATCTTATTATTATTACTTATTAAGGGAGCTATTTTCTGTGAGTAAGCTAATTTTTATTATATATATTAAATATTTAATAAGATCATAACCATGTGATCAAACCTTGATCAATAGGGTGATATACTTTGATCAAAACCATTAGTTATACACAAGTAATTTTTTTATTAAATCTAATCACTGAATAATAATAGGAAATTAACACTTTAATCACTATTTTATCCACAATAGATAAAAATAATGTATCTTTATGTTGGTAAGTTTTTAGTAAGTGATCAAAAAAGATCTTTATTTTTAATTAACCATTGTTGAGCTAGATCTTCAGGATCTATGTCTTGGCTCATATCTAACGTTTTTAGGCTGATTAATTCATGGCAACCCTTTGTTATTAATAGTTTATTTAAATTTTCCCCTGCTTTACAAAAAGTATCATAATTTGAATCACCTATTGCGATGATCATAAAGCGTATTGGGGATAGATCTTGTTCACAATTTGTAAGATCATCAACAAACGTAATAATGTTATCGGGGAAGTCACCAGCGCCATGAGTTGAAGTACAAATTAACCAAGTGCCATTTATGTTGTTTTTTTGTGCTTTATTTAACTTAATTGTCTCTGCTAAAACATGATAAAAGTTTGGTTTTAGGTGTAAATTTACCTGATGACCTAAATTTATTAATTGCTTTTCGCAGGCATCGCCAACATATTCAGTTGTTCCTAACATACTACCAACAATTATTTGAAATGAACTCATCGTTAATAATTACCTATTAAAAATTGAATACTTATTGTATTAAGTTTTCATTTAAGTCTATTACGTTGCTGAAAAACTATCATCTTATACTGATTATATTTATTTGAATTATTAGAGGTTTGATTGCGCTTTATAAGTTCAGTAGCTGAATTAACTTTGTGCATTTATTTTAAATTATCCATATATACTTTATTAAAAAAATAATTATTCTTTACTTATTAAGTAGTTAGTTTTTAATTTATTACTTGGTATTGATTTTGCTTGTAACGAAGCAATAAACTGAAGTTTCATTATTTAATTGAGTATATTGTGAGTAAAGATAGCGTGAGCAAAGAAAAAAATCTAAATAAGCAAAAAGTTGTTGTAGTTGGTAATGGTATGGTTGGTCATCACTTTATTGATCAGCTTATTAAAAGTAGTAATAAATACCAAGTAACGACGTTTAGTGAAGAATCTCGACTTGCTTATGATCGCGTAATGTTAACCAGTTATTTTACAGGTAATAGTGCCAGTGATTTAGCCTTAGCTACACCACAAGCTTATGATGAACAAGGTGTTGATTACTATGTTAATGAACAGGTGGTTGATATTCATCGTGAAGATAAAACCCTAACTACTATTTCTGGAAAATTGATCAGTTACGATAAATTAGTATTAGCAACAGGTTCATTCCCTTTTGTTCCTCCCGTACCGGGAAAAGACCAACCTCATATTCACGTATATAGAACACTTGATGATTTAGATGCTATTACTGATTCAGCTAAATCAGCAAAGGTAGGTGTTGTTATTGGTGGCGGCTTATTAGGTTTAGAAGCTGCAAATGCAATAAAACAGCTTGGTCTTGTTACCCATGTGGTTGAATTTGCGCCAAGACTTATGGCTGTACAATTAGATCAAGAAGGTGGTGAATTATTAAGTAAAAAAATCACCAACCTTGGCGTTACCGTTCATACTGAAAAAAATACCACTGAAATAATAACGGGTGAAAACTGTCGATATAGAATGAATTTTTCTGATGGTTCTTTTTTAGAAACTGATGTAATAGTTTTTTCTGCAGGTATTAGACCACAAGATACACTGGCTAGACAAAGTGGTTTAACGATTGGTGAGCGCGGCGGTATAGTTATTAATAATCAATGTATAACTAGCGATAAAGATATTTATGCCATAGGTGAATGTGCTTTATGGGACAACAAAATCTTTGGTTTAGTTGCCCCTGGTTATGCCATGGCAAAAGCTGCGGTTAGTCATTTATCGTCAGGTAACAAAGATTTTACAGGTATGGACATGAGTACCAAATTGAAATTACTTGGCGTTGAAGTAGCCAGTATTGGTGATGCACACGGCAATACGCCAGATTGCCAAAGTTATAGTTTTATCAATGCCACAGCAGGTAGCTACAAAAAAATAGTTGTTAACAGTGATGGAACAAAATTACTGGGTGCTGTTTTAGTGGGTGATACCAGTGAATACAGCCAATGGTTACCGTTAGTGTTAAATGATATTGCTTTAAGTGAGCCTCCTGAGTATTTACTACTACCAGAGGTTGAAGGTGAGAGTAGCTTTAGTGTAAATTCTCTACCATCAAATGCCCAAATCTGTGCTTGTTACGATGTTTCTAAACACATTATAACTACTGCTATTGCTAATGGATCACACGATGTAGAGGCCATTAAAAATAGTACCAAAGCAGGTACAGGGTGTGGAGGTTGCTTACCCTTAGTAACACAAATTTTAGACCATGAACTAGAAAAAACAACCACTGACAATGAGCAATATTTTATTGCAAAAGAAAAAGTTGCATAAGATAAAACATTAGTGGCTAGTTAATAAAAAACCAAATTTAATTTTATAAAAGGTAATAATATGAATTCATCAAAATTTAACTTATTTTCATTAAGTGAAAATATGAAAGTGCTGCACTATAGTTGGGTGGCTTTTTTTATCACCTTTTTGGTTTGGTTTAACCATGCACCGTTGCTTGGTTTAATTGCACAGTCACTTAATTTATCTAGTGAGCAAATAAAAACCCTATTAATATTGAATGTCGCATTAACTATTCCTGCCCGTATATTTATAGGCATGGCTACCGATCAATATGGTCCTCGTAAAACGTTTAGTATTTTATTGGTTCTATGTTCAATACCTTGTGGTATGTTTGCATTAAGTACTGATTTTGAACAGCTTGCCTTAGCACGATTTTTATTAGGTTTTATTGGTGCAGGCTTTGTTGTTGGTATTCGTTTAGTTAGTGAATGGTTTCCTGCAAACCAATTAGGTACTGCGGAAGGTATTTATGGCGGCTGGGGTAACTTTGGCTCTGCAGCTGCGGCAATGATATTACCCGCAATAGCACTTTATATTGGTGGCGATAACGGCTGGCGCTGGGCTGTAGGTATTACGGGTCTTATTAGCTTTATTTACGGTTTTATTTTCTATTTTGGTGTGCGTGATACACCACAAGGTGCTACTTACTTTAAACCTAAAAGCTCTAAAGCAATGGAAGTTACAAGTGTAGGTGATTTTTTCTTATTATTAGTAATGAAAATACCTTTATTTGGCGCACTCGCATTATTAAACTGGAAATTGTCGCCTGAAGGCGTAAGTTTACTTAGCGCAAATGCAACGATAATTATTTATTTTGGTTTAGCCATTTGGTTTGCTTATGAAATTTATACTGCTTACCAAGTGAATAAAACTATTTTTACTACGCCTGTAGAGCCTATGCATCAATATTCATTTAAACAAGTTGCTGTGTTAAATGTTTTATATTTTGCTACTTTTGGCAGTGAATTGGCAGTAGTTTCAATGTTGCCATTGTTTTTTAGTGAAACGTTTAATTTAGATCTTATTTATGCTGGTTTATTAGCATCAAGTTATGCCTTTATGAATTTATTATCACGCCCTTTAGGTGGTTGGATAAGTGATAAATATGGCCGTAAGAAAACCTTGATGATTTTAACCACAGGTTTAAGTTTAGGTTATGCGGTTATGGCATCTATTACTGGTGAATGGTCATTAGTGTTAGCGGTTATCGCTGCGATGAGTTGTTCTTTCTTTGTACAAGCAGGTGAGGGTGCTGTATTTGCGGCAGTACCACTAATAAAAAGACGTTTAACAGGACAAATAGCGGGCATGACAGGTGCTTACGGTAATGTTGGTGCTGTGTGTTATTTAACGGTATTATCATTTGTTAGTTATTCAATATTCTTTTGGGTTATTGCAGCGAGTGCATTTATTGGTTTATTAATGTTATTCTTAATGCAAGAGCCTAAAGGTAGTATGGCTGAAATATTACCAGACGGTAGTGTAGAGCTTATTAAGGTAGATTAAATGGTTACTGCTCAGCAGCCTTTATCAACAAAGAAACAAGTACTTCAAGATAGTTTGGTTATTGCTTTTGGTGGTTTTTCCACTAAAGGCAAAAAAGCAAACAATGAAGATGCTTTTGCTTTGAAAATGAGTAAAGGCTCTGAGTTGGAATTAAAAGGTCATATTGCTGTCATTGCTGATGGTGTTTCTAGTGCTAATTGTGCTGCACAAGCTAGTCAAATGAGTGTGTGTCATTTTATTAATGAGTATTTAGCAACACCCGACACATGGTCAGTACAAAAGTCAGCTGCTAAAGTTATTTCTTCGTTAAATAACTGGCTTTATTCAAGGCAATTAGTTGCAGATGAAAAAGGTATACAAGAACAATGGTTTAGTACTTTTTCTGCATTAGTATTAAAAGGCGATAAAGCACAAATATTTCATGTTGGCGATTGCCAAATAGCTAAAATTAACAATGATGGTTATCAAGTACTAACTAAAGAACATGCTACTGTTTCAGGTACGCTTAACCGTGCTTTAGGTGCTGGTACTCATATAGAAGTAGATTATTCCTCAACTACTTTAGCCCCGCAAGATATCCTTATTTTAAGTTGTGATGGTGTTTACCAATTTGTAAAACAAAAACAAATTAAACACATAATTAAGCAAACACTTGAACAGAATAAAAACTTAGAACAAGTCAGTAAAGAGATTGTTGAGCTAGCATTAAAGCAAGGCTCTAATGATAATTTAACTTGCTTATTAGTACGTGTAGACCAACTGCCTAAACAAGCGTTTAGTCAGTTAGTGTTTACTCGGCTTCAACAGGTTGTTCCGCCAGCTTTACGTGTTGGTAGCATGTTAGATCATTATGAAATTTTAGATACTTTACAACAAACTACACGATCACATGTTTATTTAGCTAAAGACATACAATTAGAAAAGTTAGTTGTTATTAAAGTACCTTCAATTAATTTTGTTGACGATGAAGAGTATTTAACCGCATTTATTAAAGAAGGTTGGATTGGTTGTAAAATAGACAACCCGTCAATAATGAAAATTTATCCCCGTGTTGAGCAAGGACGGTTTTTATACCATGCGTGTGAATATATTGAAGGACAAACATTAGCAGCATGGCTTAAAGATAATCCTAATCCCGATTTAATTAAGGTGCGTGATATTTTAGATCAACTCATTAAAATTCTACGCGTATTACAGCGTCAAGATGTTATTCATTGTGACATAAAGCCTGATAATTTTATTATTGACAGTTATGGACGAATTAAGCTGATTGATTTTGGCAGTAGCGCTGTTGGCTCAGATGATCAAAGGCAGGCGTTTGGTAACCAAGGTACGTTAAATTATACTGCACCAGAGTTATTTTATGGTCAAGAAAATAACCATAAAAGTGAGCTTTATGCGTTAGCGGTTATTATTTATCAATTACTTACCAACCACTTACCTTATAAAGAAATAGATCAAGTGGATTCAGCCCCCAAACAATATCATTTATGGCGATATAATCCAGTTACAAATTATCGAAAAGATTTACCCTACTATATAGATATGGTGCTATCCAAAGCACTATCCCCTAAACCAAATAATAGATATGAACATTACAGTGAATTTATTGCTGAATTTACTGTTAGTAGCAAAAAAAATAGTATTTCACTACAAACTAAACCCTTAATAGAGCGGGATCCTGTTAAATTTTGGCAAGGAATAAGTACTATTTTATTTATTACTTTACTCGTTGTTTTATTTTTTAAATAACCCCTCCTTGCACAACAAACTTTCATTGAATGCACTATCAGAGTTCAATGCTTTTAATTGTTAAAGCATTTTTTATAAAAAAACTTTTAAAAACATAATGTTAAATTGTTTTTATAAGTGGCGTAGCTGTTGCAATCAGTTGCGTATATTCAATATAAAATTTACCTATCCCCTATATTATGATTAATAACCAGCAACAAGCGATTATAAACCAAGACCTTATTGAAGGTGATATTAAGACAACGTGTCCTTATTGTGGCGTAGGTTGCGGTATAATCGTATCTAAACCCTCTAGCGACAGTAGCTCAGGTTTACCCGTATTAATTAACGGTGATAAACGCCATCCAGCTAATTTTGGTAAATTGTGTATTAAAGGAAAAAACCTCGGTGAAACCTTAGATAATCATAACCGCTTAGCTACCCCCATGATTAATAATCAAGCACAAAAATGGCCTAAAACCCTTGATTATGTCGCGAGTAAAATCAGCGAGTCTATTGAAAAACATGGTAAAGATTCAGTAGGTTTTTATTTATCAGGTCAGTTACTTACCGAAGATTATTATATCGCCAACAAACTAATGAAAGGTTTTATTGGTAGCGGAAATGTTGATACGAATTCTCGTCTTTGTATGTCGTCAGCTGTTTCAGGGCATAAACGTGCATTTGGCGAAGATATAGTGCCAATGAGTTACTCAGATATTACTAAAGCTGATCTTATTATTTTAGCGGGCTCGAATTTGGCTTGGTGTCACCCAGTACTTTATCAGCGAATTAGAGATGAAAAACAAAAAAGACCTGAGTTAAAACTGGTTGTGATAGATCCCCGAGTAACTGCATCTATCGAGTTAGCAGATTTACATTTGCCTATCAAAGCAGGTCGAGATGTTATTTTATTTAATGGCCTACTTAACTACTTAAATAAACAGGGCTTTATTAATCAAGACTTGCTTAATTCAATTGATAAATCGGCAGGGTTAGCGCAAGCACTAACGTATGCCGAACAAGACAGTAAGTTACTAGACGATATTAATTTATCAGCCAAAGATATTGAACAGTTTTATCAGTTATTTGCTAATAGCAATAAGGTAGTTACGTTATTTTCTCAAGGAATTAACCAGTCTAGCCAAGGTACAGACCAAGTTAATGGCATTATCAACGCTCATTTAGTCACAAATAAAATAGGCAAAGAAGGTTGTGGTCCGTTCTCTATTACTGGGCAACCTAATGCTATGGGTGGACGAGAAGTAGGAGCTTTAGCAAATACCTTAGCAAGTCATATTGAATTTAAAGATACTCATTTGCATGCGGCTTTAGCTGACTTTTGGCAAACTGATAATTTAACCACAACAGAAGGTTTTAAAGCGGTTAATCTATTTGATGCGGTAGAATCAGGTAAAATTAAAGTATTATGGATTATGGCGACTAACCCATTAGTAAGTATGCCCGATCATAAAAAAATAAAACGGGCTTTACAAAAATGTGAAACGGTTATTGTCAGCGATTGTGTTGCTAACAATGATACGTTAGCGTATGCCGATGTTATTTTACCAACCGAAACCTGGGGAGAAAAGTCAGGCACTGTGACTAATTCAGAACGAAGAATTTCTCGTCAACGCCCCTTTTTAAAACCGTTTGAACAAGCAAAATCAAACTGGTGGATTATTAACGAAGTTGCTAAGCGTATGGGTTTTACCAAACAATTCAATTTTCAATCAGTGGATGAAATATTTGCAGAACACGCTCGTTTATCTGGATTAGAGAATAATAATACCCGTGCTTTTGATATTTCTGTTTTCGGTGAATTAA
>Ga0209081_1001521_pt1 | contig 13816 bp, 13 predicted proteins | sample GOMGulsemesocosm_4_FD_184636 | JGI IMG/M metagenome (GOLD analysis project Ga0209081, IMG submission 184636) | Methane-oxidizing microbial communities from mesocosms in the Gulf of Mexico - GOM15B Gulf of Mexico (SPAdes) (version 2) | ecosystem: Environmental > Aquatic > Marine > Cold seeps... | reverse complement strand
GTTCCCCTTTTTTGTGTCGGATTACCTCTTGCAGATCCTTTGTTCTCCTGCTGCTATGTTTCACAATTCCAAGGCGCATTCATTCTGCAATAGATAGGTGAGAGACATGTTTCCCCAAATGTTGGACGACACCAAGACACAGGACGACACTCCAGCTTCCGGCAAACTGGACACGCTGTTTTTCCAAAGCCGCAATGTGATTGTTACCGGTGAAATCAACGACAAGCTGGCCCAACGAACCGTCGCCCACCTGCTCGCCCTGGCTGAAGCCGGGGATGACCCGATCAATGTCTTCATTTCCTCGCCCGGCGGCCACGTGGAAAGCGGCGACATGGTGCATGACGTCATCCGGTTTATCCGCCCCAAGGTACGCACCATCGGCACCGGTTGGGTGGCCAGCGCCGGGGCGCTGATCTACATCGGTGCCCGCAAGGAAAACCGCTTTTGCCTACCCAATACACGGTTCCTGTTGCACCAACCCTCCGGTGGCATTGGCGGTCAGGCAACGGACATGATGATCCAGGCGGAACAAATCCGCATCATGCGGCAGCGGTTTGATGCGCTTTTTGGTGAAGCAACTGGGCAAACAGCTGAGAGAATCGCAGCCGACACCGCCCGCGATTTCTGGCTGACCGCACAAGAGGCCATTGATTATGGTCTTGCCGGTAAGATTATCCAAACCGCTGACGAGCTGATCTAAGCAACCTCTCTGGGGTAAGTCTTTCTGCATTTGGTTCAGGTTCGCCGTGGTGACGTTACTGCAGCCGCGGCGAACAGCAGCAGGCATGCTCGGCGGATGGTGCCAAGTGACAGAAAGTGGTAAATATCGACAGGCTGACATTTGAGCGCCGCAGATCATTCCGCATAAAACACAACTACTTCGGACAAGCGAAAGCTTGCGACAGTTCTTTCATACGGCCTTCTGGGCTTGGTCATTTTAGCGTTAAAACAGCACCATCGGCTCCAAATTATCGCAAATTTAAACTTTTGCCCTTACTTCTGCACCAGAAATACTGCCCGCGAAGCGTTAAGTGACCCTGCAGCGGTTTTGGACAGAATCCGTCTCTGCTTTGTCCAGTCGTGGGTTGACTGGAAAGCAGATAATCTTGGGTAAACAGACACTGAAAGTACTTGGTGAACCTGAAACCATGCATGCCAAGATGCTTACGAATTACAGGTAATTAGGGATCCCTATGCAGGCTTCATTGAAATTTAGGCCCTCCGGAGCTGGTCTCACGCGGCCCCAACCGGAAAGTATGTATCTGGCTATCGACAAGCTGATTGGGGCCCAGCAATACATTCAGGCAATGTCCCAACTGCTGCCAATCCTTGAAGCAGATCCATTGAACATCGAAAGCCTGGACCGGGTATCCATGTGTTCTTTTCATTTGGGTGACACCAAGACTGCGCTTGCGATGCTTGAAGTCATTGTTGAAAACCACCCGGACAAAATCCCCTACAGAATAAACTTGGCTGAGATGCGCCAACTTTCTGGTGATGTCGAAGGAGCTATTGCTGAGTGTCATAGAGTTTTAGAATTGGACCCCAAGCATGTGCGGGCAATGTACCATCTGAACCATATGCAGCCTTTCGGGCGGGATTCAAAATGGGTGGCGCGGCTTCGGAAGCTCGACAAATCAAAAAAGCTCTCTTCAATGGCGCAAGCTCAGGCATCTAACACTCTTGGTCGGGTCGAAGCCGCTTCTGGACGTTTCAAATCTGCATTTCGCCATTTCGCCCGGGCTAAGTCCGCCCAAAAGCATAAATTTGACTGTGAACAGGTGAAGCAACGAGTTGATGATCAGGTCGCACATTTTCAGCCCAAGCGGCATACAACCGAGCGCACCGATGGACCTCGGGTAATATTTGTTTGCGGGCTTCCTCGGTCGGGAACGACTTTGGTCGAGAGCATCCTAACACGTCATGAACAAGTGGGCAGTGTTGGTGAGACCCAGGCTTTGCCGCTGATTTCATCATCTATCCGTCAATCCTTAGCGCCAGATCAAAACTTCTGGGAGTGGATGAGCTCTCTGTCTGAGCAGGATATCACACTCTTGCGGGGCGAGTATTTTCGCACTGCATTCAAGGGGCTTCCGAATAAGAAACAGGTGATTGTCGATAAACTACCGTTCAATTGCCTGAACTTGGGTCTCGCCCAAATTTTACTACCAGAGGCCAAATTCCTGTTCATGGTGCGTCATCCGCTGGATGTGGGGTTGTCAAATTTTTCCACGAATTACGGTGCCAGAAATAGATTTTCAGCACGCTTGCCCTGGATTGGCGCAATGACCCGCGAAGTGTACCGCTCGGCCGAGGATTACGCAGGAAAGATTGGCGATCCGATGCGGTTTCAATCATTTCGTGCCCTGGTGCAAAACCCAGTCCAGCAAGTCCGTGCAATTGTGGATTACGCTGACTTGCCCTGGCAAGAGGCCTGCCTAAGTCCCGAGCAGGGAAATAACACCGTCCTCACCGCGTCTACTTTGCAGGTCAGGGAGAAAATCAATACAAAAGGCTTGGACAAGTGGAAAGCCTGTGAAGAACAGTTGCAACCGTTGGTCGATGCGCTGGGTGGCCCGGAATGGCTGCAGCACTGGCAGGATTTGGACGATGCTGCGGGTTCGTCCTGAACCCCTTGTGGGTGGATCGTTGCAAGAGATCGGGGTCTGACACGAACAGCGATATCTTAATTGCAAATGCCTCCTTTCCCTGAATGCACGGCTCTGGCACAACCACTTCATACAACTTCGGAGCCATTTTATGACCACTCCTATTTATGCCATTGGCGATATTCACGGCCAACGCGAGATGCTCGAGTCCGCGTTGCAGCGCATCGAGCGGGACGGTGGACCTGATGCCCGCATTGTTTTCCTTGGCGACTACACCGACCGTGGCCCTGACAGCCGGGGCGTGCTTGATTTGCTGCAGGAAGGCCAAGCCGAGGGTCGCAATTGGGTTACCCTATTGGGCAACCACGACCGGATGTTCTCGATGTTTCTAGAAGACTACCCGCGCACGGATTCTCAGTTGTTGGTTGGCTACCACTGGCTGCATCCACGTATCGGGGGCATTGAGACACTGGCCTCGTATGGTGTCGATATCGTAGATGGTGACCGTACAAACGAGGTCCATTCGCGCGCTTGCGCAGCGGTGCCGCAATCGCACTTGGATTTCCTCGCGACCCTGCCCAGCCATCATCAAGAAGATGAGTTGCTGTTTGTCCACGCCGGCATCCGTCCCGGTATTGCGCTGGCAGAGCAAAGCGAGAACGACAAAATTTGGATTCGGCAGCAATTTCTGAACCACCCAGACCCACACCCTTGGCTGGTTGTGCATGGCCACACCCAAGTGCCAGCGCCCGAGCATCACGGAAACCGGGTCAATTTGGATTCTGGTGCTGGCTATGGCCGCCCATTGACCGCTGCAGTGTTCGAGGGTCACTCGGCTTGGGCACTTACTGACACAGGACGTGTTGCCATTTTGCCAGATTGATCGAATAACGCACATTGCCTGTGTAAGTTGTTCGTCTCAAAATGATATCTGTGCTAACTATTATGTGTGGCTGGAGGTCACAATTAAAGAGTATTTTGGTGTGTGCCTATTGAAAGCTTCAAGAGGATTTATTGACCTCCAGCCATTCATCGTTTTATGGCTGCATCAAGAAATTGTTCCGGTATTCCAATTCAGAACAACTTTGCCGCTTTGCCCTGATTTCATCGCGGCAAAGCCTTTCTGAAAATCATCCACCCCAAATTGATGAGTGATCACAGCGCTGACATCCAAGCCATTTTGCAACATGGCAATCATCTTGTACCAAGTCTCAAAGATCTCGCGTCCATAGACACCTTTGATGGTGATCGCCTTGAATACAATTCGGCTCCAATCCACTGGCGACTTACCCGGAGGAATGCCCAGTAGCGCGATGTGGCCGCCCATCACCATCGCTTCAACCATCTGATCCAGCGCCGCCTGATTGCCCGACATTTCCAGCCCAACGTCAAACCCCTGTGACATGCCCAGCTCGGCAATCACATCGTTCAGATCTTCGGTGGTTACGTTGACGGGACGTACATCGGCAACCTTTTCAGCCAGTGCCAATCGCTCGGAGTTCACATCGGTAATCGCCACGTGCCGCGCGCCCGCGTGTCGGGCTACGGCCGCTGCCATGATGCCAATTGGGCCGGCACCGGTAATCAACACGTCCTCGCCCAGCAGATCAAAGCTAAGTGCTGTGTGAACAGCGTTGCCCAGTGGATCCAGAATCGCTCCGATGTCGTCTGGAATATCATCGGGCAGCGGCACGACGTTAAAAGCAGGCAGCCGCAAATACTGCGCAAAAGCCCCCTGTTCATTGACACCGATGCCACGGGTTTCCGGATCCAAGTGGAATTTGCCGGCGCGGGACTGGCGCGACTGGTGACCGATCAGATGCCCTTCGCCGCTACAGCGCTGACCAATTTTCAGATCGGTGACATTGCGGCCCAACTCGACAATCTCACCAGCAAATTCATGACCGGTGATCAGAGGCACGGGCACTGTTTTTGCGGCCCAGGCATCCCAGTTCCAGATATGCACGTCAGTGCCGCAGATACCGGTTTTGTTGATCTTAATCAGCACATCGTCGGGGCCAATCTCGGGCACCGGGGCGCGGGTCATCCACAGCCCTTCCTTGGGAAAGGACTTCTCCAGCGCTTTCATGGTGTTTGGCTTGCTCATGAAATGATCCCCAGATCTTTGCCCACCTTGCCAAAGGCAGTCAGCGCACGTTCCAATTCATCCCGCGTCAGCGCAGCGTTCATCTGTGTGCGGATCCGCGCTTGCCCACGTGGCACCACCGGGAAGAAGAACCCAGAAACATAGACGCCCTCGTCAAATAGCCGTGTAGCCATGTCCTGCGCCAGCTGTGCTTCTCCCAGCATCACCGGCACAATCGGATGTTCCCCTGGCAGCAGGTCAAAACCTAGCTCTTCTAGCCCGGCACGCCAGAATTTGGTGTTCTCAATCAGTTGCGCGCGCAGGTCTGCGCCTTCTTCGACCAGCCGGATCGCTTCCAGCCCGGCTGCAACAATGGATGGCGGCAGCGAATTAGAGAACAAGTAGGGCCGCGCCCGCTGCCGCAGCAGGTCAATCACTGGCTGCGGCCCGGCGATATAACCGCCGATGGCCCCCCCAAGTGCCTTGCCCAATGTTCCGGTGACGATATCCACATCGACACCAAAGTGATCCGGCGTACCGGCACCGTTTGGTCCCATGAACCCGGTGGCATGGCAGTCATCGACCATCAGCACCGCATCATATTTGTCAGCCAAGGCGCGAATTTCGGGGAGCTTGGCCAGATAGCCATCCATCGAAAACACGCCATCCGTGGCAATCATGATATGGCGCGCGCCGTCTTCGCGGGCCTGTTTCAACCAGGCCTCCAGATCATTCATATCACTGTTCAGATAGCGATAGCGCTTGGCCTTGCACAGCCGGATACCATCGATGATCGAGGCATGGTTCAAACTGTCCGAGATAATTGCGTCTTTCGGCCCCAGCAGCGGCTCAAACAACCCGCCATTGGCATCAAAACACGCAGCAAACAGGATGGCGTCATCCTTACCCAGGAACTTGGCCAGACGTTGCTCCAGCTCGCGGTGAATATCCTGGGTGCCGCAGATGAACCGGACCGACGCCATGCCGAACCCCTTTTCATCCATCACCGCGCGCGCCGCCGTGATCAGATCGGGGTGATCCGCCAGACCCAGATAGTTGTTGGCGCACAGGTTGATAACCTTATGTTCGCCCACGGTAATTTCGCCGCCCTGAGGCGAGGTGATCATTCGCTCCCGCTTGGTCAGCCCTTCGGCTTCAATCTGTGTCAGCGTGTTCGAGATATCTGTCAAAAATGCGGTGGTCATCGGGCGAACTCCTTATCCGTGGAACTGAATCTACCATAACGGATAAGATTCCCAAATAGGAGAATTCACTATTTCGGAAAAAATTCCGTGAAACTGGAATTTTTGAATGCGCAAAGATTTGCAACTTGATCGCCAGTACCATTGCGGCAAAGCTCGGCAAAATTTTTTAGAAAGAGACTGCATGACCAAAGACGCCGCGCTGACCCGATTTGAACAAGCACTTTCAGCCGCCAAAACGCCGGATCAGGCCTATGATGCGCTAAACGCGCTGACACAAACACTGGTAGGGGCCAAGCTGTTCACGGTGATGACGGTGGATATGACCACCGAACTAGCGCAGCGAAGCTATACCAGTGATCCCAAAAACTACCCAACCTCGGGTACCAAGCCGATCACCCGCAACAGCTGGTTTGCCATTGTGCATGATCGGCACGACTGCTTTGTCGCCAACACCATCGCAGATATCGCCGAAGTTTTCCCTGATTATGAGCTGATCAATTCCCTGGGCTGCCAGTCAGTGATCAACCTGCCCATTGTGATCGGCGGCACATTGGCTGCAACAGTGAACATTCTGCACGAAGCGGGCTATTACACCGAGGATCGCGTGTCGCGGACTAGGGAGTTGCTAACTCTTCCGTCCCTTGCCGCGCTATCTGTGGCGCAACGAATGTCATAGGAAGCGGCCGGTGGCACCGCTGGATGCTGCCCTGTCTTGGATCAGGCATTCTTCACAATCAAAAATACCCGCGCCGGACCATTCGGCGCGGCGATCGAATGGTCTACATCTGCCGCGTATCGGGCGGTATCTCCGGCCTGCAACTGATTTTGGGCATTGCCCGACGTCACCGTTATGTCGCCATCCAGAACCGTCAACTGTTCCATCGCACCACGAGTGTGAGGTTGGCTGTTCAGTGCGCCGCCGGTGTCGAAACGGATGTCATACACCTCGTGACCTCCGGCCTCTTCTGGCGGTGACAGGATACGGATGCGGCAGCCGTGGCCGATGTTTTCAATCTTGGGTACGTCATCACATCGCAACACATCAATCTTGTCTTGCGCGTCCTTGGCTTCCAGCAAGCCGGCGAAATCGACCTGCAAGGCGCGGGTCAGGTTCCATAGGGTGGCGATGGTGGGGCTGCTTTCGCCGCGTTCAATCTGGCTAACCATCGACCGAGACACGCCCGATAGATTGGCCACAGCCTCAAGGCTTAACCCTTGGGCGCGGCGGGCCTCTTTCAGGCGGGCGGGAAGAAGCGTCAGGATGTCGTCTGTGTTTTCCGTCATAACGGAGTCCTGCGCCGATGCGTGGGTGTTGTCAATCTTTGGTCTGCCCCGTTAACCTTTGCGGCGTCGAGATGCTGCGTTGCGGCGGTGCACGGGTGGTGCACATGTTGTGCACGGGTATCCCCCTTGTCACATGGCTTTGACGGGACGTTTCAGCAGACAAGTTAATGCTGCGCGTGCATAATCTCTTCCAACATCAGATGGGAGAGAGATCATGACAGATATCGTCATTCTGGACGGCGCACGCACTGCAATTGGTACATTTGGCGGCTCATTGGCCAATACGGCGCCGATTGATCTGGCAACCACGGCCTCCAAGGCGGCTATGGAGCGGTCCGGCGTCGAGCCGGGACAGATCGACAATGTGGTTTTTGGTCATGTTATCAACACCGAACCCCGCGATATGTACCTAAGCCGTGTGGCGGCAATGCAGGCAGGCGTGCCTGAAAGTACCCCGGCGATGAACGTCAACCGGCTCTGTGGATCCGGCGCGCAGGCCATTGTTTCTGCTGTACAATCACTGATACTGGGGGATGCGGATTTTGCCTTGGCTGGCGGTGCCGAAAACATGTCGCGCAGCCCGTTTATCATGCAGCAGCAACGCTGGGGCGCCAAGATGGGCGATGTCAAATCGCTGGATATGATGCTAGGCGCGCTGAACTGTCCGTTTGGCACCGGTCATATGGGGGTGACGGCTGAAAACGTTGCGGATGAGCATGACATCACTCGCGCGCAGATGGATGAGTTCGCACTAGAGAGCCAAACTCGTGCTACGGCAGCGATTGAGGCGGGGTATTTTCACAGCCAGATTGCGCCGGTTGAGGTGAAGGTCAAACGCAACATGGTGCCGTTTGAAGTGGACGAGCATCCCACCGTCAGCACCGCAGAAAAATTGGCCGGATTGCGGACGGTGTTCAAAAAGGATGGCCGGGTCACGGCTGGCAATGCCAGTGGCATCAACGATGGTGCCGCAGCGATGGTGCTGGCGACAGCTAGCGCTGCTGAGGCCGCAGGGTTGAAACCCAAAGCCCGTATTCTGGGCTATGCCCATGCGGGTGTGCGCCCCGAGGTGATGGGGATTGGTCCGATCCCCGCAGTACAGAACCTACTGAAGAAAACTGGGTTGTCAGTGAGTGATTTCGACGTGATCGAAAGCAACGAGGCCTTTGCATCGCAGGCGCTGGCGGTGAACAAGGCGCTGGATCTTGATCCATCCAAAGTGAACCCGAATGGCGGTGCCATTGCACTGGGTCATCCGGTGGGGGCAACGGGCGCAATCATTACCCTAAAAACCTTGTATGAGCTGGAACGGACCGGTGGTTCAAAAGGGCTGATCACTATGTGTATTGGTGGTGGTCAGGGTATTGCCATCGCAATTGAATTGCTTTGAGTTGAGAGCGGGGAGGGGGCTGTCTGCCCCCTCTTGGCCCATGGCCAATTCACCCCCGAGAGTATTTAGCAAACAGAAACTCGTTAGGTGGTCTAGTCAGAAGACCTGGCTGATGACTGCAAACAGGCCAGCCCCAACTATGGCCCCGGCCAACGCAGGCGTCAGCCAAGTCGCACCCAGACGTTTGCGTTCATCTGGGGTGGTGGACTGGGCAATCAAAGCAGATTCGACCAGTGCAGGAAGCCGAGGCCCAAAGCGGGCCATGACCTGGGCGGTGGACATCAGATCCTTGATCACCGCACGTGGGCCGATGGATTTCTTGATGTAATCGGCCACGACGGGATGGGCGACCTCCCAGATGTTGATATGCGGGTCCAGTGAACGTGCGACGCCTTCGACCACTACCATAGTGCGCTGCAGCAGGATCAGCTCGGTGCGGGTTTCCATGCCAAAGCGTTCGGTGACCTCAAACAGATAGTGCAGCAGCCGGCCCATCGAGATACCGCTGGCATCCATGCCAAAGATTGGCTCGCCCACGGCGCGCAGGGCGCGGGCAAATTCATCGACATCGCGGTCAGCAGGGACATAGCCGGCCTCAAAATGTACTTCGGCAACGCGTTTGTAGTCGCGTTTGATAAAGCCATACAGGATCTCGGCATAGACCCGGCGGGTGTATTCGTCGATATGCCCCATGATGCCAAAGTCATAGGCGATAATATCACCATTGGCCGCCACCTTGAGATTGCCCTGGTGCATGTCGGCGTGGAAAAAACCGTCGCGCAGCGCATGGCGCAGGAATAGACCCAACACCCGCTCTCCCAAGGCCCGGCGGTCGTGGCCTGCTGCGTCCAGCGCGTCATTGTCACCCAGCGCTTCGCCATCGGCCCAATCCAGTGTCATCACTCGGCGGGCTGAGTAGTTCCACTGGATCGTGGGCAGCTGAAAGCCTTCGTCCTGGCTGGTGTTGGCTGCGAATTCTGAAGCAGAGGCGCTTTCGAGGCGCAAATCGAGTTCGGCCTGAACAATACCGTCGAAATGCTCGATCACGTCCATTGGTTTAAGCCGTCGGGCGCTGGGAGCAAACAGATCGACAATACGCGCTGCAAAATAGAAGGCATCGACGTCTTTGTTAAAGGCGCGCTCGATCCCCGGGCGCAGCACTTTGACCGCAACTTCCTTGCCGGAATCGGCCAGCCGGGCGCGGTGCACTTGGGCGATCGAGGCGGCAGCAATGGGTTCGCTGAATTCCGAGAAAATCTGATCAACCGGCAGACCCAGTTCGCGTTCCACTTCGGCCATTGCCTCGGCTTTGGAAAACGGTGGCAGTTTGTCCTGTAGCACCCGCAATTGCAGAGCCAAATCCTCGCCGACCACATCAGGGCGTGTCGATAGCATCTGGCCAAGCTTGATATAGGCCGGCCCCAGCGCAGTCAGCGCCCGGGTGAGGGGGGGCATGTCGGGGTCACCTTTGTGACCCAGCCATTTGAACGGCCAGCCCAAGGTATGGGCCAGAATACGCAGCGGCTTTGGCGCGTCAAAGGCGTCGAGCACCACGCCCATGGCGCCGGTGCGCTCGAGTGTTGCGCCGGTACGGATCAGGCGGATGATGTTGTGGGGGCCGCGCATATTTAGATTTTCCAGCCAGAGTGCAGGGCGGCAATGCCAAGACTCAAATTGCGGTATTTGGCGTTTTCAAAACCTGCTTTGCGAACCATACCCAAAAACGTCTCCTGGTCGGGGAAGTTGCGGATCGATTCGACCAGATATTGGTAGCTGTCGTAATCATTGGCGATCAGTTTGCCCATGCGGGGAATGACGTTGAATGAATACAGGTCATAGGCCTTTTGCATCGCGGGGTTGGGCAGTTGGCTGAATTCCAGCACCATCAGGCGGCCGCCTGGTTTCAGTACGCGATAAGCCTCGTTTAGGGCTTCCTGCGGGCGGGTGACGTTCCGGATGCCGAACGAAATAGTGTAGACGTCAAAGGTGTTGTCCTTGAACGGGAGTGCCATGGCGTCGCCGGTGACCCAGTCCAAACTGTCAGCCATCTGATCGGCCTCGGCGCGGGTACGGCCAGCTTCGAGCATTGGCGTGGTGATATCCAGGACGGTGGCATGGCCATGACCGGCTCGTTTCAGGAAGCGGAACGAAATGTCACCAGTGCCACCAGCCACATCCAGCAGGCGCTGACCGGGGTGGGGGGCCAACCAATCCATCATCGCATCTTTCCAGACACGGTGGATGCCAACGCTCATTACGTCGTTCATGATGTCGTACTTGGATGCCACCGAGTTGAAAACGCCCTGCACGCGGCCAGCCTTTTCGGCCTCGGGGACGGTTTTGAACCCGAAATGGGTGGTGCCTTGGGATGTGTCTGACATAGGGCTGCCGCTTTTGAGATTTCGCCCCTGTTATAAGGTGCTGAGACGAAGGTACAATGCGACGGTTTGAATTGGGAGCGATGTCATGCCGGAATTACCCGAAGTAGAGACGGTGCGCCGTGGGCTAAGCCCGGCGATGGAGGGCGCAGTGATTACCCAAGCGCAGGTCAACCGTCCGGATCTGCGTTGGCCATTTCCAGATCGTATGGCGGAACGGCTGACCGGTGCCCGTGTTTTGACGCTGCGTCGTCGCTCCAAATACCTGCTGGCGGATCTGGACAGTGGCGAGACCCTATTGGTTCATCTGGGCATGTCTGGACGGATGACGGTGTCAGGCGACCCTCTGGGACAGTTCGTGCATAATCACCCGGCGGCGCAGAAACATGACCATGTGGTGTTTGACATGGATAACGGTGCCCGCGTGACCTTTAACGACCCGCGTCGGTTTGGCGCGATGGATCTGCTGGAGACCGCAACGGCTGACCAGCACAAGCTTTTGTCAGTCTTGGGGCCCGAACCTTTGGGAAATGACTTTCACGAACAATATCTTGTCCAGGCCTTTAAGGGGCGAAATACGCCGGTGAAATCAGCCTTGTTGGATCAGGGAATCATCGCTGGCCTGGGTAATATCTACGTTTGCGAGGCATTGTTTCGGTCAAAGATATCGCCACGTCGCAAAGCGGGCGAAATTTCTGCCCGGCGTGTGGCTTCCTTGGTTCCGGTGATCCGGCAGGTTCTGGCCGATGCAATTGATGCAGGCGGATCATCGCTGAAAGATTTCCGGCAAGCCGATGGAAATCTTGGATATTTTCAGCATAGCTTTGATGTCTACGGACGTGAGGGTGAGGCCTGCAAACGTGACGGTTGTGACGGTATAATAGGGCGAATCACTCAGTCTGGCCGCTCATCCTTCTATTGTGGCAAGTGCCAAAGATAGCTTGAAAGAGATGAGTTGCGTGTTAAGAAATCGTTCCTAACGGAATAATGAAAGCTCAACATATGGCCTTTGAGACGATCATCGTCGAAGTGCAGGACCACGTTTCCCTTATCAAGCTGAACCGGCCTGACGCGTTGAACGCGCTCAACACCGAACTGCTGCAGGAATTGTGCACAGCCTTGGAAGAGGCGGATGCCAATGACAAGGTGCGCTGCATCGTGCTCACCGGATCCGAGAAGGCCTTTGCTGCGGGTGCTGACATCAAAGAGATGTCCGAGATGAGCTTTGTTGATGTGTTCACGTGCAACCTGTTTGCGGATGTCAACAATCGCATAGCCGCAATTCGCAAGCCGATCATTGCAGCGGTCAGTGGCTATGCTCTGGGCGGTGGCTGCGAGATAGCAATGATGTGTGATTTCATCATTGCCGCTGAAACGGCCAAATTTGGCCAACCTGAGATTAACCTTGGCGTCATTGCCGGAATGGGCGGCAGTCAGCGCCTGACTCGTTTCGTGGGTAAGTCCAAGTCTATGGACATGAACCTGACCGGGCGTTTCATGGGGGCCGAAGAGGCCGAACGCGCCGGATTGGTGTCGCGGGTTGTTCCCGCCAAGAAACTGATCGAAGAGGCAATGGGCGCAGCGCAGAAGATTGCAGAGAAATCACTGCTGACCGCTGCCGCCGCCAAAGAGGTGGTGAACCGCAGCTACGAGCTGACCCTGAGCGAGGGTATGCTGTTTGAACGCCGGGTGTTTCATTCGATGTTCGCGACCGAAGATCAAAAAGAAGGCATGGCTGCCTTCCTGGAGAAACGCGAAGCTCAGTTTCGCGATAAGTAAGGTCGACCGAATGTATTGAGTGAAGAGCAGGCCCTTGGGTCTGCTTTTCTGTTTCTGTTTCTGTTTCTGGAGCCTGCCAAGACTCAGACTTGCCAAGATAGCGAAACCCGCGTAGGTGACGGCTCAATATGCGCGTGCAGCCCGCTTAGGCTAGAATCACACCGGTGGATCAATCCGGGTTGGCTGGCATTGCGCGTCAGAGATACAAACCCGAGAGTAAGGTCCAATACCATGGCAAATACACCACAAGCAAAAAAGCGCGCCCGTCAAAACGAGAAGCGCTTTGCGGTCAACAAAGCCCGTCGTTCGCGCATTCGTACATTCCTGCGTACTGTAGAAGAAGCCATCGAATCCGGTGACAAAGAAGTAGCAGCAGCTGCTCTGCGCGCGGCTCAGCCCGAGCTGATGCGTGGCGTTACCAAAGGCGTTTACCACAAGAACACCGCATCGCGTAAAGTTTCGCGTCTAGCTTCCCGCGTTAAATCGCTGGGGTGATTCCCTGTTTATAAGGTCTCAGGACCTAGGTTAACTTCACGTCAAGGGCGCTGCATTTTGCGGCGCCCTTGTTTTTTGGGTCACGCTTATTGACCCGTGCTGCAGGTGCGAGAGATTCTTTATCCACAATCGCCGAGTCAACATCAGAGTTTCATTGATGGCTGACCCTCGTTGTTGCTACCAATGATACAGCGATTCATTCGCTGGGGGGACTAGGCTGCTCGCGAAATTCCTGATGGGCATCGGGGATTTTTTCGTGACTTAATGTTCAGGCGTGCATCGTGTTTTTGTTGCGTGGATTGAACGATACTGCTCCGGACGTGTCCGGGTAGCAGCCCTGTCGCATTGTGTGTGTAATGTTGACTAAATCCATGTCGCTACATGGGTGTTTTTTACGTTGCTTACGTCAATATAGCTGTTTCCTAAAAGGGGACGGTGTTGGTCAGTTTGTGCTGGCCAGCACGTGGTATAGCTATGTGTGACCCCCGGTGATTGATGCGGGAAAAGAGGGCGAGTGCTGGGTCAGTTTTTGGCCACTAAATCGGGACGTATGAGGCGCGGGATGACACAAGATAAATGGAGCCAACTGA
>Ga0209081_1001518_pt1 | contig 13828 bp, 8 predicted proteins | sample GOMGulsemesocosm_4_FD_184636 | JGI IMG/M metagenome (GOLD analysis project Ga0209081, IMG submission 184636) | Methane-oxidizing microbial communities from mesocosms in the Gulf of Mexico - GOM15B Gulf of Mexico (SPAdes) (version 2) | ecosystem: Environmental > Aquatic > Marine > Cold seeps... | reverse complement strand
GCCAAGGAGTGCCTTTGCAAACCGTCCGTTATGGTGAAGAGTCCAGATTTTGGCAAGTGGGTTTCCAGATGGTCGTAAATATGAAAAAGAGTGACGTCAGTGTGGCGCTGTAATTGAAACAGAGGCTCTTCACAAGCTTCGCTCCAGTCGTGAAAGTCGCTGCTAATAAATACCGCGCTACCAGGTTTGGCGATTCTTCTCGCCTCTTCAATCATCTGCAGTAAGCTAATATCGTTCGCTTGAGGCACTGGGCTGCTCAGTGCTTTATTAAAATCGCACAGTTGATGGATCAGCTCTAATACGGCGTGCTTGCTTCGACGAGGGCGAATGTCTTGTTGGTTGGTATTGCCAAATATCATTGCACCCACGCGATCACCGTGAGCCAGCGCTGTCCACGCTAATAGGGTGCTGAGATGGGCAGAGCTCACTGATTTGAAACACTGTTGGCTACCAAAAAACATTGGGGAGCGCTGATCACTGACAATGAGAACCGGTCGCTCGCGCTCCTCAGTAAACAGTTTTGTGTGGGTGATTTGTGTTCTGGCGGTAACGCGCCAGTCAATATTTCGGATGTCATCGCCGGGCTGGTAGGTTCTAACTTCTTCAAAGTCGATGCCGCGGCCACGAAAACGTGTGCGCAAGCCTCCCGCCAGAGTGCTTGTGCTGGGTTTTCGAGTGAACAATTGTAGGCCTCTTGCAGCAAAGCGCAGTTGCAGCAGCGCCTTCAGCTCACAATAGGCCCCAGAGGGGCGCAAGTTGTTCGACATTAAGCGACTGGAACCTTAGCGAGTAGCTCATCAATTACTTTGTCTGCGGTGATGCCATTGGCCTCAGCTTCAAAGCTTAAAATAATCCGGTGGCGCAAGGCGTCGTGCACCACGCTTTGTACATCGTCAGGGCTGACAAAGTCTTTGCCATTAAGCCAAGCCATGGCTCTTGCACAGCGGTCCAGCGCAATGGTGCCTCGCGGGCTGGCCCCATATTCAAGCCAGTTCACTAAGTCCTGACTGTAGAGCGCGGGGTTACGTGTGGCATTGATCAGCTGAACAATATATTCCTCAACGGCGTCAGCCATGTGGATGTTCAGCACCTGCTGACGAGCTTCATGGATATCAACTTCGGTGATCTTCTCTGGGGCAGGGACCTTCGTAGCGCTCGCTTCGTCCCGTACAATTCTCAGAATCTTACGCTCGGCCGCAATATCCGGGTAGCCCACTTCCACATGCATCAAGAACCGGTCCAGCTGTGCTTCGGGCAATGGGTAGGTGCCCTCTTGTTCAATCGGGTTTTGCGTGGCCAAAACCATAAACAGCTCTGGTAGAGGGTAGGTGGTTCTCCCCACACTTACCTGACGCTCGGCCATGGCCTCGAGCAGGGCCGACTGCACTTTGGCTGGCGCGCGGTTAATTTCATCGGCTAGTACCAAATTGTGAAAAATGGGCCCAGGCTGAAATTCGAAGGTGCCAGCTTCCGGTCGGTAGATGTCGGTGCCGGTGATATCGGATGGCAGTAAATCAGGGGTAAATTGCACTCGATGGAAGTTGCCTTCAATGCCGTCAGAGAGCGATTTAACTGCTTTTGTTTTGGCTAATCCCGGAGCGCCTTCAACCAATAGGTGGCCGTCGGCGAGAAGGGCAATTAGCAGTCGTTCAATGAGGTGGGGCTGGCCCACAATTTGAGAGTCTAACCAGCCTTTTAAGGCGGTAATTTGTGCGTGTTGAGTCATAGAATACTACTTTACACTTATTTTAATCATGGGTTACAAGTTATTGATCAGGCGTGATTTTAACGCGATTTCATTTTGCTTCAAGGACCATTTACAAGACTGTAACAAAATACCTTAGTTCCGTGCATAGTATCCTTTTATTTTGAGAGCGGCATGGTCTATGCTTAGGCGTGTTTATATCAATAAGAAGCTAGCCACCCGAAATAGCATAATAATTGCACAGGGACGTGAGCCCACGCGTTTCTGTTCTGGTCATTTGGAGACATTTATGGACATCAGCCTCGTAACCGCGGATAACAAAAGCACCTTCCGAGAACAGCTCAATTCAGTCATAGGCGATCGTTTGAGCGGTAAGTCGGCCAAAGCGGTGCAAGCCTTCGCTGAGACTTATTACGAGCACTACCCTTTAGACGAGTTGGACGGGCGGCGACTGAGCGATGTCTATGGCAGTTGTTTTGCTTGGTGGAACTACTGTCAGGGTTTTCCGACGGGCTCAGCAAAGGTCCGCGTATTTAACCCAAATTTGGAAGAAGACGGTTGGCTGTGTGGGCATACTGTCATTGCGGTGCTACAAAAAGATATGCCATTTGTGGTCGATTCCATTCGCATGGAAATAAACCGCCGCAATATTGCGATACATACGGTGAATAGCCGCGTCTTGAACGTCTTGCGTAATGACCAACGCGAGTTGCAGAACGTCGTTGCAATCGAAACAGAAATTAAAGCCAGCAAAGGAAGTACTTGGGGCAAAGAATCCCTAGTGTACTTAGAGATCAATTTACACACCGATGAGGCTGAATTAGCCGAATTGGCTGAAAGTATTCGCTCCGTACTCAATGACGTTGATGTAGTCGTTGAAGATTATAAGCCTATGTCTGACGCGCTGACAGCCGCATCCAAAAATTTGGCTTTCGCTGAGACCGAGGTTTCGGTCGATACGGTGAAAGAGAGTCGTGAATTCCTCGACTGGTTGTGCGCTGGTCACTTCACACTGATGGGTTATTCAGAATACGAGTTTTTTGAGAGCAAGGGCGAGCGGTCTTTGCGCGAGATAGAAAATAAGCGTCTAGGGCTCTTTAAACAGTCAGCGAAAGGGGCGAGCACCACTACCATGGATGACTTTAATCCGGGTATGGCCAGCTTCCATCTAAAACCACATGCCTTGGCCTTCTCAAAATCTTCTGTGCGTTCAAGAGTCCACCGGCAGGCCTATTCCGATTACGTGGTCGCGAAAAAATACAACGCCAAAGGTGACGTGATTGGAGAAAGTCGTTTTCTCGGCCTGTATACCTCCCCTGTGTACACCCTGAGCCCTACAAAAATACCCCTCATTCGCCAGAAAGTGGCGCATGTAATAGAGCGCTCGAATATTGACGCCTCTAGTTATTACGGGAAAGTTATTCGTCAGGTATTAGAAACATTCCCTCGTGATGAGCTGCTGCAAAGCTCTAGCAATGAATTGTTCGATACAGTAATGGGCGTTTCGCAAATTAACGAACGCCATATGGTTCGCTTATTTGTGCGTCGCGACCCTTATGGCAAGTTTGTGAATTGCATTGTCTATGTACCTAGAGACGTATTTGACTCTAGCGTGCGTGGCAACATTCAGGAATTAATTTCACAAAAAATCAATGCCACAGAGTGCCAGTTCACTACGCATTTTTCTGAATCCATTCTCGCCAGAGTACATTTGGTTTTTAAAGTAGACCCCGAAAACCTTGTGGATATTGATGTTAAACGCTTGGAAGCCAGTATTGTTGACATCACTCGAACGTGGGAAGACCACTTGCTCGAGTCCTTAAATGATTCTCGTGGTGAAGAAAAAGGTCACAAGCTCTTTAAAGAATATAAAGATGCTTTCACAAACGCCTATAAAGAAAGTTACGACGCACGCACGGCAGTTTCAGATATTGACACGATAAGAGCCTTGCCTGAAGAAGAGTCTATGGCTTTGAGCTTCTATCAGCCAATGGGAGCCGCAAAGAACGAATTGCGTTTCAAGGTTTTCCATAAAGACGCGCCGGTTGAATTGTCGGACGCAATTCCAGTGCTTGAGCATTTGGGGCTGCGAGTACTAGGTGAACATCCCTACCAAATTCGCGGGCAGAATGGAGAGCAAATTTGGTTGCACGATTTCCAATTACAGTTTGGCTTGAATGCGGAAGTAGACGTACATTTAGTGCGCTCGAATTTTGAAGATGCTTTCATGGCTATTTGGAAAGGAAAATCTGAAAGCGACGCGTTTAATCACTTAGTGTTAGGTGCACGTATCAACTGGCGCGAAGTGGGTGTGCTGCGTGCATACGCTCGCTATATGAAGCAAACGGCATTTAATTTTAGTCAGTCATATATCGCCAATACCTTAGCCAATCATTTGGAAATAACGCGTAACTTGGTCGCTTTATTTAAAAGCATGTTTGACCCTAGGGTTAACCAGTTTACCAAACAGGATGTGCAGCGCATTGAGCGCTTGAATGTCAAGATTATTGATAGCCTGGACAAAGTAGACAACCTCAACGAAGATCGAATTGTTCGTCGCTACTTAGATATGATCAATGCGACTTTGCGCACCAACTTTTATCAGACGGATGCCAATGGTGAACGCAAAGATTATATGTCGCTTAAGTTTAACCCTCGGCAAATTCCAGATGTGCCAGAACCTCGCCCCATGTTCGAAATCTTCGTCTACTCGCCACGCGTAGAAGGCGTACACCTCCGCGGTGGCAAAGTGGCTCGAGGTGGTCTGCGCTGGTCAGATCGTTTGCAAGATTATCGCACAGAGGTACTCGGCTTGGTAAAAGCCCAGCAAGTAAAAAATGCGGTTATTGTGCCTAACGGGGCTAAAGGAGGCTTTGTAGGTAAGCAATTTCCGAAGGAGGGTGGCCGCGAGGCTTATATCAACGAAGGCATTGAGTGCTACAAAATCTTTATTCGTGGTTTGCTGGATGTCACCGACAATCTCGTAAACGGAGAAATCGTTCAGCCCAAACAAGTGCTGCGTATGGACGAAGATGATCCTTATTTGGTGGTGGCCGCAGACAAGGGCACCGCTACATTCTCTGACATCGCCAATAGTCTGTCGGAAGAATATGGGCACTGGTTGGGGGATGCATTTGCATCCGGCGGAAGTGTTGGCTATGACCACAAAGGGATGGGCATTACCGCGCGTGGCGCCTGGGTATCGGTGCAGCGTCACTTTAAAGAGAAAAACGTCGACGTTCAAAAACAAGACTTCACAGTGGTGGGTATTGGTGACATGGCTGGTGATGTGTTTGGCAACGGCATGCTGATGTCAGAGCACATTCAGTTGCTTGCAGCTTTTAACCACCTGCATATTTTCATTGACCCTAAACCCGATGCAAAGACGAGTTTCAAAGAGCGCCAGCGCCTGTTTGAAACACCGCGAACGAATTGGGCTGACTATAACGAAAAGCTGATCTCTAAGGGCGGCGCTATTTTTGACCGCTCAGCTAAATCACTCAATTTAAGCCCAGAAATTCGTAAGTGTTTTGATATTCAAGCTACAAAATTAACGCCAACTGAATTTATCAATGCCATATTAAAGGCCCCAGTCGATTTAATTTGGAATGGCGGCATTGGCACCTACGTCAAAGCTACCTCCGAAACCCATGCCGATGTGGGCGATAAAGCCAATGACGTATTGAGAGTCAATGGTAATGAGCTTCGCTGTAAGGTGTTTGGCGAGGGAGGCAATTTGGGCACCACCCAGTTAGGCCGCATTGAGTTTGCTTTGAACGGCGGCGCGATCAACACCGATTTTATTGATAATGCGGCGGGCGTTGACTGTTCCGACCATGAGGTGAACATTAAGATCTTGCTGAATGACGTTGTTACCAGTGGCGATATGACTGAGAAACAACGTAATAAGCAGCTTGAAGTTATGACCGATACTGTTGCAGAAATGGTCTTGAGTAACAACTATCGCCAGACGCAGGCAATCAGTATTGCCGAGCAGCAAGTTAACGAACGAATGGGCGAGTATCGTCGCTTTATTAATGCGATGGAAAGCTCTGGTCGTCTAGATCGGGCCCTTGAGTTTTTACCTGATGAAGACACTTTGCTTGAGCGACAAACTCAAGGTAAATCATTTACTCGCCCAGAATTGTCTGTGTTAATTTCATATGCGAAAGTGATGCTCAAAGAAGAGTTGGCTGACTCTGACGTGCCTCAAGATGAATATATGATGGCCTCAGTGGAGCGTGCTTTCCCCAAAGAGTTGCACGAAAGATTCCGCCCCCAGATGTATGGCCACATTCTTAAGAATGAAATTGTGGCCACTCAGGTGGCCAATGATATGGTCAATAATATGGGCATTAACTTTTGCCTTCGCTTGATGGAATCTACGGGTTCTACTGCAGGTCAAGTTGCAAAAGCTTATGTCACGGCCGCTGAAATTTACGAGCTTGAAGATTACTGGTGTAAGGTCGAAGCGCTAGACTTTCAAGTCAGAGCAAGCGTGCAGATCGATTTGATGATTAATATGATGCGTCGAGTGCGTCGCGCAGCCCGTTGGTTCTTGCGAAATCGCCGTAATCATTTGGCTCCAGCTGATGAAATCGCTTTATTTGGCGGCCCTATCAAGAGCTTGGTGAAGTCTTTGCCAAAATTACTTCGCGGGGACCCAAAAGAGGAGTGGGAAGCCGATTATCAGGCTCTAAGTGATGCAGGAGTACCAAAGGACGTTGCGCAGATGTCCACCATACCGGCGACTTTGTATGCCAGTATGGGAATGGTGGAGGCTGCACAAGAGAGCGGGCAATCCATTGAGCGAGTGGCCGAGTTCCACTTGGCTTTGGGTGAGCAGCTCAGCCTGCATTGGTTTGCCACCCAAATTGCCGATGTAAAGGTGGAGAACTACTGGCAGGCGATGGCCAGAGAAGCCTTTATGGACGATTTGGAGTCGCAAATGCGCACCTTAACGGTGTCCTTGAGTCGAATGGCTGAGGAAGGTCAGGATGTTGATGAGGTGGTGGCTTTGTGGCTGAATCATCAAGATGTATTGGTGGATCGCTGGCGCAGTATGATTAATGAGTTACAGGGCGCGCCAGGCACCGATTTTGCGATGTTCTCTGTGGCGCTTCGAGAGCTGTTAGACTTGGCCCAGGCCAGCGTTCACTGCGACTAAAACAACTTAAATTGGCATTTGTGAAGTAGAAGATTGAAAGAGATAATTGTAAGTCTGTTTATTCCTGCAGAAGAGTACCAGCGCCTCTACCAAGGCGCTGTTAAAGATGTAGTGACAACTTCGCAAGACGGTCTTCGGGTACGATTCCCTGCGCATATATTGCGTCCTTTTGTGTTGCGCGATGGCATAAGAGGACGTTTTCTCATCCGTTTTACCGATGAAAATAAATTTCACTCTGTGCAACGTCTCTGAGTGCCGAGCCTTAAAATCAGAGACATTTAGCGGCGTTTGCAGTATCCTTGCGCCCCAAAATTACCCCTCCCATAAGTTGCCAGAGCACTAATTTTTATGTATTCGCTGATTCGTAAAGCGCTATTCTGTTTTGACCCCGAAATATCACACGAGCTTTCACTGGAGTGGCTAGGAGCAGGTAATCGCTTAGGTTTAGTGAAACCCTTCGTAAGCGCACCGAGTGACTGCCCAGTTAATGTAATGGGAATCGATTTTCCAAACCCCGTAGGTTTAGCGGCGGGACTCGACAAAAATGGCGATTACATTGACGCTTTAGCCAATCTGGGTTTCGGGTTTGTTGAAATTGGTACGATTACACCGAGGTCGCAGCCTGGTAACCCCAAGCCGCGCCTATTTCGCCTGCCAGCGGTCCAAGGCATTATCAATCGGATGGGATTCAACAACAAAGGTGTAGATCACCTTATGGAGCAGGTGAAACTCCGTAAAGGTCAGGGAGTTTTGGGCATTAACATTGGCAAGAACTTTGACACGCCAGTGGAAAATGCGGTGGACGATTACCGTATCTGCATGCAAAAAGTTTACCCCCTCGCTGACTATATAACCGTCAACGTCTCATCACCCAACACTCCCGGCTTACGCAATTTGCAATTTGGCGAGTCATTGAATGCCTTGTTGGGTGCTCTGAAAGAGGAGCAGCGAGCTTTAGCCGAGAAACATGACCGTTATGTGCCGGTAGCGGTTAAAATTGCGCCCGATATGACTGAGGCAGAAGTTCGAGAAGTTGCTGAATCTCTTAAAGCACTTGGTATTGATGGCGTTATTGCCACGAATACCACGATTAGCCGTGAAGCGGTTAAAGGCTTAGAACACGGCGATGAAGCTGGCGGCTTGAGCGGTGAGCCGGTAAAGGCTGCGTCTACTCAGGTGATTACTTGGCTAAGTGATGCGCTGGGTGGCGCGCTGCCAATTATTGGCGTTGGCGGTATTGTCTCTGGCGCCGATGCGGCTGAGAAGATTAAGGCTGGGGCCAGTTTAGTGCAGGTGTATACAGGTTTTATTTATCGGGGGCCAGAATTGGTGAAAGAGTCGGTAGAGGCTATACGCGCCCTGTAGTTCTTCAAAATTGCGCGCTTATACCCATCATTTCTGCTTGTGCTGAAATGATGGGGAGCAAGTTATAAATTGTTGAGCTTTTGGATTTGCGTCATACGGTTAAAGCCGTCCCAGTGGTCTTCTCTAGCCTCTCGCCAACCACCCATCCATTGTTGGCGGGCAAAGCCAGTATCGTGGGGGCAGAGCGTTCTGGAGCGGCCATCAATGCCGGCCTGATAACCCCTGTTAAATGCACGTTCGTCCTGGTTACGTTTTTGTGTTTTCATCGGGTGGAGCACCTCGCGTATTAAAAGTTGGCCACAAAGGCCATATTATTCGCACACCCGCTGATTAAGAAGACCCTACGCTCAGCTTCGTGTGCGTTCTGTCGTGGCCTTCTGGCCGCGAGCACGCAGTACACCAAAAATTCCCATTACTTGGGAATGATTTTATTTTTATGCTTGAGCCCGCTTTTATGGCATCAAGCTATATTTAATGAGAGACAGGGTTGGCATTAGCTTCTAAGCTCTTGTTATTCCCCGTAATTTAAGGATCACCATGGAACATCAATTTTTTGCAGCGTGCCCAAAAGGTTTAGAAATATTACTGGCTGAAGAGCTCGAGACCTTAGAGTGTGATGATCTGCGCCAAACCGTAGCCGGTGTTTACTTCAATGCCAGCTTGGAATCGGCCTACAGAGCATGCCTTTGGACGCGCTTGGCCAACAAAATCTTGATGCCTCTAGCGCGCTTTCAAGTTGATGATGCCGATGCGCTATACGACGGCGTAAAGGCTGTTGCGTGGGACGAGCACATTAACCCTAATGGCACTATTCTCGTTGATTTCATCGGTACAGATGACACGATTCGCAACAGCCAATTTGGTGCTCTGAAAGTAAAAGACGCTATTGTTGACCGAATTCGGGAGGTGACTGGCAGCCGTCCTTCGGTGGCTAAGGTTAATCCGGACATACGTATTAACGCTAGGCTCAGCAAGGGCAGTATCGTGGTGAGCTTAGACATGAGTGGTGCAAGCTTGCATCGGCGTGGTTACCGCGTTAAGCAAGGTATTGCCCCGATGAAGGAAAATCTCGCGGCGGCTATATTGTTGAGAGCTGGCTGGCCTGCGATTGCCAAAGCAGGCGGAGCTTTGTTAGACCCTATGTGTGGCTCGGGCACCATTCTGATTGAGGCGGCGATGATAGCGGCTGACATAGCGCCGGGGCTGCAGAGAACCTTTGGTTTTGAGCGTTGGTTAAATCATGAAAATGATACATGGCTGGCCTTGCGTGAAGAGGCTATTGAGCGCAGACGTGCGGGTCTGGAAGGGGAGCTCGTTGAAATTCGAGGTTACGATGCAGATGTGGCCGTAATTCGAGCGGCGGAAGAAAACATCGCTCAAGCGAACTTGGATGACTGGCTGCGTTTAAGTCGCAAAGAACTTAAAGATTTCAAGATGCCAACTCATAAGACACTTGAGCACGGCCTGATTATTTCGAATCCACCTTACGGTGAGCGCTTGGGCGAAATTGAATCCCTGAAGCTTTTGTATCAATACCTTGGTGATCGTCTGAAAGCTGATTTCTGTGGTTGGCAAACGGCTATTTTTACCGGCAACCCTGAGCTAGGCAAGCATATGGGGATGCGCGCGGGTAAAAAGTATAAATTCTTCAACGGTACTATTCCCTGTGAATTGTTGATGTTTAGTATCCAAGAGGCGTCATTTCACCGTCATCCGCTTGATCGATCCGATTCAGCTAGTAAGGTAAAGCAGGGGCAGGAGGAGTTGACAGCGGGTGCCGCTATGTTGGCGAATCGCTTAAAGAAAAATAAAAAACAATTGGCCAAATGGCTGAAGAAAAATCAGGTTGAGTGTTACCGTCTATACGACGCGGACATGCCTGAGTATTCGGCGGCCATTGATATTTATGGCGATTACGTTCATGTGCAAGAATATCAAGCGCCAAAATCCGTTGACGAGGGCAAAGCTCAGAAACGTTTTGAAGAGATAAAAGCAGCGGTGCCCAATGCTCTGGGGATCGATGAAGCCAATATCAGTTACAAGCAGCGCCGCCGTAATCGCGGCAAGTCACAGTATGAAAAATTAGAACCTTGGGAGCCCCATGCCGATATAACGGTACAAGAGGGGCAGGGAAAATTTCTCATCAACCTTTGGGATTATTTGGACTGCGGGCTTTTCCTCGACCACAGGCCTGTCAGGCAAAAAATTTCGACAATGGCTAAAGGTGCTCGCTTTCTCAATCTCTTTTGTTATACGGCGACAGCGTCAGTGCATGCGGCATTAGCTGGGGCTCGCTTTACGGTGAGCGTAGACATGTCCAATACTTATTTGAAGTGGGCTCGGAAAAACTACGCCTTGAATGGCTTAGGAGAGGGGCGTAACCGTTTGGAGCAGGGTGACTGTACCAAATGGTTGAAAGATTGTGAGCAAACCTTCGATTTGATTTTGTTGGACCCTCCCAGTTTTTCGAATTCGAAGAAAATGGATGATGTTTTGGATATTCAGCGAGACCATGTAGAGTTGATTTGTGATTCGATGAAAATACTGGAGCCTGGAGGTACTTTGATTTTCAGTAACAATTTGCGCAGCTTTAAAATGGATTTGGCACAGCTGGAAGACTTTGATGTAAGGGATATTACTGGGAGCACTTTAGACCCAGATTTTTCTCGTAATGCCAAAATACATCAGTGTTGGACTCTGCAGCATAAATAGGAGGGTGAATGAGTTATCAGTGTCAGGAATGTGGTTATAAAGGGCGTTCATTTACAGGCGGCGTTTGCCCAGCTTGTGGCTCTTATAAAGTAAAGCCTGGGCGTCCGATCAAGCAGACCGAGGCAAGAAAACCCTATCGCCTGGCCCTGTCTATTGCTCTATGGATATACTTGGCCTACGCACTGGCAAATAAATTATTATAGGCCTAGTCTCTGCGTAACTTGTCGTTTACGGCTATAGGGTTAGGGTAATTGAATATAACGATGTAACTCGAGACAAGGAAGGTAATAATTGCCGTCGCTTGGATCAAGGTCGATGCCTTTTCTGAAATGAGTGAGGCATTGGTGGCGACAAATGCAATCAGCAAAGAAAATTCACTAATCTGCCCCAAGCGAAAGCCAATATTCCAGGCTAAGGTGTTGTGTTCACTTTGATGCCTTAGGAGAAAGCGGAAAACCAGCGGCTTCAGCGCCAAAACGATACCGGCCATAAGTAGCGCCGGAATTGCAATGTCGGGGAGCAGCGTCAAATTGAAACGCGCACCAATCGAGAAGAAAAACAAAATTAGGAAAAAGTCTCTTAGCGGCTTAAGGCTGAGAGCAATGTATTGGGCTATGGGGCTGGTGGCTAAAGTAATGCCTGCGATAAATGCGCCGATTTCCGCCGACAGCCCCAAGATTTCTGAAATCTCTGCCATGCCTAGACACCAGCCCAGGGCCACCAAAAAAATATACTCGTGAAAACGATCGAATTTTTGAATCAGCTTTAAGAGTACAAAGCGGACAAACCCATAAGCGAACAAGCCAAGCAATGGCAGGGCGATTAAGGTCATGAGTAACTGGCTGAGGTCGACTTCGCCTAAATTACCGCTTAGCAAAACCATCAAGCAAAGAATCGCAATAAAATCCTGAAGCAAAAGCAGGCCCACCATCATTTCGCCGGTATGACGGTGGTGCAACACGGTTGTAGGCAGTAGCTTAATGCCAATAATGGTGCTGGAGAACATCATGGCCATGCCAATAATTAAGTTTTCAACATGAGTGAAGCCAAAGGCGTAACCGAGTGCGTATCCACTGAGTGCAAATGAGGCTGAGCTTATTAGAGCGACGCTGGTGGCTTTTTTTAATACCGAGGCTAAGGCTTTGGGTTGCATGTCTAAGCCGAGTAAAAACAGTAAAAAGATAATGCCGATGCGCGACATTTCGCTGACTACATCAACGTCAGTAATTAATTTCATACCGTAGGGGCCGACAATGGCGCCCAGTGCAATATAAGCCACTAATAATGGTTGGCGTGTATAAAGCGCCAAGGTGGCGATAATGGCCGCACCGGAAAAGATCAGAACAAATGATTGGAAAAGAGTTTCGCCCATGGTTCAGTTAAGGTCTCTTGTAGAGTGATGCGGTGGCTTGGAGCATTACAGTGGCGATATTGTTGCAGTTTTGGCGTGGAATTGCATCTGTCCCGAAGACCGAGGCAGTCGGGTCTTAATGAGAGCGAGGTACGCTTCACTCTCGCCGTGTAAGACGAGAGTGAAAGCAGGGTATTAATCCCTGCGGCGGAACAGTGGAAGTTCTTGGTCAGCTGCGGCTTGGTAGTACTCAGGCAAATCGTTCAATGAGCTGAGCGCCGAGTCTAAATCGAAGGTTTCATTACAATCAAAGGCATTGAATCCACAGCGTGAAAGATAGGTCAGTTGGTCGCGTATGAAACCGCCAGCCGCTCTTAGTTCACCCGTGAAGCCATAGCGCTCGCGCAATAGGCGGCCCAGAGTAAAGCCGCGGCCATCCATGAAGCCCGGAAACTCAATGGCAATGAGTGGTAGCTTGCTTGCGTCATCCTTAAGGTCTTCTGGATTTTCGTCGTTTTGCAGGTAAACGCCAACATCTTGCCTTGAACTAAGAAGGTCGCGCTGAGCCAGCCAAAGTTTTAGAGGCACAATAACCTGACCTTTGGGTACTACGGGAGTAGCTTCATCATCATTCACTGCGAGCCACTGCCAGGCGTTTTCAACAATGGCCTTATCTTTAATTAGCTTTGGCATAAACTCGCTCCTTGAAGGGCACTAAGCCTACGCGTCGGTAGGTATCAATAAATAGTTCGTCGCCGCGTCGGTTTTCTACAAACACATCGAGCAACTTGGTGATCACGTCAGACATTTCGTCCTGGCCAAAAGCTGGGCCAAGTACCTTTCCGAGAGAGGCGTCGCTACCCGCACTACCGCCAAGCTGCACTTGGTAAAATTCGGCGCCTTTTTTATCTACACCTAAAATGCCGATATGACCAACATGGTGGTGACCACAGGCATTCATGCAACCTGAGATGTTGAGGTCGATGTCGCCGAGGTCATAGAGGTAATCCATATCGTCAAAGCGACGTTGTATCGATTCCGCAATAGGAATCGATTTGGCGTTGGCTAGGGAGCAAAAATCGCCGCCGGGGCAGCAGATCATATCAGTCAGTGTGCCGATATTTGGAGTGGCAAACCCGGCTACCTTGGCGGCCTGCCAAAGCTCAAATAGGTCGGATTTACGCACATCCCCCAAAACAATGTTTTGCTCGTGGGTAGTGCGAACTTCAGAAAAGGAAAATTGATCTGCGAGGCCAGCGATAGTATCGAGTTGACCGTCGGTTACGTCACCAGGAGCCACGCCGGTAGGTTTCAGCGAGAGTGTCACGGCAGCATAACCGGCTTTGCGGTGCTCACGAACGTTGCGGGTAAGCCATATTTTAAAGGCTTTGTGTTCCTTGGCCTGTATATTTAAAGAGGCTTCGGCGGCTGTTGCGTCTAAGGTTTGGTAGGCGGGCTCTGTGAAGAAGCGCTTGGCGCGTTCAATTTCTTCAAGGGTTAAAGTAGAGGGGCCGTCTTTAAGAAATTC
>Ga0209081_1001517_pt1 | contig 13830 bp, 13 predicted proteins | sample GOMGulsemesocosm_4_FD_184636 | JGI IMG/M metagenome (GOLD analysis project Ga0209081, IMG submission 184636) | Methane-oxidizing microbial communities from mesocosms in the Gulf of Mexico - GOM15B Gulf of Mexico (SPAdes) (version 2) | ecosystem: Environmental > Aquatic > Marine > Cold seeps... | reverse complement strand
TCTTTTTCTGTTTTTATGCCTTTCGCTGCTTTTCGTGCAAAGGCTTCTATTTCTTTTCTGTCCATTTTCCTATCTCCCTGCTTTGGGGTTAATGATAGGCGTTTACACAATTTAATTTACAGTCTCATGAATTACAGATATAGTAGTAGGTTATTTTTTCGACGCTAGAAAACCGTCTAATACTGCCCTCGTAGCCTCAAAAGAAAATTCCTGCCTAACTTTCTCATAAGCCAACTCTACTTCTTCAGTTTTCATTTTATCACTAGAAAGCATCTCTTTAGCTAACGCGTTATCATCACCAAATTCAAACAAACGCCCCACACCTCCTACAATTTCTATTGCGCCTCCACAGTTACTCGCAATAACAGGAACCTTTGCTGCCATGGCTTCTAACAAAACCAAACCAAACGGCTCTTTATCAGATGTTAATACAAACATATCAAACGCTTTATAGTAATCAACTGCATCATTCACTTCACCTAAGAACAATACATGTTCAACCAAACCCATCTTAGCAACTAAGTTTTTTAATGTTTTTTCCAACCGCCCCGTACCAATAATAACAAGCTGACTATCAGGCACTTCTTTATGTACCTTAGAGAAAGCACGTATAAGTGTTGCTTGATCCTTGTCAGGGTGTAAGCGACCTACATTGCCTACAATAAGTTTGGCCTCATTTAAACCCAGCTTAACTCGCGCTTCCTTTCGTCCAAACTGCCTTGAACGAACCAATTCAACTTGAATAGCGTTATAGAGTGTTTGTATTCTATCTACAGGAAAGGCTGGCATCGAGTGCCGGATATCATCTCGTACGGAATTAGACACTCCAAGCACTAATATTTTTCGTTTAAAAAGCGATATAAACCATCGCCTAGTAGTACGCTGAAAGTCACCAAAAGCATGAATAACACCGACTTGTTTAAAGTTTAACCCTAATAACTGACAGATAAGCGCCAGATATATGGCTTTATAACGATGACATAAAACAACATCAAACTTTTCATCACGTATAAGCTTATATAATTTCCAAATAAGAGCAACTTTCAGGCCTTTCATCCCCGTCGAGGTCAACTCCCAAAATAAAACATTACCTCCTGTCCGCTCTCGCACTTCATCAGACTGTCTCCCAGAAAGGTACAGTGTTGTTACATTTCCTTGTGTAGCTAACATGCTGGCATAATGCATACTAACCCCTAAAAAAGGCGCATTATAACCATGTGATATTTGTAACGTTTTCATCCTAGTTTAACCATTCTTCAATTACAATTTCCTTACGTTGGAATATTCGTACGCAACAATAAAAGCAACCTACTCAATAGCCTTCCTTAGCTTAAATATTTTGAGTGTATGATTTTTGAAACACGATGCCCTGCCTCTTTATCTCGTTGACCAAAAATAGAACTGAAACAAGCGTCTCGCTTTCCAACATAATCAACCTCTCGTAATAACGCATCACTCACCGCCTCTTGCCAACTGCTATAACGCTCTTCGCTATATATAGATCCACAACCAAAGATTTGTAAAACTTCTTCAATGTCTTCTTCCGGCATACCTCGGTCAATCAAACTCTCTTCAATTTTCTCATAGGAACTATTACCCAACCCTGTTAGTAACTGAGGTGTATTATAAAAAAGCGCTTCTTCACTAGGCGAATTAGCATCCGATATAAGCAAATCTGCCGCCATAAACAAGTCAGGTAGTGCAATATCAATCAAATCAACCAGGGTGTTTCCTCGCTGCTTTGCCGCAAGTTGAACCCTTCTCATAGAGGATTTCTCATGCCACCTTAAATTCATAGACTGGCTTGGGTGAGGTCTTAAAACCAAATTATATTCATTGGGGATTTCTCGTATTAACTGTTCAGCACATAACTCCCATGACCCAACGCCTCTTCGGCTAGGGCAGTAAACGATTGTCTTCAACGATGGATCCAAGCCTATGCTCTCCAACACCATTAGCCGGTTTTCCTCTGTCTTATCAGGAAAGTTACTAAAAGGTATAAAACCTGTCTTCGAATAGTTAACGCTCTCGCCCTTCAACAGCCTTAATAGCATTCTTTCCATACGCTCACCAATTAAAAAAAGATGATCAAAATGCTTTACATCCTGTACTGCTTGAGCCGTTAAGCCAGCATATGTCCCATGAAAAACCATCATCTTTTTTGCAGAATATGGAGACAATAGTGACTTATAAGGTGAGCCCGTCACAATACAGTCTGCTCTTAGCATCGCTTTATGCCCTGCACTAAAGCGCTTTAAACGTTTACTAAAACGCGCGAAATCTAACTCTGGGTATTCTTTTTTAAAATAACGCTTTGTGCTTCCTCTTCCGCAAACAAACGTCCCACCTAGCTCCCGCTGAATAGCCACCAGTGAAGGGATCGCTTGATACATTTGAGAAAAAAAACAAATTTTATTTTTCATCGAAGATTTCTTTTTATGTGTGAATAACGACTATTGCAAATTCGATTATTTATCGGGTAAGGGTGTGCATAATTCGTAATGTAGTGGCATAGTTAAATTAGCCACCTAAATAAGCAGCATCATTCACCTTAAAGCGCCAGAAACAACTTAAATCACTCAAAACTATAACCAAATTTCTCAATATCTTCCTTATACAACAAGGCTATTTTATTTCGTGATGAATCTGTATACAGTTCACGGTAATCCCCACCAGAGGAGGCATTAGATTTCATTAGCTCAACAGGCAAATTGAACTTTTCCTTGAGAAACTCAAAATCTGCATTTATATTCTCGAAACGTCCAAGAAAATCAACAGCAACATCTCCATGCTCATCCTCCAAAAAATAGTGCTGTGGCACAAAATGAATTTGCTTAAATATATTCTCCTCATTCATCCATAAATCCACAAACTGATCGAAAGACTCAAACTTATTTACAAGCTTTACCCACGTTGAGTCTCTTACATTTACCCCCCCCCCTCTCTTCAAACCTTGGTATGCCGAAACTGCTCGTGCCCACGGGTTTCTAACAAAGGCAATTTTGAAGTGCTCATCGAAACGTTTTTTATCCAATGATTCAAAATACTTCAGAGGCAAATGAGTATGCATCTCTCCCCCTGCTAAAGCTACATTCAAACTAGTACTAGCAACTTTTGGAACATTAATAAATATTATTCTATTACTCCCTTCAGGGAAGGACGCTCTATTATTAAGTAGCTTACTTAAAGCCTTTTGATCATGCGCCCTAAAATGAGAAAGAAAATACTTCCTCTGCTCTTTTGGAATGGTTTTCCAAATTAATCTAACTAAAAGATTCATCAACATTACCCTCTTATACTGTATTTTTCAAATCTGACATGTTCTATACCCCCCGCCTAAAAAACCAAGGGATGCACCCCTCCCATTTGGCCACTATTTAGTATTTATGCCACCTTCTACTGAAGGTTCTTATACATGATTTCCGCGCTATCCCAATCTTCTTGAGTATCAATGTCTTGAACCATATACCGCGGTAAAATCACTGGCACTGCATTGCTCGAAAAAAACTTACCTGAAACTAAATACTTATCTACCCTTGCCCAATAAAACTGCCCTGCGTCGTGATAAGCCTCATCTAAATCCTGCGACCTTGTTTCCATATGTTCGGCCCATATCATTTTCAGCAACCCCTTATCATCTAACTTTAGTGCTCGAAATATTGGATAAGGAAATGTAGTTACAGAAAACGCACTATCCGCATTTCTTTTTATAAGTAAATCTAAACCTAGTTTCAAATATTTTGGTTGGATAAGTGGTGCTGTTGCATATATACAGCAAACAAACTTCATTTTTATATTTTTCTTCCTAAGGAATTCAACAGCATGTAAGACCACAGCTTCTGTTCCAGTGTAGTCGTCAGATAGTTCTGGCGGACGAAAGAAGGGGACTTCTGCACCGTATTTAATAGCCACCTCAGCTATTTCATCAGAATCAGTTGAGACAATTATTCGATCAAACAAGCCACTCTCTTTAGCAGCTTCAATGCTATAGGCTATCAATGGCTTATTATAAAATAATTTAATATTTTTCTTTGCTATTCGTTTACTACCACCTCTTGCAGGGATAATCGCTATATTCTCTTCTTTATTTTCTTTTGCTAACATGGTTAAACTATCTGTTTCTATTTGTTATTAAGTAAACTAAAAAATAAGGAATCATTCCATTCCCCGTTTGTCCAGTGAGTATCTCGGTGCCTTCCATCTAAACCAAAGCCAAGCGCCTCGAACATTTTTATTTTCTGCTCATCAAAATCATATATTTCAGCCCACAATCTGTGCAAGTTCAACTCATTAAAGGCGTAACGAGCCAATGTTTTAGATGCATCAATTGAAATAACATCATCTATATAAATCCCCTTATCTCCGATATAAATAGAAAAATCAGCACTTCTATCAACCCAGTTGATATAACATAAACCGCAAGCACCTATCAGCTTCTTATCACTATCCAAAATTGAAAACATTCTAACTTGATCGCTCATCAGCACAACATTCTCATACCAAGAGACATGCTGATCCCAACTTAACTCACGATATTCTCTAAAGTATTTTCTAAACTCTTCTTTATTACGCCAGGTCAGTAGAGTCTCTAAATCGCCTCTCTCAACAGCTCTCAAAGAAATATTTTCACCACTTATCATCGCTAATCCTTATAGATTAATATCATTTTCATAAATAGCATCACCTGATGCTTTATCTGTTAATAGCTTAAGCCCTATTAACTCTGACAGACTATATGGCTGATAAGACTCAATCGGCGCAGGCCTTAGCGATGCTAAATCTCCTTCATTCATAATATGACCGGCAGACAAATCTTTTGTTACTCGAACACACCTTCTTTGTAACACGACAGATTCTTTTTCATTACCTTCAACTCTTTTAATACCATCACCTAAAGCTGCCTCTACTTCTCGAACCCTTTCAACCATTGCTCTCCATGATGCAGGGTTCATAGCAAATGAGTGGTCAGGCCCTTTTCGTGTATTATCATCTGTAAAATGTTTTTCTATAACTCGCGCACCTAAAGTCACGGCTGCTAACACAGTCGAGTCCCCTTTAGTATGGTCGCTTAAACCCAACACCATTTGAGGATATTTCTTTTTATATGTATTTATTACATTTAGGTTAATGTTTTTAAAATTTTCAATTGAGCCCGTATAGTTTGTATTACATTGCATTAGGACAATGTTTGGGTTGTATTTTAATATCTCGTCAACCGCCCTTATTACATCGTCAAATGTCGACGCACCAGTTGCTAATAGTACAGGTTTATTCTTCTTCGAAATATAAGTAATAATATCTGTAAATGTTATATCCCCAGAGCCAATTTTATAAGCAGGGATAAAACTATCAACTTCATCTACTATTTCTATAGAGTAAGGAGAGGTTAAGAAATCTATACTTGCCTCTTTACATGTCGCCATAAGTTCAGTTGTCCAATTTACATTTATCGAAGCATCTTCATAAGTTTCATAAACTGATTTTTCCCACTGACTTTGATGAGATAACTTATCTCCCAACGCTTTGAACCCATAGTTACTTACAATGCTTTTAGCAGTAAAGTGTTGGAATTTAGCAGCATCCGCTCCCGCCTCGGCAGCCTTCCAAATCAAATCCTTAGCTCTATCTATATCATTATCATGATTAGCAGCAATATCTGCAATAAAATAGGTAGGCTGCTCCAATGATATTTTTCTATTATTTATACAAATGTGATCGTTATAATTCATCTCATACTACCTCTTTTCTATACTCTATTATTAGATTAGCTATGACCTCTTGAAGGCTAGGCATAGAAAGCCCTAAAACTTTTTCAACCTTCGCCACATCAAGACCCAAGCTTTCATTCCTGTATATATTATCATTAGAGAGTTTCTTCATTGACCCAACGGACGCCCTTTCCAGAGAAAGATTCAGCTCTTTAGCTAATCGGCTGATAAACTGCTCTTTATTTGACACTTCGGAGCTTGCAAGATTTATAACACCTTTAATCTCTTTGTCGATCAAATCTAATAAGTGCTCTGAGAAACTAACCACATCAATGCTAGATGTATAAAAGTCATCAAACATATTAATATGTTCTTTTTCTTTTAACGATTGAATTACCCACTCAACAAAAGTAGGGGATCCCTTCTTATGGCGGAAACCAACTATATTAGTACGAACAACCAAAGCTTCTCTGTTTACTAAGGACAGTCTTTCACCTAAGTATTTACTAACTGCATATTCGTTACTCAAATTAACGGCGGCCTCTTCTGAGTGCTTACTTCCTCCGCTCCCAGTAAAAAAATGGTCTGTTGAAATATACACATACTTTATTTTATTCTTACTACAGTACCTTGATAAGACCCCAGAAACTCTTGAATTATATATATAGCTTAGACAGGGGCTTCTCTCACATTCCAACAAATTAACAATTGCAACGGTGTTTATAACTATTTTAGGCTGAATTGTATCAAGCACTTCTAACAAAAGACTGTCGTCCGTAATATCTATACAAATATCAGCTTTATGTCGCGCTACACCAGTAACCGTTCGCTTCTGCCTTTTTATTGCTTTAACCAGAGACTGCCCCAGCATACCTGTACTGCCTAATACTAAGAATTCACTCTCTTTTTCATTTTTAGTTAAATGCCTATACAGAGTCAACTTGATAGCTCCTCGAGCTTGTTTAAAATTAAATTATTAGAGTTTGCTGGAAAGTATTTAGTTAATGCGTTGAATTGCTTTTCTGAAAGCTCTTCAAGTACATTTTCTTTAGATAAATCATGTAAATTGATTAGCCTTTCTTGCACGCCTATTTCCATTAAATCATTCGTCAACCGCCCTTCATTATCACTATAGTGCAAGGCTAATGGTTTAAAATCTTTGAAAGATACGTAGGGCGTTATATCAAACACAGGAACCTTTCTCGCTGTGAGAAACAAACCGGATGTTGAGAAAAACGACAAACACGCTCTAAACTTCATGCTTATATTTGTTAATGTGCCCGTGTATTCAAATGCACACGTATATTTCTTTTGAATATCACGGTATAAATAAAGCTCATGATCTCTGGGGTGATGCTTTACCTGTGCAATTAAATCGTTCTGCTCACAGAATTCCAAGACTTGATCGAACCTTTCTAAGGCAGCTTCCTTAGTACAACCATGTAAATCAAACTCATTTCTTGTATTAATTAATACATTGCGAGAAGCCGGGTCAAACAACCCTTCTGAGTTATAAAAAGATGACAACCCTGGCGCACCCGTTACATAAAAGGCATCTCGTATTTCTGGTAGCTGATATGCTTTAGTTGAGTTTTCAAGCCACGCATCAATTTTCACTCGTGGAGGCCGTTTATCTACTACAAACTGGGTATTAACCCTAGGGATAGCAATGGCATGCGGGAACACGATAACTTTTGCTTTTTTATTAACTATCAAAAAACACGATAGTTCATAAACGTACCTTAGTTGATAGTCCCTAAATATAAAGTCATAGTCTTCATCATAGTTCTGTTCTTTCGCATTTTTCAAACGAAAATATTTAGCTAATGGTTTAAAGCAACTTACTTTTTTTCTTATTTTTTGAAGTCGTTTATCTATTAGCTTATAAACTTTTCTTGAGTAATCCTCATTCTTAAGTAACGTTACATTTTCTTTATCTAAGCCGTACTTATCAATAATATCCTTCTTATCTTCATAACTAGAGCCCATCTTATTAAGATAAACAAAGAAATCTAAGCCTTCAGCTTCCTTTGACTTAATAAATGGAGCTATCCAATCAAGCTCACCCAAAGATTTATGAATAAAAACCAAAACTTTTCTTCTCATTATTGCAATAACTCTTTCATTTTATGGCTGATTTTACTATTTGAATTACTAGGGAAATGCTTTTTTATGGCTGTAAATTGCGTTGCCGCCAATAAACTCAGTTTTTTCTCATCAAGCAGTACATCTAGCGACTTTAACTTCTCTTGTACATCAATTTCTATCAGATCATGAGTCAATTCGCCTTTCTCATTCTTATAGTGACACGCCAGTGGTTTTTCTCGCTTCACATCCAAGTAAGGTGTTATATCAAAAACAGGGATTTGCCTAGCCGTCATAAATAAACCCGAGGTTGAATACATTGAAAGACAAGCCCTGAATTTAATGTCTACCATTGTTAATGAGCTAGCTAGCTCATTAGCATTGTTATAATTTTTTTGAATCTCCCGATACTCATGAATGTCATTTTCACGCGGGTGGTGTTTAACATATACGTTAAAATTTTGTTTGTTACAAAAATCCAGCACGTCGGAAAATACCGCAAGCGCGTGCTTTCTTGTTGAACCATATGGCGTGTAATTATTTCTAGTGTTTATTAGGATATTCCTTACTGAAGAGCCGAATAAGCTTGGCCTTTCATAGCTAGAAGATAAACCTGGCGCTCCTGATACAAAAAAAACATCTTTATATTTTACTATCTGCTTTGTAGATAATATGGAGTTCTCCAACCATAAATCTGCCTTTACTATTGGCTTAATATCTGGAAAACCTATCGCTGCAACCTGTATTCCAACCGCATGTGGAAATATAATAACTTTAGACTCTTTATTTACCGCAAATGCGCTTTTTAACTCAAAGCTATCTATTAACTGGTAGTCTCTAAAAATAAAATCAAAATTTTGGTCAAAACCCAGTTTATCCCCAAAAAAACGATGAAGTGAACGCCCCCAGCTATTAAGGCACTTAATCTTACTTAACCGCCTATCTATAAACTTATAAAGTAACCTTTTTGTACTCCCAGGCTCAAGCATAGTTACATTTATATTATCTAAGCCATAATCCCTAAGTAACGCTTGCTTCTCTTTGCTATTTTTCCCAATCTTATTTAAATAAATAACAATATCAAAGCATTCTGCCTCCCTAGATTTAAGAAAAGGAGCTATCCAATCAAGCTCTCCCAAAGACTTATGAATGAAAATTAGAACCTTTCTCCTCATTCCTGTAATAAGCCCTTTAAGTTTTGTACCGACTCTAGCGTTGATGGAGCTTCAGCCCACTCACTCCATTTTGAGATGAATAAAAAATCCATTTTTGCTTGAACTGCCGCTTGGTGATCATATTTGCTGTCACCTAAGAAAAGCCCTTTCCCTTTAATATTTCCGTTAGCCGCTTCCCGGCTTAAAATTAACTCTTTAGTGTCTGGGCTACCGAAAATACCGCCGTCAAAAAGATGATCAATATCTCTTAATGAAAAGATCTCCTTTAACTCTTTTTCGTCGCCGCCTGAAACAATGAGCCAACAAGCAGCCTTTGTCTGTTCTCGCAAAACACTTAGCCCTTCAGCAATATCACACGCTAACAATCCCTTTCGCACTCTTTGGGCAAAGAGTTGCAACAAATCATCAAGCTCTTCTTTTTCAATTTTTTTATTTAAAATAACTTGAATAAAGTATTCAAACTTTTTATAGCGAGACACACCGCCGTGCAACACATGGTATTCCACTAACTTATTTGCCGCTTCCAAACCATACTGCTTGGCCACATCAAAAAAAGCCTGCGTCTTAACTTGGTTTGAATTAAGTACTACACCGTCACAATCAAACACCAGCGTTTCATATTGATTCAAAGGGATATTACTCATTCCCATCGCTCTTTAAGCGCAGCTTCAACGGTATCAACATCTTCTGGCACGTCTATAGCAAAACTGCTCGCATGGGTTTCGACCATTCGGATCACTTTTCCCCATTCAAAAAATCGAATAATTTCAATATCTTCACTTTGCTCTAGAGTACTCTTGCGCCCGAATTTTGCATATCTATCCAGCTCTTCGTTATTAAACGCATAAATACAAACTTGTTTATAGTAATTCTCAGGCTGATCTTTATTGTCTTTACACCCAGGAATGGATGCCCTAGACATATAAACCAAGCGCTGGTCTTCTGTAACAATTACTTTGGGAATGTTTACATTCTCGGGGTTTTCATTTTCATCTAAGGTTGTGTACGCATTTATGACGCAGTCAGGATGCGCTTTTTTCAACTCAATAACTTTAGCGATGTCTTCTGGGTTAACTAGCGGCTCGTCACCTTGTACATTGACATAAATATCTGCACTCAACTTTTTCGCCACTTCTGCCAACCTGTCTGTTCCTGTTAGGCATTTATCACTTGTCATCTCTACATTGAAACCCGCCTTTAATACTACATCAGCGATTCGTGCATCATCGGTCGCAACATAAACATTATCGGCACCAACAGCCTTTGCACTTAACTCGGCAACCCAAAGAATCATCTCTTTACCTAATAATTTAACTAAAGGCTTGCCTGGGAAACGTGAGGATTTATAACGGGCTGGAATAACAACGATTGCTCTCATTGTTCCATTCCATAGATTGACTTAGTGGCTATGTCATATTTAGTTGGTGTAATCGAGATTAAATTAATCGCATTAGGGTTAACTTTATACGCATCAAAAATATCATCTACTTCACCCCGTCTGGAGTCACCTAATGTGTATCCATCGAAACCCGCTAAAAGAACTTCGCTGGCCTTTCCACTATTAACTACAGCTAAGGCATAAGCTAAAACTAACGGACTAGGTAAAGTACAAGAATCGTTGGAAAACTCAAATACCCCGGGATTTACATTTATACCAAAATCAAGCAGTTCTTTCATCGCTAGTTCTTGTTGAATATCAGTAGATAGCATATTAACTGGAACGACTAATGGCTGTAATAAACTCACATACTCTTGGCAGTCTGCCAAGAGCCTTATCGGGTGGCAGGCCACACGCAAATCTATTAAGTCGCCATTAATATTATTTTGTGTATTCAAGGCAACGACAAAAGGTTTATTCCGCACTATGTATCGCTCAATTTCACATTTATACTTTAGTACGCTTGGCCCACTGCCTAGGATAAGAACTTTTTTACTTTGAAGTAAATTAACAGGCTCCCAACTTCCACCACCATCTTTAGCGGCAAAAGACTTAGCACTGTTTAATGTATCCCAACTGAATTTTCTCGCTCCATCGACCTTTAAATGATCCATGACGGCCATAACATCTTCACTGCTATAACGCTTATCTGCCAGCATTTCTTGAACATAAGATGGGTGAATACTGTACTTTCCAGCCAAGTAATAATACGGGTTTACCCCCCACCCAAAGTGACTTTTCATCTCGTTGAATGTGCCACTAATTAATTCAAGCAGCTTGATTGGGTTCGACTTCACTGCCCTGAACTCATCTGCAATCATCGTCAAATACTCTGTTTGCGCATTACCTGCGCCTCGCCCCATCCCTGTTACTGTACTATCCAACCAACAGACACCATCTTTTATAGCCTGCTTACTGTTAGAAATGGCTTCACCCATATTATCGTGGGTATGTATACCGAGGTCGCCTTTCCAGCCTGCTTGAAATGAACGTATGATTTCGCTTGTTCGTTCGGATGTTAAGCTCCCCATACTATCCGCAAAATAAAGCACATCTATTGGGTATTCACTCGCCAGAGCAGCCAAACTTGTTAACTCATCACTCGGACATTCTGCTACTTGCATTAAGTTAAAGCCTACTAAATAACCTTTGTTTTTAAGCCATGTTGCAGCAAGTAAACACGTGCTAAATTCTTTCACATGGCAGGCAATTCGAACAAGCGTGACAGGAGACTCGTCTTTAGAAGAAAACAATCGCTCTAAAGCCCCTTCCAAATAAGCGGCCTGATCTTCTTTCCCACTAAAATCAGTGGGTAGCATTAGTTCTGCCCCATTAATCATGACGCCAATACGGTCTTTCAAACCCTTAGGAATAACTAAATTATTAATGAATGTATCGGTACTGTATGCACAGCCACCCTTAAAGCTCTCGTTCTTTAATGTACGCAAACCTATTTCTATAAAATCGATCTTCAGTGCGTCCATAGCTAACAAATATTCTGCTATTAGCTCTTGCGAAAAGTCCCAGTTATTGTAATAACCCCCATCTCTTAACGTGCAATCAAGTAACTTCACCATCCCTAACAAACCTCTTTAATTTTCTTTAACATCTATTTAAGTCAATCAGTTAAATCGTTCCGATTTTTCCTTCGTTTGCTTTAACCCATGCATTAAGGTCATCATCAGTCATCCACTCTTTGTTGCTATCACTGGCATAAACGAAGCCTTCTTTAACCTTCACCCCGTCTTTAATACGTGCTGTATCTGAGCCCCAATTATTAATAGTCGGTAAGATTTTAAAGTGCTCTGGGTACTCATACGTATAAGCTGCATCTTCTGAACTTATCATTTCCTCATGAAGCTTTTCACCTGGACGAATACCTATTATTTCTTGCTTGGCTTCTGGTGCAATAACTCTTGCAAGGTCTGTTACTTTCATTGATGGAATTTTTTTAACGTAAACTTCTCCGCCTTCCATGTCTTTAAACGCATGCCAAACAAGATCAACACCATCTTCTAGTGAAATCATAAAACGCGTCATTCTTTCATCGGTGATTGGTAGCACCCCTTTCTCCTTAATAGACATAAAGAAAGGAATAACGGAACCACGGGAACCCATAACATTGCCGTAACGGACAACAGAGAAGCGTGTACCGTGTTCACCAGAGTATGAGTTACCCGCTACAAATAATTTATCTGAAACCAGTTTTGTTGCCCCATAAAGATTAACTGGGCTGCTGGCTTTATCGGTTGAAAGAGCTACTACACCCTTGATATTTTTATCTATACAGGCATCAATCAGGTTCATTGCACCGTTAATATTTGTTTTCACACACTCAAATGGGTTGTACTCAGCAGTCGGCACTATTTTTGTTGCTGCCGCATGTACTACATAATCAACCCCATCTAATGCGCGATACAAGCGCTCTTTATCTCGTACATCTCCAATAAAAAAGCGCACACGAGGGTCGCCTTCAAATTTCTTAGCCATTTCCCACTGCTTCATTTCATCACGTGAGTAAATGATAATTTTCTTGGGATTATACTTTTCAAGAGTCATTGGCACAAAGGTATTACCGAAAGAGCCTGTGCCTCCCGTAATAAGAATAGTTTGATTATTGAACATACTAAAATTCCTAACTTTTAAATTCGTTAACTAATATTATTACCACTCGCTGTTATATTCTTCATTATTCATCCTAATACATAACAATCAATAGTAACCAAAAACAAGCCTGTGCATCATCAGAGGCTGCAAACAGAGCATGGCTCTCATCCAAAAGCCATTATAACGTTACATGGGCTCTAAGACATAAAGCCACAAACTCTAAATTTAAAAGGATGGCACACCTTAAAAACACTGTTGATACTTTTCCTTACAACACTTCCCAATTTGGGATTATTGTAATATTGCGCCATTAAATAAAGTTTGAGAAAAATCTCTTTTTCCTAGGTCACGATATAATCTCAACCAATCTTCTTTTACCAACCCCTGCTGCCCATTCTTCTTCATCCCATCTAAATCAATCAATAATGGTTCGTTTCCTTTGACCCAAATATTGTGAGCTTTTAAGTCGCCATGAATAAAACCAGATTGATGCGCATGCTTTACAAGCCTGTTAATTCTCCCCGCCATCGCGTCAAATTCTATTGCTGACTCATTTTTCTCAAAATACTCAAAAGCATGGCAACCTTCAATATATTCAGTGAGTATATAACTACGACCACGGAATATACCTCTGCGGTTTTCTAGCATAAGTAATGGCTCTGCCGTTGGGATGTGGTTAAACGTTAGTAGGTGACCATTTTTCCAGCTAATGGCTGCGCGGCTTGTCATTAAACTTCTTACACACTGATGAAGCTGGCTTTTTTTATTATAGCGTTTCAGAATATAGGCTTTATCACCCAACTGGATGCGTACAACG
>Ga0209081_1001516_pt1 | contig 13834 bp, 10 predicted proteins | sample GOMGulsemesocosm_4_FD_184636 | JGI IMG/M metagenome (GOLD analysis project Ga0209081, IMG submission 184636) | Methane-oxidizing microbial communities from mesocosms in the Gulf of Mexico - GOM15B Gulf of Mexico (SPAdes) (version 2) | ecosystem: Environmental > Aquatic > Marine > Cold seeps... | reverse complement strand
GCTTTAATATTGTATTCATGCTCGTTACGTCGCAGGATGAAGGCTTCTTCTTCAAAATCGTGTTCGTCTTCAATTTCACCAACAATTTGTTCCAACACGTCTTCAATGGTAATCAAACCCGCCACAGACCCATACTCGTCTATAACCACCGCCATATGATGTCGGTTAGCCCTAAATTCATGCAGCATCACATTTAAACGTTTGCTTTCAGGTACAAAGATAGGTGGACGCATAACATCTCTAAGATCAAATTTTTCACTTTGATCAGCAATGGCATAACTCAGTAAGTCTTTCGCCAACAGTATCCCAGCCACCTGCGAGGTTTCTTCATCTTGCACGGGAAAACGTGAGTGCGAAGACTCAACAACCAAAGGATAAATTTCCGGCAAGCTAGCTTCTCGGGGTATAAAAACAATTTGTGAGCGAGGAATCATAATATCGCGTACTTGAAGCTCTGACACTTGCAATACACCTTCGATCATCGCCAAGGCATCTGGGCCAAGCAGCTGTCGCTTCTCAGCATCACGCATTAGTTGAACCAAGTCTTCCCGACCTTTTGGCTCACCTATTAAAGCCTGCCCTAAGCGCTCGGTCCAAGAGCGATTAGACGCCTTATCAGCTTTTGATTGATTCATTTATAGTTACCCTTCATACGGATTAGCAATACCGATACTGCTAAGTAGGTCTATCTCTAGAGCCTCCATCACGTTAGCATCTTTTTCTTCAATATGATCATAGCCCTGCAAATGCAAACAACCATGCACTACAAGATGTGCCCAGTGCTCACAAACAGCTTTACCCTGCTCTTCTGCCTGCTGCTCAACAACCGGCGCACAAATGACCAAGTCACCCAAGCAATCATCAATTAACGCATCATCGGGTAAACCTTCTGGCAGTTCGAATGGAAAACTCAACACATTCGTTGCCCCTTCTTTTTGACGATAGTTAAGGTTTAACTCTGCCGATTCAGCCTCATCAACCAGACGCACTACAACCTCCGCCTCTGGACGCTGCGAACAAGCTATCTCAACCCATTGTTCAAACTGTTTTTTACTCGGTAATAACTGACTATCACTCGCTATTTGTAAATCTACACTCATGGTTTACTAAATCTCTCATAAGCTGAAACAATTTCTTGCACAATCGGATGCCGCACCACATCACTACTACCAAACTGGGTGAAGCTAATGCGTGGAATATCGTTTAATATATTCATTACAACTTTCAAGCCTGACTCGGTATGCCCGGGTAAATCTATCTGTGTAATGTCCCCAGTAACCACTACTGTTGAGCCATAACCTATACGTGTTAAGAACATCTTAATTTGTTCTGGTGTCGTATTTTGTGCCTCATCAAGAATAACAAAAGCCTCGCTTAAGGTTCTACCTCGCATAAAGGCTAACGGAGCAATTTCAATGACATTTTTTTCAATCAGTCGCTCAACTCGTTCAACACCCAACATTTCATATAAGGCGTCATACAAAGGTCTTAAATAAGGATTAATTTTATCGCTCATATCTCCTGGCAAAAAGCCTAAGCGCTCGCCTGCCTCTACCGCTGGACGAGCCAAAATAATTCTAGATACTTTTTCTGCTTCTAACGCTTCAACTGCACACGCGACAGCCAAATATGTTTTTCCCGTACCTGCTGGGCCAATTCCAAACACGATGTCATTATTTGGAATACTTTTAACATACGACTGCTGATTACCACCCCGAGGCTTAATTAACTTTTTACGCGTGCGAATAACAGCCGAATCATCAAATTTAGCATCCGATACAACATCCATATGAATTTTTTCCTGTAGTAATAAATGAACCTTCGCTGGCGTTAATGGCTCCTCTTCGGTGCTCTTATATAATTCCTGCAAGGCATTAACCGCTTTTTCTACATTGGCTTTTATACCGCTAATGCTAAAGTGATTGCCACGATTTTTAATCTCCACCTGAAGCCGGTGCTCAAGCTGAATCAAATGTTCATTAAACTGACCACATAAACTAGCCAAGCGCTGGTTATTAGCGGGCTCTAAATGAATATCAACACTATAAACGGACTCACTCATATCAAGACTTTCCAGCTTTTTTAATATCAGCTTTCACCATTCGCCCACGTAATGAGAACGGCAAGGCTTCGGTAATCAACACATCAACAAATTGACCTGACAAACGAGTGTGTCCAGCAAAGTTCACCACTCTGTTATTTTCTGTACGACCCATCATTTGCAATGAATTTTTCTTTGACTCGCCTTCCACCAACACACGCTGAGTGGTTCCTATCATTTGCTTAGACAGATTCTCGGTCTGCTTGGTAATAATCTTCTGCAAGCGCTCCAAACGTTGTTTCTTTACCTCAGCAGAAACATCATCCGCCATATCTGCCGCTGGCGTGCCTGGTCGCGCACTAAAAATAAAGCTAAATGAAAAGTCAAAGCCAATTTTTTCAATTAAACGTATCGTATCTTCAAACTCTTCATCCGTTTCCTGTGGAAAACCGATAATAAAGTCAGATGAAAAACTCATTTTTGGACGAATCTTTCTCAGTCGCTCAAGCTTTTCAATATATTCATCAACTTCATGTCCGCGCTTCATTCTGGCTAACACGCTATTACTGCCACTTTGTACGGGCAGATGTAAGTGATCAACTAACTCTGGAATTTCCTCATAAGCTTGAATCAGGCTTTCAGAAAACTCTTTAGGATGAGAGGTGGTGTAACGAATACGGCCAATACCCTCAATTGCTGCAACATAATGTAATAACAGGGCAAAATCGGCCACATCGCCATCATCCATTTCACCACGATAGCCGTTAACATTTTGTCCTAATAAGTTAACTTCACGCACACCTTGCTTAGCTAAGCTGGTTATTTCAGCAATCACATCATCTAAAGGACGGCTCACTTCTTCACCGCGCGTATAAGGCACTACGCAAAAGGTGCAATATTTACTGCAGCCTTCCATCACCGATACAAATGCTTTCGGTCCTTCCGCTCTAGGTTCTGGCAAATTATCAAATTTCTCTATCTCAGGAAAAGAGATATCCATGACCAATTTTTTTCTTGTTTGCGCTTCTTTTAACAATGCAGGCAAGCGATGCAAAGTTTGCGGCCCAAAGACCACATCAACATACGGTGCGCGACGACGAATAACTTTGCCTTCTTGGCTAGCCACGCAGCCGCCTACGCCAATTAGCAGGTCTTTATTACGTTCTTTTAATGGACGCCAACGACCTAGCTGATGGAATACCCGCTCTTGCGCTTTTTCACGAATAGAGCATGTATTCAGTAGCAACACATCGGCTTCTTTTTCATTATCGGTTAACACTAAGCCGTGAGATTCGGCGAGTACTGCAGCCATTTTTTCAGAATCATATTCATTCATCTGACAGCCGTAGGTTCTTATAAAAAGTTTTTTAGTCATATTTTCGAATTTTAACACACGCGGAGAGGAAGTTTCCTATCGCGGTCCACCACCTTTTTTAACCATCATCCCTTTTGACGGGTTGTAACCCCAAACAGCGACAGCCATAAAAACAATAAAACAGCCCAATGTGTAAATAAAAGCATACAAATTAAATTGCCCATACAAGGCAAAACGCAGTAGCTCAACGGCCTGAGAAAAAGGGTTATAAGAAGCTAAGGTATACAGCAACTCACTAGATTCTTTAATTTTCCATAAAGGGTACAGCGCAGTTGACATAAAAAACATTGGGAAAATAACAAAGTTCATGACTCCCGCAAAGTTTTCTAATTGCTTAATAAAAGATGACAGCAACATACCCAGCGCACCCAACATTAACCCAGCCAAAATAAGCGCAGGCAATAAGCTCACATAACCAAACCAAGGGGCTTGAATATCATAAAACCATGCAATTACTAAAAAAACATACGCCTGCAAAATAGAGACGGCAGTACCGGCAAGCAACTTACCTGTCAGCAAAAACCAACGTGGTAAGGGGCTAACTAACAAGGTTTTCATGCTACCCATTTCGCGGTCGTACACCATTGATAAGGAGCTCTGCATGCCGTTGAATAATTGAATCATGCCAATTAAACCTGCGGCAATATACACCTCATACAAAATATACGTCTCGTACGGTGGAATAATCGCAATACCAAGTGTTGAGCGAAAGCCTGCCGCAAACACAAACAACCAAACTAACGGCCTAACAAGTGCCGCAACAAAACGTTCACGCTGATGTAAAAATCGCCATAACTCTCGTTTAACAATGCCATTTAACGCAAGACTTGCATGCACTAAGTTCATAACGACTGCACCTGCGTTAGTTGTTGAAAGGCGAGTGAAATATCATCCGCTGATTGCCCACCACAGACGCTAGCCACTGAACCTTGCGCCTTAACCTCACCTTGATGCAGCACAATCAATTTATCGTCTGGATAAATTTCATCAATTAAATGAGTCGCCCATAAAACAGACAAACCATCTTCTTTACATAAGTTGTGTACATGTTCAACAATGCCTCGGCGACTAGGTACATCTAAACCCACGGTTGGCTCATCCAATAGCAATAAGCTAGGGCGATGCAGTAACGCTCGTGCAATTTCAACACGCCGCCTATGCCCACCATTTAACAAACGCACTTTCTCTAACCTACGTTCCCACATACCTTGCCGTTCAAGCTCTTGTTGAATTCGACTATTAGCAAGCTTACGTCCTATGCCATGTAATGACGCATGATAATGTAGGTTTTGTAAAACGCTTAAATCCATATCCAAGGTGGTTTGCTGAAAGACCACACCCAAATTAGCTAACGCTAAGCAAGGTTGTTTTTTAACATCAACACCCTTAATAAGAATTTGCCCATCACGACTATCATATAAATGAGTAATCAATGAAAACAATGTCGTTTTACCCGCGCCATTTGGCCCGAGTAAAATGGTGCAATCCCCAGCTTCAATCGTGAAGTTAAGTTGACTTAACGCTGCCTTCTTTCCATACGCGTAGCTTAAATTCCTTACCGCTAACGAACAATCTGCTGATTCAGTCATTTTTAACGGTTATCCCCCAAGGGTAGTGGCCTACACGAAGTGACTTAGTCACTTTAAGCGAATCCAAATCAATGACTGAAATATCATTACTAACACCATTAGTCGTATATAAACGCGTTAAATCAGGTGAAAAAGCTAAATTCCACACACGTTGCCCAACCAGTAAGTACTTAATCACTTCCATTTTTTGTATATCAACCACGGCGACTCGGTTAGCAGGGCCTAAAGCAACAAATAACAATGTCTTGTTTGGATGCGCCAGTACACCAACTGGTTGAATAAGCTCTTTATCAACGCCCGGTATATGAAAGCTTAACTGCTCCTCCACTTGCTTACTGGAAACGTTAATACGTGACAGTGTCCCTGCAATCTCAGAGGTAACAAATAATGATTTATTATCAACAGAAAACTCAGCGGCTCTAGGGCGCGGATCAACCAAGGTATTATCAGTAATGCGCTGCTGCATGGGGTCAATCCAGTGCACCATATTAGTTGTTTCAGATGTATTAACCACCCACAAACCATCGCTACTAATGGCGATACCTTCCGGCTCCACACCTACGGCTATTTCAGTAATAACAGATTTTTTCTCTAAATCGACCACCGTTACAATGTTGTCGTCCTCATTAGAAACATATAACCAACGCCCATTCGGGTGAATTCTAAAGGTTTCAGGGTCTTCACCTGCTGGCAAGTCACCCACCACTTTTAATGTTTTTACGTCTAGAATTTGAATTGTATCGTCATCACTCGCGGCAACATACAGCAAGGTTTCATCCTTACTGAGAGCCAAACCACGAGGCCGCTGCCCTAGCGGAACGGTTTTAATCAACTGACCAGTCGAACCATTGACCACAGCCAAAGCATTATCCTTTTCCAAGGTGATGTATAAAGTGTCTGCAAAACTAACGCTAGCAAACAGCGCCAACAATAAAAGATATTTATTCATAATATAGAAAGGGGCTTATTGGTTAAATGAACAGGTAGATTCAGGCTTATCATACCCCAAGGTATCTAAATAAGTCAGTGGGTGTAAAAATTCTTTATGAGGCAGTACTGATACGATTGAACGTGGCGTTGCTAATAGCACAGGTTGGCGTAACTGTTGATTCCACGTTCTAAATGTTAACTTTGTTCCTTTAAAGCCCGCCAAACTAAATTTATCACTCAAGATGAACTTTTTAATCATCATCGAATCAATACTTTTCGCTCGAGTCACGGCTTCACCCACCGTTCGAACGGCTAACCAAGACGCATAATCAACATCACTCATCCAGCGCCCTGCTTGCTTATAAAATCGATTCTGCATCTGTACCGCACCCCAACGTTCATGCGTTCTATGCCAAGCTCTAGGGACAAGGCCTTGCGTACCAGCAATCGGGCGAGGCAGCCATGTATTCATCGCCAAGTAATCACCAAACAAGCCTTTAACATCTGCCACTAGCAATACATCATACTCTTCGCCTTGGGTAAACACTGGAATCTCAGACTGCGCTGTCCGCCGGGTATCGTGTTGAAATGACCAGCTCTTTTCTTCAACAATTTTCATACCAAAGCGCTTTGCTGAGCGTTTAATCGCTTTAGCAAAGCTAAGGTCTTCAGGCGTATTACCCTTCACTAAAAACCACTTATTCCAGCGTTTTTTTAGCATGAACTGAGCCAGCGCATCTGCCCGCATTTCAAAACTCGGGATAATATGGAAAAGATTAGTGCCGCAACCTGCATTTCTTAACTCACCCTGCGCAGCAGAGACATTAAATAACAGTACCTTTTTTTCACGGGCCATTATTAATAATTTCTGCAATGTAGTTGGCTGAACATCAACAATAAGGTATTTGTAGCCCGCCTCAACTAAGGACTCAAAAGCAACAATGACATTATCACCCACGGGAACTTCAATAGACTTCAAGTTATATTGGTGCCCGGTAAATTGCCCTGTTGTATTATTATCTTTAATCCCAAGCAATGCGCCCTGAACGCCTTCATCAATCAATACTGGGTCAAGATTTGACAACGCCGCTTGAGCAGGCACTTTCTCCGCTAGGAAAGCGATATTAACTATTGAGTTGTTGGCCTGCACTTGGCTCGAAATTAGCAGCCAACTAAGCAGCAAGAATACCTTAGGCAAACTTATTTTTTTTCTCATTTTGGAAAACACCTTAATAAATATTCATCCATTATGAACAAGCCACTGCAAAATTAAAGACAATTTCGTTATAAGCCATGATTCTTGGCTCAATGGTTTAGAACACACGCATAAATTTAAGGCAAAAAAAAGCGACCCATAAGAGTCGCCAAGAGGAGGAGAACATTATCACAAAAGTAGGCTAAGAAGCCTTAGCAACAATGTGGGAAGCATGTTATATTGCCTTGCAGCATTTGTCAAGCCAAGGTCATGATTATTCCTTTGAATGAGTTATTAACACTAAAAAAATTTGTACATTCAAGGTGATTTTGAAATACTCAGTTAAATTCATATTGAATTTAACTCGGCTACAAAACATTTCACTCTTTAAAGCGCACCAATAAAACTTGTGGTGCGCTATTCAAATAAAAAAACGCGTATAAAATAATAATGAAAATAAAATCCTCTTCAGAAAACCCAGTTTTAGATGTTATTGAAATGCATCCAAAGAAAGCGACCAAAAAAAGCCTTCTCTTTATTCATGGTGCCAATATGTCAGGCTGGTGCTGGAATGAAAACTTTATGCCATTTTTTACCGAGTTAGGACACCCCTGCTACGCCATCAGCCTACGAGGCCATGGTAAAAGTGGAGGCCACCATAATTTAGCCACTTTTAGTATCGCCGACTACGTGAATGATATAGAGCGTGTTATTGACGAACTGCCAGAGGCTCCTATTCTTATAGGGCACTCATTAGGTGGTTTGCTTATTCAAAAGTATATTGAAACAAAAACTGTACCCGCCTGTGTGTTACTAGCACCTGTACCTGTTGGTGGTTTATTGCCTCCCATTCTTGATTTGGCAATGTATAACCCTAGCTTTTACACTCAATTCAACTTAACCCAACTCTTTGGCACATGGGCATCTGCCGTAGATATTACTCGACAATCTATATTCTCTGGACATGTGAGTGATGAGGTTGTTATTCGCTACTGTGCGCAAATGCAGCCTGAGTCACCCAAGGCATTAATGGATTCTATATGGCTGGGACTACCCGATAAAACTAACCCCTTTGATATACCCATGCTTGCATTAGCCGCAGATGAAGATAGCTTTTTTAGACCCAGCCATATCAAAGAAACCGCAGATGCCTATAAAGCGGACTATATAAACATGGAAGGCACCAGTCACGTCATGATGCTAGATTCCCAATGGCACGAGTGCGCAACAACCATTCAGGGTTGGTTAGCCAAATTTGGCTAACAACCCTGTTAGTAAGCTAAGCGACTAAGATCGTTTCAACTTACTCTTTTCGGCGATAACATGTAGCTCTTTTAAAATGACCGACAGTTGCTCAATCTGAACTTCATTTTCTGCTTGGATAACAGATACCAAGTGAAGGTATCGTTCAATTTCAACATGGTTGCTTTCTCGCCACGCGCTCACTAATTCTTCTCCCGTTAGCTTTTTGCCTGTTTGAAAAATAGAAGATGACAGGACTCGAATTTCAGCATACAAATCGTTCCGTAATGCGGAGCGAGCCAAAGATTGCCAATAGTTTTTACGAGCAAGCTTGCTAATACAAACATACAACCAATTGAGCTCTAGTTCTTCGATCACCGCAAAGAAAACAGGTAACACATCATCCTTTCCACACTTCACCACGCTATGAATAGCAATGATATCAAGGCTCATTGACTCCAGCTCAAGACTACTTATGTCTAGTGCTAACTTCTCATCAACACCTGCCTCTTGATAAACGGCGGCTAGTTTTTGTATTCGCGTCTTTACTCCAACAGTTGCATAACTAACAATATCTTTTTTCACGGCGGCAACACCTTCAGCAAACTCCGACACGATTTCATCCATTGATTCGACGTGAGAGCGATTATTTTGCAACCAATACATTGTGCGCTCAATGAGTTTTCGCACCTCCATAAGCATATCTAGCTGCACCTCAGGCAACACCTTATTATCAAGGCTTTCTATCTTTTGCCAAATAAGCTCTGTGTTAAAAATCTCACAGGCTACCTTATAATGTTTAATTACATCATCAATGCTAGCGCCTGCTTCATCTCTCATCCTAAATGCAAATGATGGCCCAAGGCGGTTCACTAAACTATTCACGATTTGATTAACAATAATTTCGTCCGCCAAACGATGCTCACTAATGGCATCAATAAACTCATCGCTTAGGTCTGAAGGAAAATAATCCTGTAAATCTTGTTTGAAGCCGTTATCACGTATGAGGGTTGAACCCGCCATTAAGTCCTTTAGTAGCAACTTACTATAGGCAAAGACCACCGCTAGCTCAGGCCGATACAAACCAACGCCTTGAATTTTACGTTCTTCAATTCCCTTATAATTGGGGAGGAACTCAACATCCCTATCTAGCCGTCCCTCTTGGCATAGTTGTGTTATCAAGCGCGCATGCACATCCAGCATGACCGATGCCTGTGTTTCCACCATACTAATAGCTTGTGTTTGCAAATAGTTATTACGCAATACAAGCTTGCCAACCTTATCGGTCATTTTAGCCAACAAAACATCTCGTTGTTTGGTGGTCATATCACCTTGCTCAACCAGCTTGTTAAGCAAAATTTTAATATTAACCTCATGGTCAGAGCAATCTACACCCGCAGCATTATCAATGGCATCTGTATTAATGCGCCCTCGCTTTGCATATTCAATACGGCCTAGCTGGGTAAAGCCTAAATTCCCTCCTTCGCCCATCACTTTGCAGCGAAGCTCCTCACCGTTAATACGTAGACTGTCATTTGCCCGGTCCCCCACATCCGCATCAGACTCCTTAACCGACTTAACATAAGTACCAATACCGCCATTCCACAACAAATCAACCGGTGCTTTTAGCATCGCTTGAATAAGCTCATTAGGCGTCAACTTATCATCGGTAATATCCAATAGGGTTTTTATTTCTGCGCTTAACTTAATGGATTTTTGAGTTCTAGAAAAAACACCGCCACCTTTTGAAATCAGCTTTTTCTCAAAATCAACCCAGCTTGAACGAGGCAAATTAAATAAACGATTACGTTCCTTAAAGCTGGCTTTCGCATCAGGTGTTGGATCAAGAAAAATATGCAGATGATTAAAAGCACCCACCAAGCGAATTTTCTCTGATAACAGCATACCGTTACCAAAAACATCACCGCCCATATCACCGATTCCCATCACATCAAATTCTGTGGTTTGAGTATCAACCCCCATTTCTCTAAAATGACGTTTGACCGATTCCCATGCACCTTTTGCAGTAATCCCCATTTTTTTATGGTCATAGCCCACTGAACCGCCTGAGGCAAAGGCATCTCCCAACCAAAACTCTTGCTTCAAAGCAATACCATTGGCAATATCAGAAAATGTTGCCGTTCCTTTATCCGCAGCAACAACTAGATACGGGTCGTCTCCATCGTAACGAACCACTTTTTGCGGAGGTATGATTTCCTCCGATTTCAAGTTATCCGTTATATCGAGTAAGGCATTAATAAAGATACTGTAGCACTCAACCACTTCGCGCATCATCTCATCGCGTGACAAGCCTTCAAGCGAGCGCTTAACAATAAAACCGCCTTTAGCTCCAGTAGGAACAATCACTGAATTTTTAGACATTTGAGCCTTCATCAAGCCCAAAATTTCAGTCCTATAATCTTCTTTACGATCCGACCAACGCAGACCTCCACGTGCTACAGACCCACCTCGTAGGTGAACGCCCTCAACCCGTGGCGAATAAACAAATATTTCAAATTTTGGTCGTGGAGAAGGAAGCTCCGCAATTAATTCGGGTTCCAACTTAAAGGCAATATATGGCACGCCCTTTTCATCAACACAATTTTGGTAATAACTGGTGCGCACCGTAGACTGAATTAAATTTAAATAACGCCTTAAAATCCTATCCTCATCCAACGATACAACCTGATCTATTTCAGCACTCAACACGGCTTCTTGCTGTTCAACTTTTTTCAGCTTAGCGGTAAGGCTGGGATCAAATTTTAATTCAAACAAACGTACTAAGTGCGCTGTAATACTGGCATTATTTGCCAACGTTGTTTCAACATAGGATTGGCTAAACGCAATACCTGTTTGGCGCAAATAGAGGTAATAGGCTCGCAATAAGGTGATTTTTTTTCCATCAAGATTCGCCTTAATCACCAATTGATTAAAGCCGTCGTTTTCAATGTGGCCAATCCACACACGCTCAAAGACGGTTTGGAATTTTTGTTTAATTTGGTCAACGCTAGGCAAATCATCTTTATACTGCAAACCAAAATCATGCACCCAATAACTCTGCTCTAAGCAGCTATCAAACATCTCAAAGGGGCGCTCATCAAATACGGTGACACCCATATTTTCTAAAACTGGTAGTGTCTGAGATAGCGGTGCTGGCTCGCCTTTATGAAACAATTTAAACTGCAAACCCTTCCCATGCGATTCCAACGGCTGGTAAAGCGACATTTGAATGTTCTTCGTTGAGCTGTTGTTTAGAACTTCTGTTTTTCCAATATCAGATACCGCAAACCTAACTGGGTAACTTTCTTGATAAGCGACTGTAAACCCATCACCATAACGGTTATAAACTTCTGTCCCTACACCTTCGCCCAACTGGAGTACCAGAGCTCCCAGCAAATCGTCCTTCCAGTCTCTCAAGATTTCTATAATCTCGCGTTCCATATCACTAGAACTAAACTCACCTGACCAATCACTAGAAGTATGTACCGTAAAATGGATTCGAGCAAACATTGACTCACTAAACTCAACGTTAAACTCAATTTCATCAGCCGTGAGCTTTTTACTTATAACCCCTTCCATTTTCTTCCTAACACCCGTGTTATAACGATCTCTTGGTACATAAACTAAAATTGAAACAAATTGACCGTACCTATCACAACGTGCAAACAAACGAATACGCTGACGCTCCCTTAACTGCAAAACCCCCAGCGCTAAAACTAACAACTCCTCATCACTCGAATGAAAAAGCTCATCCCTAGGCAAACCATTTAGCACATTCATTAACGACTTGCCATTATGACTATTCGTTTTAAACGTAGATTTATCAAAAACCTTTTGTACTTTTTTTCGTATTAACGGTAACTCACTAACTTGCTGGTGATACGCCGACGAAGTATATAAGCCTAAAAAGCGAAACTCTCCAACCACCTGCCCCTTATCATCAAACTTTTTAACCCCGACATAATCCATATAAGCAGGGCGATGAATAATAGACTTTGTCGTTGCTTTGGTAATAATCAAAGGACAAGGGTCACTCATAAAACCACAAACATCATGCGTCATCGGAATCACATCAATATCAGGAATAACAGCTAATTCATCCCTCAAAATCCCAAGGCCAGAGTCTTTAATTATTTTGAAACCGCCTGGCTTCCCCCCCTTTCCTTTGATCAACTCATACTCTCGACATCCAAGAAAAAGGAAATTATCATCCCCAAGCCATTTTATAAAAGCCAGCGTCTCAGCAAGGTCTGGCCCTTTTTCTTTTGATGGATTAGTCTTTATTGCAGCCGCAGCGTTTTCTAGTTTTTTATTACAATGCAGCCAGTCTTCAGTCACAGCCGTATTATGAGAAATAACCTTAAGTATTTGTTCACGTAATCGCTCCAAGCCACCGCTGTCGACCGTCTGTAGATCGACTTCTAAACGAATCATCGCTTCAGCAACTAAACCAGTCTTTCCTTTAACTTTCTTTAGCCTTCCCTGACCATCTCTATAAACCTCCATTACGGGGTGCACAACCAAATGACAGGTTAAGCCACTCTCATTGACGTTCATTGTTAATGAGTTAACGAGGAAGGGGCGATCAACGGTAACAATTTCAATCACGCTATAGGCCGATTGCCAACCATGCGTTTCAAAATTCGGGTTATAGACATTGATTTGCGTTTCGTTCTTCAAGCGATATTGCGCCAAATTCCAATGAGCTATCGCTGCACCATAAAGATCATCTAACTCTCTATCATGCAAATCCTCATGCGCGACATCTCGATAGTATTCATCAATAAACTGATTAATGCAGGGGGCTTCTTTTTTATCAAAACGACTATCAACAATTTTCTTTAGTTGACTGAAAATATGTTGTTTTTCTTTTAATTCAACGACCATCCCTAATCCTCTTAAATTGAACTTATGTTCAAGAAGTATAGGAGAGTTTTTGTTTTTTTACCGATGAAAAACCTCTTCCTAAAAGAGGCTGCTCACATTCGCCAGAGATCACTATCTAACGGGCCTAACCAAGCATAACGCTCCAAATCAATTCTGCCAGATAAAAATACCACTCCTTCAGTTTGTAGCTTATCTTTTTGTAGTTCTGCTTGTTCGCTCCCCACAGGAAAGGATATTTGTCCTTTAGCATTAACCACACGATGCCAAGGCAGGAGTAAGTGATCCGGCGCTATACGCAAGGCACGACCAACCATTCGAGCATGTTGAGGGTAACCAGCAAAGTATGCAACACGCCCATAACTTGACACTCTGCCTACGGGTATTTTTTTAACAATATCCCAAATGGCCTGCTGTGCGTCAGAAATTGGCACCGTTAAGGTGATTGCTTGCTTACAAACTCATTTAAACGATGCTTATCGGAAGTATTTAACTTAACAAACTCCAGGTTAAAGCCGTAAGAGTTTTCTGCTAAACGACGAACATTACGCACCTTGCAAGCAGTATCTATAGGATCA
>Ga0209081_1001515_pt1 | contig 13834 bp, 9 predicted proteins | sample GOMGulsemesocosm_4_FD_184636 | JGI IMG/M metagenome (GOLD analysis project Ga0209081, IMG submission 184636) | Methane-oxidizing microbial communities from mesocosms in the Gulf of Mexico - GOM15B Gulf of Mexico (SPAdes) (version 2) | ecosystem: Environmental > Aquatic > Marine > Cold seeps... | reverse complement strand
CACCGCGTCATGCGCCATTAATATCAAAGTTAAACCCGGGTGAAGTTCGCGTAAAAATAAGCGAGAAAGAATCTCAGGCGTTTTATGTTTCCGGTGGGTTATTAGAGGTACAGCCACATTTAGTGACAGTGCTTGCTGATACGGCCATTAGAGCAAAAGATATTGATGAAGCCGCAGCTTTACAAGCGAAAGCAGCAGCAGAAGAAGCGTTAAATGATAAGTCTGGTAAGATTGATTATGCAACAGCTCAATCTCAGTTAGCTCAAGCTATGATGCAATTAAGAACCTTAGATAGACTCAAAAAACGAGGCCACTAGGTTTATAGTAGGTGTTCAATAAGAAAGCTCGATAGCGGTTTCGTTATCGAGCTTTTTTCGTTTAAAAGATTAAATAAGAATTAACCTATCTATTTTAGTAGAAAATTTTTTTTATTGAAGGCTTCCTAGTATTGCTTTATTACAGAATAATGCTTGCTATAATCTAAACAAAACCTCTCCCCGACAATTTTAGGAAATAATTACATGACTTTGAAAACGCTTATTTTAGCGGCTGGACAAGGTACGCGCATGCGTTCGGCTCACCCAAAAGTTTTACACGAAATTGCAAACCGTAGCTTATTACAGCATGTTTATGATACAAGTAAATTGATAGCCGGTAATGAGATTATTGTTATTTACGGTCATGGCGGAGAGTTAGTTAAACAGACTTCATCTAGCTTAGATGTACAGTGGTTAGAGCAAAAACAGCAGTTAGGTACTGGACACGCGGTCTTGCAGGCAGGTAGCTTGATTGATAATGACAGTACCGTGTTGATTTTGTATGGCGATGTGCCTTTGTTAACAAAGCAGTCGATTGATCGCTTATTAAGCAATGTCACTGAGAAATCATTGGCATTATTAACAGTGAACTTAGATAACCCAATGGGTTACGGGCGAATTGTCCGAAATAATGAAGGTGATGTTACAAAAATTACTGAACATAAAGATGCAACAGAACAAGAGCTACTGATTAAGGAAGTTAATACTGGAATCCTCGCAGTAAAAGGTGAAAAGTTAAAAAACTGGATCGCACGCTTAGATAATAGTAACGCCCAGCAAGAGTTCTATCTGACAGATGTTATTGAAATGGCTGTTAATGAAGGTATAACGATTAAAACAAGTCAGCCAGAACACCCCGATGAAGTACTTGGCGTTAACAATCGTAAACAGTTAAGTTATCTGGAAAGAGCCTATCAATTAGCTCAAGCCGATAAATTAATGGAAGTCGGAGTGACTTTGTCTGATCCTGCCAGAGTAGATTGTAGAGGAACCTTTGTGTCCTTGGGTCAAGATATTTCAGTTGATGTGAATGTTATTTTTGAAGGTAATAACCGTATCGGGAATAATGTAAGTATTGGAGCAAATACTATTATTAATAATTCGGTAATAGCTGATGATGTACAAATCCTAGCGAATTGTATTATTGATAATGCCGTGGTTGGAGCGGGTAGTAAAGTAGGCCCTTTTGCTAGATTACGGCCACAAGCTGAATTAGCAGAGCAAGTACATATCGGTAATTTTGTCGAAATCAAAAAATCAACTGTCGCTAAAGGCAGTAAAATTAATCATTTAAGTTATATTGGCGATGCTTCTGTTGGTAGTGGCGTTAATATCGGTGCCGGTACGATTACCTGTAATTATGATGGGGTTAATAAATTTCGTACTGTCATTGAAGATGGTGCTTTCATCGGCTCTGATACTCAACTGATAGCACCAGTTACTGTAGGTAAAAATGCCACGATTGGTGCAGGCTCTACGATTACAAAAGATACACCTGACGAACAGTTAAGCTTATCCAGAGCAAAACAAATCAGTATACAAGGCTGGCAACGTCCAGTAAAAAAGGAGCAATAATATGTGTGGTATCGTCGGTGGAATTGCCCAAAGAAGTGTCGTCCCTATCTTACTTGAAGGACTAAAGCGGCTAGAGTACCGAGGCTATGACTCGGCCGGATTAGCTGTTGTTGCCAATGGTGACATTTATCGTCAAAGAGAAATAGGCAAAGTCAAAGGGCTTGAGGAGTTATTAACGGCCGAACCTTTCTCGGGAAATGTAGGTATTGCACATACGCGCTGGGCAACACATGGAAAACCGAGTAGGCAAAACGCACACCCACATATTTGCAATAATAAAATAGCTATCGTACACAACGGGATTATTGAAAATCACCAAGCTTTACGAGAAGAGCAAAAAGCCCAAGGTTATACCTTCACCTCTGAAACAGATACTGAAGTGATTGCACATCAGGTTTATCATGAACTTGAAAACGCGGGTAGCTTGTTGCAAGCAGTAAAAAACACTATTAAATACTTAGAAGGTGCTTATGCTCTAGGTGTTATTAGTAAAGAGGATGAAAATACCTTAATCACTTGCCGTAAGGGCAGCCCTTTAGTTATCGGTGTTGGTTTTGGAGAGTATTTTATTGCTTCCGATGTAGCTGCACTTTTACATGTCACGCAGCGCTTTATTTTTTTAGAAGAAGGAGACGTTGCTGAGCTTAAAATTGATAGTTTAGTTATTTATGACAAAGATGACCAAATTGTCGAACGCTCAATTAAAGAAAGTACTGTAAAAGCAGATGCAGTAGATAAAGGCGAGTATCGCCACTATATGCTCAAAGAAATTTACGAGCAACCTAATGCTATTGCCGAAACGCTAGAAGGTCGCTTTATTGACAATAAATTACAAGATAGTGCTTTCGGGCATAATGCGGCAGAGGTTTTTGATAAAATTAAGTCAGTGCAGATTTTGGCATGTGGCACTAGTTATCACTCGGGCTTAGTAGCTAAATATTGGTTCGAGAAATTAGCGCGCGTACCCTGTAATATCGAAGTGGCTAGTGAGTTTCGTTATCGAGAGCCGGTTTTATCAGAAGGTATCTTAATTGTTACTATTTCTCAATCGGGTGAAACTGCTGATACGCTAGCTGCTTTATTAGAAGCAAAACGCTTAGGGGCTAAATATTCACTATCAATTTGTAATGTGCCGGAAAGCTCTTTAGTTAGAGAGTCGGATCTTCTGCTAATGACGCGTGCCGGCCCAGAAATCGGTGTTGCTTCGACTAAGGCATTTACAACGCAGTTAGTTGCTTTAATGTTGCTGGTAATTGCAGTGGGTAGACGATTTTCTTTAAATGAAGAAACAGAAGCAGAGATAAGCACTGAATTATTTAAGTTACCACGTATTGTTGAAGATGTTTTGCAGATTGATGCAGAAATAAAAGTATTGTCAGAGCAATTCTCAGAAAAGAATCATGCTTTATTTTTGGGCAGAGGAACACATTATCCAATAGCAATGGAAGGCGCATTAAAGCTGAAAGAAATTTCATATATTCACGCAGAAGCCTATCCCGCAGGTGAATTAAAACATGGTCCTTTGGCGTTAATTGATGCAGAAATGCCGGTTGTCACGGTGGCACCTAATAATAGTTTGTTGGAAAAATTAAAATCTAATATACAAGAAGTAAGCGCGCGTGGTGGACAGTTAATTGTTTTCTTGGATGAATCAATTACTACGGAAGAAGATGAGAATGTACAGATTGTACGCGTCCCTAAAGTGAAAAACTTGATAGCGCCGATTGTTTATATAATACCGTTACAATTACTTTCCTATCATGTGGCTATATTGAAAGGTACGGATGTTGATCAACCACGTAACTTAGCAAAATCAGTTACGGTAGAGTAGTTGAGAGCTTGAAAAAACGGGTGTATTTTGTAATACACCCGTTTTTATTTTGAGTGATTTTTTGGTGAAATGGCTAATGTATTATAAAGCCTATAGTTTTCATTTTTCCCAAAGTTTGACTACAGCAGGAGATTCAGAGCATAACGTTAAATCTATGTACTCATCCTGATTAGTTTGAATACAGTCCTTTAATGAGTTGGGGATGTCATTTGCTTCAACTGTATTCAGTAACGTTTTTCTGACAAATACAGCCATATTTTTTGGTGAGGCAATATTCTTAGCGCTAAATGTTTGGCCGCAGTGTGAGTGTTGCGCCAGAGTGGCTAACACTCCTTGACTGCTAGAGTGCTTCTCTCCAAGCCAGATGGTATCAACACAGAGCTTGTCACCTCGCGTAGACTTTAACTCTTTAATTAAGTCTTCAGTATTAAAACCTAAATGTTCGCCATCACTTAAAATTAGAACGCTTATTTGTTCACTCTCTGGGGTCGCTTGTAAATCTTTCGTTGTTTGTTTGATGGCCGCAGCAAAAGGTGAGCCACCTGAAGCACAAGGAAGGGAGCCTGCTGCTTTGATGAATTGCTCATGATTAAAAGCTTGTAAGCTTCTGTATTGTACTGTTGAATGCCAATTATTGCAGCTGCCATATCCAAAGGTTCTAATAGCGGTATTTAATTCAAATGCAGGAATAGTCAGAGCTAAACGCTGCAAAATTTCTTTGCTAACTTCGAAGCGAGAGGGGTGCGCTAAGGGAGCTGGATTGCCTTGGTAGCCTCCACTTAAATAGGGTTTGTTCATTGATGTTGAGGTATCAACAATAACGTACAGATTATGAGTTTTCGGCGTGAAAAAACCTGAAGAAAATTTGTTGTTAATATCTCGCTGTGCAAAAGGCTGAAATATGGTCGGCTTTGGCATACAGCCAGAAATAATGACGAGTGAGCATGCAACTAAAAGAGCTTTAGGCTGAGATAGTATTTTATTTAGCATGGAAAATTCCTTGTTATCGATTTATTAGAATGATGAAAAATTAGAAGAGGTTCAAACGTACTGTTTCATTGTTTGTAATTTCTTCGTACCAAGGCATTTCATCTGATCTTGGCTCCGATAAAATTTCAGTTTCTTTCGCTAATTGAGTGCCTAAATAAGCGTTTAATTGCCCCATGCTGGCTAGGAGTCGATATTGCGCAAAATGCATATCGTATTTTGCATTGGTATAGGATGCGCTGGCAGTAAATAATTCATTTGCCGAGTCGAGTAAATCAAGTAAGCTTCTCTGGCCGATGTTGAACTGTTTTCTATAGGCAATATTGGCTTTTATACTCGAATCCATATGGCCTTTTAAATAGTTAAGTTGGCTAGAGATAATCTTATAGGCAGTCCAAGATAGGCGCATACTTTCAACTACTTGCCGGTAGGCGTTGTCTCTAATATCTTTTGATTGGTTGATGAGGTAACTTGTTTCGCGCTGTCTATATACATCTTTTCCCCCATTGAATAGGTTGTAGCGAACCCTAACCATTGCAGATAAATCATTATTTTCGCCCTCAATGCCGTCCATGTTGTTATTAAAGGTTGATCCGAGCTCAACATCTACGCGAGGATAAAAAGGTGAATGAGCAGTTTCGTATTGGGCAAAAGCGGAGTTGATATCAGCATTCGCTGATTTTAAGACAGGGTGATTATTAACCGCTTGTTCAGTTGCATCATCCAGTGATTTTGGTATTAACTTCTCAGGAGATGATGGAGTGGCTAGGTCGGCAGGTAATATGCCAACGGTACGCAAAAACTTTGTTTGTGCATCCTGCTGATTTCCTGATTCTGCAATATAATTTGCTTCTGCTAAGCTGAGTCGTCCAGCAGATTGATCTGCATCGACTCGTTTGCCTACACCTCTATTGGCCCGTAGCACAATTTGGTCATGCGTTGATTGGTGATAGTGAAGGTTATCTTCGGCTAACTTTACCAAATCGTTGCGACGTAAGACATTCAAGTAGGTCTCTGTTGCATCAAGAGCAATGATTTCTGATTGGCCAAAAACAGTGTAAGAGCGAGAGTCAGCGCGGGCAGTGTGTCTTTCTACTTCGCTTTGTGTGGCAAAGCCATCAAATAGCATTTGTCTAATCTGAATGCCTGCTTCTCTGCGGTCTAGTTCAACATGGTGCTGGCTGGGGTTTCGGCCCGCTAAGGTTGGGTTTGTGCTATTTTCATAGCCATAGCCGAAACTTAAATCTACGCTGGGTAAATAACCGGCGCGCGCTTGGCCAATTTGTTCAACTACTGCATTTCTTTCTGATTTTGCTGCTTGAATATCGGGGTTGTTATTTAAGGTGTATTGTATCGTTTCTTGTAAAGTTTGCGCTTGGCTGGTGTTCGATACGATAAGGCATGCGGCTAGACTGCATGCATACAAATGTATTTTTGTGGTCATTTTTCTTCCTTGTTTTATTTGAGTGTAGAAGGTAATGTTCGGAACTCTGTTTATGTGTTTTCTTTCATGAATAACGCAAGATGTAAGCGATCTGATACGTTAATTTTTTTAAAGGTTGAGGTCAAGTGAGCCTTGACTGTGCGCTCGGAAATTGTGAGCTGCTTGGCAATTTCCTTATTGTTTTCTCCTGTGCTCACCATATTGGCAACCTCAAGCTCTCGAGGCGATAGTTCTTGCAGTAATTCAGAATCATAATTCGATATTACAGCTTGTTGCTCATTTTGGTTATTGAGCTTAACTAGAGCGCCAATAACCAAAGGAATAAGGTGGCGTTGAATCCATATATCCCCTTTTAAAATAGTGTCCACTGCCCGAGTCAATAGTTCTGGGGAATCATTTAGGCCACAATAGCCTGCTGCGCCTTGCATTAAAGCATTAATTTGCGCTTTTTCAGGCCATTTTTCGCCTACAATTAAAGTCCTGCTTTTATTTTTATGTAAGGTCGAAATAAGTTCATTATTTTGTTCGACTTTTTTTGTATCAATAATAACTAAATCGGCACTATAGCTTTCAGGCAGAGCAATAAGGCTATTAACATCATGAGTATCTGAGAGAGCGCTACGGCAGAACTGGTTAAGCGCTTTGTTTTCAGAGAATACTAATACACTGGCCATGAGTTGATTATATTTTTGTCCAAGGGGGAATTAGCGCTCTCTTAATGCGCGGTCTTGAGCTTTTAATATCGGCTTAAGCAAATAATCTAAAACCGATTTCTTGCCGGTTAAAATATCAACATCTGCAGTCATACCGGCAATAATCTTTAATTTCTCACCATTTTTTTCTAGATAGTTCTTATTAGTTCTAAGGCGAATGATGTAATAACTTTCACCATCTTCTTCATTAATAATGGTATCTGGGCTGATTTGCTCTAGTTCTGCCTCCAATCCACCGTAAATAGAAAAATCATAAGCGGTTAATTTAACCGTGGCTTTTTGGTGAGGTCTTAAAAAAGCAATATCCGCTGGCCTTACTTCGGCCTCAATTAATAATTGGTCCTCAAAAGGTACGATTTCCACTAAGTCCATACCAGGCTGTACCACGCCGCCGACAGTCGTTACTTTTAGCTGTTTCACCGTGCCTTTTACCGGTGATAAAATCTGCGTGCGCGCGACTCTATCTTCAAGTGCCAAGACAGTTTCAGTGATCCTATCTAATTCGGCTTTCGCTAGATTAAGCTCTTCCAGTGCTTCAGTATGGAAGCGTATTTCTAGCTCCGATAATTTATTGTTTGCCTCAATAAGAAATGATTTCAGTCTAGGAATTGCTAAATTAGCCGCGGATAATTCACCTCTTAAATCATTGGCACTGCGCCGCAAACGTAAAATTTCCACCCTTGACATTGCGCCTTCAGCCACTAGTGGCTCAGACATCTTTAACTCCTCTTTAAGGTACTTATAGCTTCGCGCTATTTGTTGCGATTTTGATTTTAGTTCAATTAAATCTTGTTTTTTCTGATGTATTTGCTCATTTAATATTTTACGGTTAGCGGCTAATTCATTTTTTCGAGAAGCCAGTAACTGCTTTGCATCAGCAGCGATATTAGGGGCATTTTTTAATACGTCTTCAGGAAGAGTAATTTCTTGTTTATTAACTTCAGCCATTAAGCGAGCTGTTGTGGCAATTAACTCATAATATTTGAGCTTAGTTTCATTAAAGGAAGAAGCAAAGCGCACGGTGTCGAGTTTAAGCAGTGCTTGGCCTTTTTCAACAATATCGCCTTCTTTAATTAGAATTTCAGATAGGATCCCACCTTCCAGATTCTGAACTATTTGAATATGGCTAGAGGGAATAGTTTTTCCTGCTCCACGCGTTACTTCATCTAAAGTCGCGTAATTGGCCCAAATAATAGCGATAATAACAAAACTAAATGACAGCCATAAAATGATATGGCTTTGTATTGAGGCACCATAAAGGTTCGCTGCATTAACGTCTGTTAGAAAATCCTGATCTTCAGTTTGTTGTTTTAAGTTAGATTTTAGTTCAGTTAGTTTGTTCATTAGCTTAACCTGTCACCTTAATTTGGCCTTGTTTTAACGCTTCAAGCACGCTTTCCTTAGGCCCATCGGCCACAATCTTTGAGCCATCCATAACAATTAGTCTGTCGACCAATGTCAGTAATGATGCTCTATGTGTCACTAAAATTAACGTTTGTACATCTAATTGCTTAGAAAATCGTTGTTTAAAAGCTTCTTCAGTGCTGTTGTCCATTGAATTGCTAGGTTCGTCCATAATATAGATGGGCGGTGAGAGCAATAACGCTCTGGAAACTGCAACGCTTTGTCTCTGACCACCAGAAAGAGCCGAGCCGCGTTCACCGACCTGCAAGTCAAACCCAGCGGGGTGCTTGTTAACAAAATTAGTCACGCCGGTAATTTCAGCTGCGCGCAAAATAGACTCATCATCTGCATAACGAGAGCCAAGGGTAATATTGTCTTTCACACTACCAAACATTAAAGAAATATCTTGGGGAACATAACCAATTTGGCGGCGTAAATCTGAAGGATCAAGCTGCCTAATATCCGTGCCATCGATCAAAATAGAGCCTTCTTGAGCTTCATAAAATCCTAGCATCAATTTTTCTATGGTACTTTTTCCAGAACCTATCCGCCCAATTAGTCCGACTTTTTCGCCAGCTTTAATTTTAAAAGAAATATTATCGAGCGCCTTAACCGGTTGGTCTGGGTAACTAAAGGTAATGTTTTTAAATTCAATCGCACCTTTAAAGGTAGGGCGATGTAAAAATTTCTTACCTGGCTCACGTTCAACAGGCAAAGACATCATGTTAGTTAATGAATCTAACGATGCGCGCGCTTGATGGTAGCGCGTTAACAAAGAAGCTACTTGAGCAACAGGTGCCAAAGCTCGCCCCGTTAAAATCGTACAGGCAATCAATCCCCCAGTAGTTAAATCGCCTTCAGAAATTTTATATACGCCGTAAATAACCACAGCGACGGATGCCATTTGCTGTAAAAAACCGGTGAAGTTGACAGCAATTGAAGAAAAAAAGCGAGCTTTTAGTCCCAATTTGGCAATTTGGCCAATATTTTGTTCCCATTGTCTTTGTAGCTGACTTTCTGCCCCCGTGCTTTTAATAGAGTCAAGATTAGTTAACGATTCAATTAAAGTTGCGCTCTTTTGTGCGGAAAATTTAAATAATTCATTAACGGTATTTTTTAACGGCTTTTGTACCGCAATTCCACCCAGGATAGCTAAGGGCAACACGCAAAGCGGAATCAGCGCTAAATCCCCGCCCAACATATAAATAACGGCGAGAAAAATAAACAGAAAAGGGAGGTCGATTAAAGTTGTCAGTGTTGCGGAAGTTAGGAAATCTCTAAAAGATTCAAATTCGTGTAAATTATTAGCAAAAGCACCCACGGAAACTGGGCGCGCTTCCATTTTAATGCCCAAAACTTTTTCAAAAATAGTCGCGGATAAAATAATATCTGAACGTTTACCGGCAGCGTCAATAAAGTAACCTCGCAAGGACTTCATAATAAAGTCAAAGCTATAAACAATAGTGACCCCGATAGCAAGTACCCATAAAGTTTCCAAAGCATGATTAGGTACTACGCGGTCATATACATTCATGACAAAGAGCGGCGATGCTAAAGCAAAAACATTAATTAACAGTGAAGCAGCTAAAACTTCGATATAAATAGGCCATGATTTGTAAATTACATCCCAAAACCAATGCTTAGCTTTTGGTGTAGCGGAGTCTGCAGTGCGGTTATCAAATTTATGATTAGCTTGTATAAAAAAAGCTGAGCCTATGTATTCCTCATTCAATTCTGCAAATGACACAATTTTTTCGCCGCTATCTGTTTCTGGCAAAATAATGGTGTATTGCTCGTCATTTTTAGCAATTAAAACGCAGGTTTTATTGTTTTTTAATAGTAATACTGCCGGTAAAACTAAATTAGAAATTTTATCTAAAGGACGCTTAATGAGTCCAGCGGACAGGCCAGCACGTTTCGCTGCTCTAATAAATAAGGCGGGTGTTAATTTATTATCTACAAGAGGTAAGCCTGACGTGAGTGAGTCAGGAGAATGGGGGCTATGTAATATTTTACAGACTGAGAGCAACGCTAATAACAAAGAGTCGTCTAGGTTTGCTGTGATTGTGTGATTGTCTATTGTTGAATTAGGGGCAGTCATTATAGGGTATGCATTCGGCATCTAGTTATTCAAACTATCCCTGATTTTATATCGCTAATAACGAACGCTAGGAACAGAACCAAAAGTAAAACTAAGAACTAAACTATCAATGTAGTTTAGGGTCGATAAATAGAAGTATCGCATAAATTTTGAACAGCATTACAATAAACTGAAATAAGCAAACTTAAAGGAGTCTCGATATGCCTTATGTAAAACGCAATGAACAAGGTGCAATTATAGCAGTACAAGATACACAAGCTGATAGTGGCTATCAGTGGATAGAGGCAAATAGCCTAGAAGTTACTGCGCAAGCTAAAGAGGCCTTAACGAGTACCGACCAAGAAATGGTGCGTGTAGTTGAGGATTTAATTGATTTGCTGATGGAAAAACAAATCTTTGTTTTTACTGAACTGCCTGAAGCAGTGCAAGCTAAACTTAACTCTCGTAAGCGTCTACGGGAAGATATAAACTCTTTGGCTATTTTAGTTAAAGACGATGATGCGATTTTTTGAGGAATATTTAGCAGAACTGGTGATTAGTACCTTTGTACAATAGGCAAGCAATGCCGGGTGTTTTAGAATCATTAGCAACTCAATGAAGCTAAAACACTATTCTCTAAAGGGAATAAATATGATTAACAAAGACGATAACCAAGAAGAAACGCTTAATCTTCATGATTTGCTCGAAGACGAGCAAACTGACACTCTAAGTGAATATCTTTCATTATCGATAGAAAATATAGGCGCCGACACAAAAGTCAGCGTGACTACGGTAGAAGATAATCCAACCACCTACTCATCAACTATAAACGGTGTTTCTTTTACTGATTTACAGTATCTAGTTGATAGTAATATTGATCCTGTCAGCGAATAGAAAAGCGTTAACCGGATCACATAATAGAGAGAAACCATAGGGTTTAGTACCAAAGTACAATAGAAATACTTTTTCTCCTATGTAAGAATTTATCCATAGTAGCTCAAGCTAAAACAAGTCTAAGCAACAAAAAAACACCTCATCGGAGAATAGGATCATGGCAGGCTCAGGAATAGTAAAACAAGTATCAGGCATTGTTACAGATGGTACTGGCCGCATTTTACAGGTAGGAGATACTGTACTGCCTAACGATCAAATTCTCACCGGTGATACGGGCGCAATTAGCCTAGAGTTTTTTGATGGCAAAAGCCTTGATTTAGGTCGTAATTCTGATGTGACGCTAAATGATGAAACACTAAATTTAGATGCTGAAGCTAATCAAGAAGAACAAACAATAGCTGATGCTCAAGACGAAGTGGATGCTATTCAGCAAGCACTAGTAAATGGCGAGGCTTTTGACCCTAATGCATTTGGCGCTCCGGCAGCAGGTACGCTAGCAGAAGAAAATTCAGGAAGTTCAACTGTTGAAGTCGATTATTTAAATCCTGCAATAACCCCGGAAAATGAATTTGAAACAATAGGTATTAATGCCGTTGCTCCTGAGTCAACTGTTGAACAATTGATACAGAATCTTGATGCTCCAACGGATGCACCGACAGACGCACCAACAGATGCACCAACAGATGCACCGACAGATGCACCGACAGACGCACCGACAGACGCACCAACGGATGCGCCAACGGGTGCTCCGACAGACGCACGAACGAACGCTCCGACCGATGCACCAACGGATGCGCCGACAGACGCTCCGACGGATGCTCCGACGGACGCACCGACCGATGCGCCCACGGATGCGCCGACAGACGCACCGACTGATGCTCCAACGGATGCACCAACGGATGCACCGACAGATGCACCAACGGATGCACCGACAGATGCACCGACAGATGCACCGACAGATGCACCAACGGATGCACCGACAGATGCACCGACAGATGCACCAACGGATGCGCCGACAGATGCTCCAACGGATGCACCGACAGATGCTCCAACGGATGCACCCACGGACGCACCAACAGACGCACCGACCGATGCACCGACTGATGCTCCAACGGATGCTCCAACGGATGCACCGACAGATGCACCCACGGATGCTCCGACCGATGCACCAACGGATGCACCAACAGACGCACCAACGGATGCTCCGACCGATGCGCCGACAGACGCTCCAACGGATGCACCGACAGACGCACCGACCGATGCACCAACGGATGCACCAACGGATGCACCGACCGATGCACCCACGGACGCACCAACAGACGCACCGACAGATGCACCCACGGATGCACCCACGGATGCACCGACAGATGCACCCACGGATGCACCCACGGATGCACCCACGGATGCACCCACGGATGCACCGACCGATGCGCCGACCGATGCACCGACAGATGCACCAACAGATGCACCGACAGATGCACCCACGGACGCACCAACAGACGCACCGACAGATGCACCCACGGACGCACCCACGGACGCACCGACGGATGCACCAACGGATGCACCAACGGATGCTCCGACGGACGCACCGACCGATGCGCCCACGGATGCGCCGACAGACGCACCGACTGATGCTCCAACGGATGCACCAACGGATGCACCAACGGATGCACCGACAGATGCACCAACGGATGCGCCCACGGATGCGCCGACAGATGCGCCCACGGATGCGCCCACGGATGCGCCGACAGATGCTCCAACGGATGCACCGACAGATGCACCCACGGACGCACCAACAGACGCACCGACAGATGCACCCACGGACGCACCAACAGACGCACCGACGGATGCACCAACGGATGCTCCGACAGATGCGCCAACAGACGCACCGACCGATGCACCGACCGATGCACCGACTGATGCTCCAACGGATGCTCCGACCGATGCACCAACGGACGCACCGACAGATGCACCAACGGATGCACCGACGGATGCACCAACGGATGCACCAACGGATGCACCGACAGATGCGCCAACGGACGCACCGACGGATGCGCCAACGGATGCACCGACGGATGCTCCGACAGAAGCACCAACGGATGCACCGACGGATGCTCCGACAGAAGCACCAACGGACGCACCGACGGACGCACCGACAGACGCGCCAACCGTCACCGTTGATTTAGATATCAATAACGATGGAACCGTGATTAGCGTCACCGGCGACTCAAGCAATGCCAACAGTGTCACGGTAGTGATTACCGGAACGGATGGCTCAACATCGGCAGTCTTACCAGCCATGCTCAGCCCGGATGGTACTTGGAGTGTGGATGTTAGTGGTCTGGATTTTAGTGAAGAAGTCAGCTACACCGCAACCGCGACGGCAACCGATGGGACAACCCCAGTAACCACTAACGATACGGATAGCTTTGACCTCGCACCGACTGTCACCGTTGATTTAGATATCAATAACGATGGAACCGTGATTAGCGTCACCGGCGACTCAAGCAATGCCAACAGTGTCACGGTAGTGATTACCGGAACGGATGGCTCAACATCGGCCGCCTTACCAGCCATGCTCAGCCCGGA
>Ga0209081_1001513_pt1 | contig 13839 bp, 11 predicted proteins | sample GOMGulsemesocosm_4_FD_184636 | JGI IMG/M metagenome (GOLD analysis project Ga0209081, IMG submission 184636) | Methane-oxidizing microbial communities from mesocosms in the Gulf of Mexico - GOM15B Gulf of Mexico (SPAdes) (version 2) | ecosystem: Environmental > Aquatic > Marine > Cold seeps... | reverse complement strand
GAGGTTGCATTAGCAGAGGTTGCATTAGCAGAGGTTGCATTAGCAGAGGTTGCATTAGCAGAGGTTGCATTAGCTGGAGCTGATAATTTCTGGGGCACAGGTGCTTGCTGCGGTACTTGTTGTGTTGGCTCTGCTGCACTATCCGCAGCCGAACTACTTTTCTGTATTGGAATTTTAGGCAACACACCCGCATCAACGAGCAAACCATTAATATCAATCAGCACGTCAGCAAAATCGACTAGCACCGCATCAAAAAAGCATTGATAAAGTAAGCTTAACGTTTCTTGTGAAAATGATTCTGGCTGTATTAAATCAGAATAAACATTCAGCAAGACGGAGGGTCCGAAAGGATTCCGGCTGTCTTTTAAGTCATCAACGCCCATTATAAGTTCAAGACGTATTCTTAAAGCATGTAGAAGCTTACTGACATCTCTTTCGCAAGCTGAAATATACCCTTCTAATAAGAGTTTACTTTCTACCTCACCAACTGGAAGCAGAGATAACGCTCCGACCTCATCAATGGTTGATACAGAAGACAGCTCTCCACTAAAATCCAGCACCTTCTTCGATACGCCACTAATAATTGATGTCGATAGTCGTTTGCCCATACCCTTAACCGCTCTAACATCATCCCGCACCTCAGCAGAGCAATCAACACTGACCTTTTCGTCTAACGTGTCGAAATAGACAGACACGCGCTGCTGAAGGTAAGCCTCCAGTAGCGTTAAAGATGATCTGATGAGTTTTTTCTTATCCATTGCCATATTATTGTTCACTTGACGAATAGGGACAACCTTAGAGCGTGCCATTTCCATATCTTAAATAAATACTCTATTTACATTATTAGTCTCACTTAGAGTATAGTCAGATTACGGTAAAAGCTGTGCGCTAGCACACAGATTAGACACACGGTGTTATTTTTTATATGGAAAAGCCTTTTTATACAATTCAGCAGGGCTTATTGCAAGACGCAACCTTTAAGGCCTCGCCTAATAAAAACTCACGGCCAAATTCCAGCGATATTCGGCTGATTATCGTGCATGGCATCAGCTTGCCCCCTGAGAAATTCGGAGGGCGATATATTGATGACTTCTTTCTTAACCAGTTAAGCCCTCAGGAACACCCGTACTTTAAAGAAATTTGTCACCTAGAAGTGTCGGCCCATTTATTAATACGACGCGATGGAACAACGACTCAGTTTGTTCCGTTTCATGAACGAGCTTGGCACGCAGGCGTATCAACATTTAACGATGAAGAGAACTGTAACGACTTCTCAATAGGGATAGAGCTAGAAGGAACTGATCAACAACCCTATACCGACGAACAATACATAGAGCTAAGTCGCTGCTGTCATAGCTTAGTCAACACCTACCCTCAGCTCAGCAATCGCCGTATTGTCGGCCACTGCGATGTAGCTCCCGGACGAAAAACTGATCCCGGAGAAAGCTTTGACTGGGATAAACTTAAAGCCTTACTTTGAGTCGCTAACTGTCGTTGTACGGAACGTATCAATAAGCATCATCACAACACCCACCGAAATAGCACAATCGGCAATATTAAAGACAGGCCAGTGCCAAGTTTGGTAATACACATCAATAAAATCAATTACGTAAGCGTAAGCTATTCGATCAAACAAATTACCCACCGCACCCCCGAGTATTAGCGACAGGGTTACTGCCATCCAATGCTCTGAGGCTTTTAAGCGTGCCAACCAAACGATTAATGTAATACTCGCCACCAGCGCTACGGCAACAAAAAACCAGCGCTGCCAACCTCCTGCTGAACTTAAAAAGCTAAAGGCCGCACCCGTGTTATGAACATAAGTGAAGTTAAGCTGGGGCATCAAAGCGACTGACTCATACAAATCAAAATTCTCAACCACCCAAAACTTACTCAATTGGTCGCTAACAAATACGAATAGGGATAACCACAGCCACTTCAACATAAACACAGCTTAAGCGAATAAACGCTGTTCACCTTCCCCAGAAACGTTATCAATACAGCGTCCGCAAAGTTCTGGATGTTCATCAGAACTGCCAACATCTTCACGTCGGTGCCAACAACGTGTGCACTTCTCATGTTCACTGGCAACGACCTCAATCCATAAGTTTTTATCATCACTTGCTTGAGCCTGCGCTGTTTTCTCACTCAACGGCTTTACTTGCGCATATGACGTAATCAAAATAAAACGTAGCTCATCGTTTAGCTGAGCCAATTTTTCAAACAACTCCCTATCACAATATAAGGTGACATCAGCATCAAGCCCTGAGCCAATAACACCCTCAACTCTCACTCGCTCAAGTTCTTTACTTACTAACTCACGTACCTCGATCACTTCTTGCCAAAAAGCTAATTCATTCGTGCTATTAGCCGCTACTGGGAAGTCTTCATAAGCGGTTGCCAAGAAAACAGATTCCTCGCGCTCACCGGGTAGTGTTTGCCAAATTTCCTCAGCGGTATAACTCAAGATTGGTGCAATCCATCGAACAAATGCTTCCGCTATATGAAACATCGCTGTTTGTGATGAACGCCTTGCCAAACTATTTTGCTGTAAGGTGTATTGACGATCCTTAATCACATCAAGGTAAAAACTGCCCATATCAACGGAGCAGAAGTGGTGAATTTTTTGATGCACTTGTAAAAACTGATAGTTATCGTAGTGCGCTAATACGTCACCTTGAACCTCTTTTGTTTTCTCAATAGCCCAGCGGTCTAATGGCAGCATCTTATCCATATCAACACAGTCAGTTGCTGGATCAAAATCATTTAAGTTAGATAACAAATAACGCGCTGTATTTCTCAAGCGACGATACACATCTGAGGTACGTTTCAAGATTTCATCCGATACCGTCATCTCACCACTGTAATCATTTGCAGAAACCCACAAGCGGAGCACATCCGCACCCAATGAATTAATCACTTTCTGTGGCGCCACCACATTGCCACGTGACTTAGACATTTTCATGCCCTTAGCATCAACCGTAAAGCCATGCGTTAAAACCGAGTCATAAGGCGCACAACCATTCATCGCAACCGATGTTAAAAGTGATGATTGGAACCAACCACGATGCTGATCCGAACCCTCAAGATACATCCCAGCAGGAAATGGCAGCTGCTCACGACGTTCTAATACACACGAATGAGTCACACCAGAGTCAAACCAAACATCTAAAATATCATTAATTTTTGTATATTCAGCCGCTTCCTCACCTAATAATTCGTCAGCCTCCAACTCAAACCAAGCTTCAATACCTGCATTTTCAATACGCTGAGCCACTTGCTCGATCAGATCTGCCGTATTCGGGTGCAAGTCACCGGTTTCTTTATTCACAAATAAAGCAATCGGCACACCCCAATTACGCTGGCGTGAAATACACCAGTCTGGACGCCCTTCAACCATGCTATTAATACGCGCTTCGCCCCATTCAGGAATCCATGAGACACGCTTAATTTCTTCCAGTGCCTTGTCTCGTAGATTATTTTTATCCATGGAGATAAACCACTGCGGTGTCGCTCTAAAAATAATCGGTGTTTTATGACGCCAACAATGCGGATAACTGTGATTTAACGCTTCTTCATGCAGTAAAGCTCCTTGCTCTTTTAGCACGTCTATCACATCGCTATTAGCACTAAATACATGTTTACCAGCAAATAATTCTGTGCTTTGTAAAAACACACCATTATCACCCACAGGGTTTTCAACCGGAAGGTTGTATTGCTGACCAACGATATAATCGTCTTGGCCATGACCCGGCGCCGTATGTACAGCACCCGTACCTGCTTCAGCCGTTACATGATGGCCCAAAACAATCGGCACAACACGTTCATAAAACGGGTGATTCAGTGTCATATACTCTAAATCTTTACCTTTGCAGTACGCAATCACTCGGTAATCATCAATGCCATAACGCAGCATCGCATCTTTCAATAATTTTTCAGCAAGCACCAAACGCTCGTCACCATGTTGAACCATGACATAGTCAAACTCTGGATTCATTGAAACCGCTTGGTTAGCCGGTAATGTCCAAGGTGTTGTTGTCCAAATAATAACCGAAATAGGCCCGTGCCCCGGTGAGCCGTCACTGCTATGGAAATGCTGGGTAAAGGTCGTTTCATCCTTCACGGTAAAACGCACATCGATGGCTGGCGAACGCTTATCTTCATACTCAACTTCAGCTTCAGCCAACGCAGAACCACAATCTGTACACCAATGCACAGGCTTCGAGCCTTTGTGCAAGTGACCATTCTCAATAATACGTCCAAGTGAACGTAATACATCGGCTTCAAACTGAAAGTCCATACTCAAGTATGGGCGCTGCCAATCACCCAATACACCTAAACGAATAAACTCTTCTTTTTGCATGGCAACTTGCTTCGTTGCATAAGTACGGCAAGCTTTACGAAATTCTGCCGCTGTTACCTTCACGCCTGCCTTACCAATTTTCTTTTCAACCATTAATTCAATGGGCAAACCGTGACAATCCCAACCCGGCACATACGGTGAATCAAAACCCTGCAAGGTTTTACTTTTAATAATAATGTCTTTTAACACCTTATTCACAGCATGACCGATATGAATAGGGCCATTCGCATAAGGAGGGCCATCGTGTAAAACAAACTGAGGTTTCCCTGCAAATTTATCGCGAATTTTTTGGTATAACCCCATATCTTGCCAACGTTTTAAGGTGGCTGGTTCGCGGTTTGCTAAATTAGCTTTCATCGGAAAGCTGGTTTTTGGCAAGTTCAGTGTTGTTTTATAATCCATAGTCTTCTTAGGCAGTTCGTTTCTTTTTAAAATAGGTTCTAGCTTGTTCTGAGTCGGTTGCAATTTGCCGCTGCAATGCCTCTAAACCATCAAATTTCTGTTCGCCTCGCAGCTTTTTATATAAACCGATAACAACACGTTGACCATATAGGTCACCCGAGAAATCAAATAAATGTGCTTCCAGTAATACGGCAGTAGTCTGTTCGATGGAAGGGCGTGTTCCTATATTGGCCACCCCTTGGTAAATCAAGCCTGATTCAAGCGTTATTGTAACGGCAAACACCCCTTTAAGCGGAGTTTTTCTATTTTTCACGCGTATATTAGCAGTCGGGAAACCAAGCTCTCTCCCGCGCTTGTGCCCGTGCATCACCCGGCCTGACATGGTGAAGCGCCTTGCCAAATAGTCAGTTGCTTGATCCAACTTCCCTTCTTCTAAGGCAGCACGAATTAATGTGCTACTAACCCGTTTGTCAGCCATCTTAAAGGAGTTAGAGCGCTGCACAGTAAACCCGTGAGATTCACCCGCTTTCTGCAAATAGTCAAAATCACCTTGGCGGTTTTTACCAAAACAAAAATCATCCCCCACTATCAACCACTTAATACACAGTTTTTTTAGCAACATTTGCACAAACTGCTCCGCTGACATCGACGCTAAAGCCTCATTAAACCGCACCAAATACAAGGCATCAACGCCTGCTGACCTCAGCTCGGTTATTTTATCTCTTGCAGTGGAAATTCTTGCTGGCGCACCTTCCCCTCTAAAATACTCAATCGGTTGTGGCTCAAAACACATCACTACTGAAGGCAGGTTCAACACCTCTGCTTGACGATGAAGCGATTGCAAAACCATCTTATGGCCAGTATGAACACCATCAAAATTGCCAATTGTTAACACGCAACCTTCGGGAAAAACCGGCTGTTCCGGCAAATATCTAATTAACTTCATAAATTGTATTAACTCTTTAAGGAGCTTCTATTAATCGTGGGAAAGGTGAGTCATGATTGAATAGAGCTTGCCTTTAGTAAATGTCGTGGACGAATCCCCACAAGGAACACACTAATAATATACAGCAAAAATACTGCTAAAATCTCTAAGCCTAAATGAAGCGCCCGATCATACACACCCCAGGCATACCATTGCGCAGCGCTGTAATCATAGAAATAAATCACCCCAACCATTAAGTTAGCAATAACGACGCGTGAAATAAAAACAAACCAACCTTTTTGCGGCTTAAACACTTGATCTTTCATCAATGCTTTAAATAATAAACCCGCGTTTATAAAAGCCGCCAACGATGTTGCCAATGCCAAACCGGCATGTTGAAAAAAGAAAACCAACGCGACACTCATTAGCATATTCGATACCACCGCATACACCCCTATTTTTACAGGCGTCTTCATATCTTGCCTAGCCGTAAAGCCCGGCACGAGCACTTTAATTAAAATAAATGCCGGCAAACCAACTGCATAAGCCATTAAACTGAGTGACGCCATATCAACATCATTAGTAGAAAACGCATCATATTGAAAGAGTGTCGCCAGCATGGGCTGCGCTAAAAAGAATAGCGCCAGTGCAGCCGGCAACCCCAAGAAAACAACCCAACGTAAACCAGAGTCCAAACTAGCAGAAAAGTCATCATGCTTTCCTGCAGCATAACTTTTGGATAAGTTAGGCAAAATAGCCGTTGCTAAAGCAATGCCAAAAATACCCAATGGAAACTCAACCAAGCGGTCTGAAAAATACAGCCACGAAACACTTCCCGCCACCAAAAAGGATGCTAAAAGAGTATCTAACAATAAATTAAGCTGCGTGACCGACACGCCAAACAGCGCAGGCAGCATCAATTTCATTATTTTTTTAACGCCAGCATGGTCACGGTCGTAGCGAAGTTTGGGCAGCAACCCTAACTTGTGCAAATATGGGAACTGAAAGACCAGTTGTACAACCCCTGCTAACAAGACTCCCCAAGCCAACGCCATAATCGGCTGATCCAGCATAGGAGACAATACGAACACCGCTCCCAATAACGACAAGTTAAGAAAAACAGGGGTAACAGCCGGAATAGCAAACCGACCGAAAGTATTTAACACCCCGCCTGCCATCGCCGTTAAGGAGATAAAAAACAAATACGGAAATGTTAATCGCAACATTTCAACGGTCATCTCATGCCTAGGCCCGTCTGTTGCGAAACCAGGAGCAAACAAATAAATTAATACCGGCGCAGCCGTCACGCCTACAATTGTTATAAAAAACAACGTTACTGCCAAGGTTCCCGCTGTTTTATCGATTAACTCTTTTAACGCCTCTGTCGAACGGGTCTCTTTATATTCAGACAGCACCGGTACAAAAGCCTGCGAAAAAGCCCCTTCGGCAAATAAGCGACGCATAAAGTTAGGAATTTTAAATGCCACAAAAAAAGCATCAGTGCCCGCATCTGCCCCAAAAAATCGCGCAATAACAATGTCTCGGACAAAACCCAAAACACGTGAAATCATCGTCATACTACCGACAATAGCAGTTGATTTTATAAGCGCTTTACTCAGCGGAATTACTCGGTAAATTAAACGCTTAATTATAAAGCGATAAGCCGCAGAACACAGATAATATTTAAATAATCATTGTTTCAAAAGATTAACCCCATAAATTCGATTATAAACATACTCACAACGACCTTTACTTAGTATAAAATATTCCGAATGAACTCATGAAGAGTTCTGCTGTCAATATAGATAAGTGACTCACTGGCAGCGAGCAACAATACAAGGAGTTTATTTTGAAATTACCAAACTGGCTTTATGAAACCATGCCGCTTGTTTACTTTTCCCTTGGCTTTGCCAGCGCGCAAATAGACTACGGGCAGGTATCATCTAGCCTGTTTTTTGTTATTACTTTTTATGTCCACGTATCTAGGTATAACAATCGCCAGCGCATCAATAAAGCACGTAAATATGGGAACACCAAAACGGTATCGATTTAATTGCACACAAACCACAGCAGCATACACCTTGCAGTTAAGTATCTCGCCTAGCACTTGACAAATCGCGGCGCTTCCATCAAAATGTTTAAATCTTACATATAATATTCAGAGGATTCACCTTGGCTAACAGTGCACAAGCGTTAAAACGCGCCAAACAAGCGGAAAAAAGTCGTCAACAAAACATGGCTTTACGTTCTAGACTACGTACTAAAATCAAAAGTATTGTTTACAGTGCAGAAGAAGGTAATGCTGAAACAACAGCAAGCGCATACAAAGAAGCTGTGCCATTTATCGATTCAGCCGTCAACAAAGGCATAATCCATAGAAATAAAGCAGCTCGTTTAAAAAGTCGCTTAAATGCTCGCGTTGTGAAATTACAACAAGCATAAGACATATTTTACGCAATAAAAAGCCGACCTTATGGTCGGCTTTTTATTGCGTAAAATTTATTTAGTTTTAGAGCAAAACAAGATTATCTCGGTGCACTATCTCCGGCTCATTAACAAACCCTAAACAACCCTCTATTTCAGAGCTCTTACTTCGTTTTATTTTATCAACATCAACCGAAGAATAGTTCACCAAACCTCGTGCAACCATCACCCCATTTTCGGTAACACAAGCCACCAAGTCACCCCTATCAAAAACACCATCAACAGCCAAAACACCAATTGGCAGCAAGCTAACACCTGATTTTTTCAACGCACTTACTGCTCCCGAATCAAGCACCAACCGTCCTTTAATGTCTAAGTGAGCCGTCAACCAGCGCTTACGTGCAGATACCGGCGCCTCATCAGGCACTAATAATGTCCCCACCGTAGCACCATCAACAACATCCAAAACAACTCGATCTTTCAAACCTGGCGCAATAACTGTCGCCGAACCAGATCGAGCAGCCATTCTTGCTGCAGTAAGTTTAGTCTGCATACCGCCTCTGCCTAGCGCACCCGAACTATCACCTGCCGCCTGATCTAAAGATGGGTCACCCACCTTAACTTGATCCAATAACTTAGCATCGACATTCACACGCGGGTCAGCATCAAAAAAACCATCCTGATCGGTTAAAATCATTAACAAATCAGCACTGATCAAATTAGCAATAATAGCGGCTAAGGTATCATTATCGCCAACCCTTAACTCATCATTTGCAACCACATCATTTTCATTAATAATCGGCACAACCGACAACTCTAACAGGGTTTTAATCGTCGCCCGCGCATTCAAGTAGCGTGTTCGATTCGATAAATCATCATGCGTCAATAAAACTTGTGCTGTTTTGAACCCTTGCTTCTGGAAACTTTGCTCATAAGCCTGAATAAGCCCCATCTGCCCAACCGACGCAGCTGCTTGCAACTGAGGCAGCGCATGCGGCCTTGAACTCCAACCAAGCCGAACCATTCCTTCCGCAACCGAACCGGAAGAAACAATAACAACATCCATACCTCGGGATTTTAGTTCACTAATCTGCCCAACCCAATCATTGATCGCAGCATGGTTTAAACCTTGACCATTATCCGTCAGTACCGCGCTACCAATCTTAATGACACAGCAACGCGCTCTTTTTAAATCAGCTCTTGATTTCATACTATGACTTAACTGTCACCATCAGTGTCAGCGTCTTTTTTTTCTTTTTCCTCTTCCTCTAACTGCAAAGCTTTCTGCTCATCCAAATAATCCATAATAGCGTGCACCAACGCCTGCGTACCAGTCTTTTTCATCGCCGAAACATTAAACACAGGCCCAGTCCAAGCGAGTTCATCAACAATCATTTTTGAATAGCTCTCAACTTCCTCTTCCGGCAATAAATCAATTTTATTAAGCACTAGCCAGCGAGTTTTTTTCGCTAAATCGCCACCCCACTTCTCAATTTCAACAATCGCTGCCTTTGCTGCGGAAACAGGGTCAAGGTCAGACTCGTACGGCTCAACATCAACAACGTGCAACAATAAATTATTACGTGCTAAATGGCGTAAAAACAAATTCCCTAAACCAGCACCTTCTGCGGCACCTTCAATAATTCCTGGAATATCTGCAATGACAAAACTACGCAACTCATCAGCTCGAACAACACCCAAACTAGGATGCAGCGTCGTAAACGGGTAGTTAGCCACCTTTGGCTGAGCTGATGAAATAGCTCTAATCAAACTAGACTTACCAGCATTCGGCAGACCTAAGGTACCCACATCGGCCAACACTTTAAGCTCTAGGCGCAAAACTCGATGCTCGCCTTCAGACCCTGGCGAAAACTGCCTAGGCGCACGATTAGTACTACTTTTATAACGCGCATTACCCAAACCATGAAACCCGCCTGCGGCAACCAATAGCCTTTGCCCTTCGTGGGTAACATCACCTATAAGCTCATCCGTGCCATCGTCATACACAATGGTCCCCAAAGGAACGGGAACAATTAAATCGTCACCACCGCGCCCCGTACAATTTCGGCTCATGCCTTTTTGACCATGATCTGCACGCAAAAAACGATTGAAACGCATATCAATCAAGGTATTTAGTGCTTCTGTACCTTCCAAGTAGACACTGCCACCATCACCACCATCACCGCCATCTGGACCACCAAACGGGATGTATTTTTCTCGCCTGAAACTAACGTGGCCTTTACCCCCGTTACCGGCCTCAGCCCGAGCACTCGCTTCATCTACGAATTTCATGATTACTTCCCATACCTTACTTAATTATTTGATAGCCAATAATTGGCGCAATACCCTGTTCTTTGATGCAATAAAAAACCCTGCCAAAGACAGGGTTCTTTAAAAATACGTACCTGCCGTTATTACCGCAGCGCACCGTCTAATAAATCAAACAGTTTCGATACGAATATATTTTCTACGTTTTGGGCCTTTTACTTCAAAAACGACTTTGCCTGCTTCCGTTGCAAATAATGTATGGTCTTTACCACAACCAACATTTTCACCTGCATGGAAACGTGTACCTCGTTGACGAACTAAAATATTACCAGCCAATACTGCTTGACCGCCATAACGTTTAACGCCAAGTCGTTTTGACTCGGAATCGCGACCGTTCCTAGTACTGCCGCCTGCTTTCTTATGTGCCATGAATCTATCCTTTTTGTATTAAGCTGCAGAAATACCAGTAATGAGAACCTCAGTGAAATACTGACGGTGACCCATTTTTTTCATATGGTGCTTTCTACGTTTAAATTTAATGATACTAACTTTCTTGTGACGACCTTGAGATCTAACTGTTGCCGTCACCTTAGCGCCGTCAATATTAGGCGTTCCAACTTTAAGGCCAGCATCACCATTTACTAAAAGAACTGAATCGAAAGTAAACTCACTTCCTTCTTCCACGTCCAATTTTTCGATCTTAAGGTAATCACCCACGGCTACTTTATATTGCTTACCGCCTGTTTGAATTACTGCGTACATTGTCTAATAACTCCCGAGTTTGTGGGTGGTTTTAAAAAAGAGGCGAATTTTAGCCTTTCGAGCGCCATTGGTCAATCCTAAATCAAGGAAAAGCATTTTCTTAACTGCTATTAGCACTAATAAGTTGGTATTATACGCCACTGATTCAATTTACATTATAAATTATTCACCTAATGAGCAGCTTAAATACCCCTTCAACACCCGAACAAGTAGACTTCCAAGCCATTCAGCAACTAATGGCCCCAGCAATGAAAGCGGTTGACCAAGAAATATTACAGCAGCTTAATTCTGATGTTGTATTAATCAACCAAATTGGCTTTCACATCGTGAACAGCGGCGGAAAGCGCCTAAGACCGATGCTAGTTGCCTTATCTGCACGCACACTTGACTACACAGGTACTCAACACACAACACTTGCTGCCGTTATTGAGTTTATTCATACAGCGACACTATTACATGATGATGTTGTCGATGAATCCGACATGAGACGAGGTGATGATACAGCTAATGCCATTTGGGGTAATGCGGCGAGCGTACTTGTTGGCGATTTTTTATACTCACGTGCATTCGAGATGATGGTTGGCGTTAACAATATGCGAGTTATGGATATTTTATCGCATACCACCAACGCCATCGCTGAAGGGGAGGTATTACAACTCCTTAATATCAACAATCCAGACACCAGTGAAGCTCAATACTTAGAGGTGATTCGCAGAAAAACCGCCAAGCTTTTTGAAGCAGCCACACAACTTGGCGCTATTCTCGCGGGTGAAAGCAAGCAAACAGAAGATGCTATGGCAACCTACGGTCTACATCTGGGCAACGCCTTCCAAATTATGGACGACATGCTTGATTATATGGCTGACGCAGAAGCGCTCGGTAAAAACCTAGGTGATGACTTAGCCGAAGGCAAACCGACATTACCGCTTATTCACGCCATGAGTCACGGCACACAAGAGCAAGCAAACTTTATTAAAGAAACAATTAAAGCCGGCAACCGCGACGCCTACCCAGACATCCTCGATATTATAAAAGCCACCGGTTCTTTAGAGTATACGGCTGAATTTGCCAAGAAAGAGGCTCTACTGGCCGTCAACGCCTTAAACCCTATCCCTGATAGCGAGTACAAGAAATCGATGCAAGAGCTTGCCTTATTCTCCATTCAACGCAGCTATTAAAACAGCAAAGCAATTTATTTGAATTAGAGACCTTGTTATAATCAACATTTTTCAACATCAAACAATGACAGAGTGTATTTTATGAGTGTAGAACAACACGATCAGTATCTAGCTGAATGGGAAACCCGCCAAGAAGTAGCCGAAATAATGATTCCTATTATTGGCAAAATGTACCGTAGCAGTGGTGTCGTTCTTAAAATATACGGTCGCACACTAATTAATGCATCACCGGTTACGTTACTTAAGCTACACCGCTATGTTCGCCAGTTTGAAAACAAAGAACTATCTATTCACGATAGCTTCAAGGTTCTAACTGCATTACAAAAAATGGACTTAGGCCCTGTTCGTATTGATTTAGGCATCCTTGCCGTACAATACAGCGAGAGCGATCAAGCACTTAGCCTTGAGGACTTCCTTGCTGAAAAACTCAATAAGGGAATAAGCCAAGTTAAAGAACAAATCGATGCTGAGCCAACCGACGTGGTTTTATACGGTTTTGGTCGCATTGGTCGGCTACTAGCTCGCTTACTTATTGAACGCACGGGTTCAGGCAATAAAATGCGTCTGCGTGCCATTGTTGTTCGTAAAGGTGGAGACAATGACCTGCAAAAGCGCGCCAGTCTATTACGTCGCGACTCCGTACACGGTTCATTCAAAGGCACGATCAAAGTGGATGAAGAAAACAACCGTATTATGGCAAACGGCAACTTAATTCAAGTGATCTATGCCAGCCACCCAAAAGAAATTGACTACACTCAGTATGGCATTAACAATGCTCTTGTCGTTGACAACACGGGAATTCGTCGCGATGAAGCCGAGTTAAGCGAACATTTTCTAGCAAAAGGCGCAGCAAAAGCGCTACTAACGGCCCCCGGTAAAGATGTTAAAAATATCGTATTTGGTGTAAACACCAACGATATTAAACCTGAAGATAAAGTTATCTCTGCGGCTAGTTGCACAACCAACGCCATCACACCAACCTTAAAAGCCATTAATGATAAATTTGGCATTATTAAAGGCCATGTAGAAACCGTTCACTCTTACACCAACGATCAAAACCTGATTGATAACTACCATAAAGGTGAGCGTCGTGGCCGTGCGGCTGCACTGAACATGGTTCTAACTGAAACAGGGGCTGCCAAAGCGGTATCTAAGGCCCTGCCTGAATTAGAAGGCAAGTTAACAGGCAATGCTATTCGCGTTCCTACACCCAATGTTTCAATGGCTATTCTTAATCTTCAATTAGAAAAAGAAACCGACAAACGCTCTTTAAATAGTTTCCTACGTGAAACGGCACTACATTCACCCATGCGTGAACAAATTGATTTCACCACTTCAACAGAAATCGTATCAACCGATTTAGTGGGCGCACGAAAAGCTTGCACGATTGACTCTAAAGCCACCATTGCAACCGATAACTCTTGTGTTTTATACCTCTGGTATGACAACGAGTTTGGTTACAGCTGCCAGGTTATTCGTGTAATGCAAAAAATGGCGGGCTTAGACTTCCCATCACT
>Ga0209081_1001512_pt1 | contig 13841 bp, 16 predicted proteins | sample GOMGulsemesocosm_4_FD_184636 | JGI IMG/M metagenome (GOLD analysis project Ga0209081, IMG submission 184636) | Methane-oxidizing microbial communities from mesocosms in the Gulf of Mexico - GOM15B Gulf of Mexico (SPAdes) (version 2) | ecosystem: Environmental > Aquatic > Marine > Cold seeps... | reverse complement strand
CCAGGCATTATTTATGCTGGCGACAAAATCACTTCTGTATCAAAGATTATCGATATCTTCGATAAAAAAGGAGGCGCACTCGAGTTTGTTGTTATTGAAAGCAGTTACACCAACCAAGATGGCGAACTAGTGGGCAAAGCCCGCCAAACCGTTGTTTACCGTAACTAGTCTTTACTTATTCTCAGGAGAAACACTATGTCAGATATTCAAGTAGGAAGTGAAATACCTTCCCTGACACTACCCGCCATTTCACGTGGCACATTGGCTTTGTATGCTGGCGCATCCGGCGACCATAACCCTATTCACATTGATATAGACTTTGCAAAAAAAGCAGGCATGGATGATGTTTTTGCTCAAGGCATGCTATCAATGGCTTATTTAGGGCGCTTTCTAACCGCGTGGCAACCACAGTCTCAACTACGTAAGTTCACCACACGCTTTGCAACCATTACTAATTTATATGATGTCATCACATGCTCAGGCAAAGTTGTCGAGCTTATTGAGCAAAATGGTGAAACCTTAGCCCGTTGTGAAATCCAAGCCTGTCGAGAAGACGGCGTGCAAACCTTAGCTGGTGAAGCACTCATAGCCGTTAGCTAACCAAGCAGCTAGTTTCGCTATTATTCACCTTAATAGCGAAACTAACGGTTGTTTTAACTCAGCAATAGATTCCCTTCAACCGATCTGTTCGTTAAGATAGGCACCCTATACAATTGAAGGGTTACTCTAGTTCGATGTTAACGGTTCCTAGCCACTTTGTTCGCGCTATTATCAGCGGTGCTGAAAGATACGGCATTAATTCTGCAGAACTTCTGCAGGAACAAGCAATATCCTCAAAAATCCTCCAAGAAGAAGATGGCATTGTCCATGCGATGCAGTTTGTCTCTCTATTACAGCGAATATGGGAAACCAGCCAAGATGAGTACATTGGCATGACTCAGCACCGCTGCATTCCCGGACACTTTGCATTAATGGTTCGTTACGTTTGCCAGTTTGATAGTGTAGAAGCTTTACTCACAGAAATTGTGCGTTACGTTAATACCACACGCGAAGATGTTTCATTAAGCCTATCAAACAATCAACAATCAATAGGCTTACACATTACGTTAAAAAACCCTGAACTAGACATTGAGCACTACTTAATTAAATTCATAATGATCACTCTACATCGTTTCATCTGTTGGATCACCGGTCAACGAATCATCTTAGACCAGGTTACCTTTGATTACCCACGACCAAGCCAGTACAGCACATACCCTATTTTATTTCCCTGCTCTCTAAACTTCGAACAAGACAGCAATGCGTTTTATTTCAGCAACCGATACTTATCCTTACCATTAGTGCGTGACTGGCCAGAAATTAAAGAGTTTTTAAAGAACTCACCGGCCGATATGCTTTTAATACCAGGCAGTGATAATCGCTACGGCACACGAATAAAAAGCCACCTACTGGAACAACAGCGTGCTGGACGAGGAATTCCAGACTTTAATGCCGTCGCCTCAGAGCTATGCATTAGCACCCCAACCTTAAGGCGTAAATTACAAGCCGAAAACACCAGCTTTCAAGTTATTAAAGATACTATTCGCCGTGATTTGGCCATTGATAAACTGGTTAGAGAACGCCTGCCGATCGCCAGCATTGGTGAACAATTAGGTTTTATTGAACCAGCATCCTTTACTCGTGCATTTAAACAATGGACGGGGGTTAGTCCGGGTGAGTATCGACTCGGTGCGCGTTAATAAATACTAACTGAGTAAGGCATTCACTCGATCTAAATCTTGCTGCGTATCAATCCCTGCTTCAGGTGCTTGTTGGACAGCTGGTACGAAAATCCGTTCGCCCATATTCAATATCCGCAACTGTTCTAAGGACTCAATTTGCTCCAATTGACTAATTGACCACGTGATATAACGACGCAAGAAACTAGCTGTATAACTATAAATACCAATATGTCTAAAGTGAGTCGCTTGCGAAGCACTGGCGTTATCGGGAAAACAATCTCGATCCCACGGGATTGGTGCACGACTGAAATATAAGGCGTACTCTTGTGCATCACGCACGACTTTAACCGCGTTTGGGTTAAAAATTTCATCTACATCGGTAATAGGTGCGCAAAGACTCGCTACCTGAGCAATATCTTGCTCCATCAACGCGCTAGCTGCCTTACGGATAAGCTCCGGCGGGATAAGCGGCTCATCTCCTTGGCAATTCACGATAATGGTCTCATCAACCCAGTCTAGCTTGTTAGCAACCTCAGTTAAGCGTTCAGTTCCACTATTATGTGATGCTGCCGTCATCACCGCATTAAACCCAGCTTGCTTAACACACTCCAAGATGCGCTCATCATCCGTTGCCACAACAACTTCTTCAGCCCCAGCTAATGCCGCCTTCTCACAAACATGCAGGATCATCTCTTTACCCGCTATCTTCAGCAATGGTTTACCCGGTAAGCGCGTTGATGCATAACGAGCTGGAATGACAACCTTATAGGATTGCTGCATATTAAGCGCGCAACTCATCGGCCTCATCAGCACTGATTTTTCTAGCCTGATCTATTAACATAATGGGAATATCATCACGTACGCTATACGCAAGACGACAGGGTATACAAACAAGCTCTTGCTGCTCTTGTAAATACTTCAAACCCGACTTACAAGAAGGGCAGGCTAAAATTTCTAGTAATTTGTTATCCATTTATTTTCTCTTTTATTAGCGCCAATAGCGATAAGCTAAATTTTTCTGACAATGCCGCTTTAACAGGAACATACCAATGCTTATCAGTGGCAATCGTCGTACACTTTACTGCATCTTTTTCTGTCATTAAGACCGGTTTATCGTCATCAAAGCTGATATCTTGCTGCCTATATCTGTAATGATCAGGAAAAATATGCGAATCGAAGACTACACCAAACTTTTTCAAGTGGGAGAAAAAGCGAGATGGGTTTCCTAAACCCGCCAAAGCGTGGCAAGGTTTTTGGCTAAACTCCCTCAACAGCTTTTGCTCAGACTCATCATTAATTCTAATGGCAACATCACCTTCAACTCGTAGTGGAAACTCACCTTTATTCGCTAGACCATTACAGATGATAAAATCAACCGACTCCAATCGCTCGGTAGGTTCACGCAAAGGCCCAGCGGGTAATAAATAACCATTACCTTGCCGGCGCTCACCATCGACTAGAACAATTTCTATATCTCGCTGTAACGCATAGTGCTGCAACCCATCATCAGAAATAATAACATTACAATTATGATGCTTTATTAATGCCTGCGCACTATCCACCCGCTTTGGTCCAACCGCAACAGGGCAGTCAGTACGTGCAGCTAATATTTTCGCCTCATCACCCACAACACGCGCGTCACTATCGGCTCTAACTTGCTGCGGCCAACTCGATGCAATACCACCATAGCCACGACTAATAATACCTGGAGAATAGCCCGCGGCTTTAAGTAGCTCAGCTAGGTAAATAACCACTGGGGTTTTACCCGTGCCGCCAACCGTTATATTCCCAACAACTAGCACTGGAACAGGTAATCGTGTTGATTTCAAATAGCCATTTTTATAAAGGTATGCTCGCCCCTTAACAACCAAGCCAAACAAAACAGACAGAGGCACAAAAGCTAAGGCGATTGCACGTTTGCCATACCACATACTATCAAAAAAATTATTGATTTTCTGCCCCATAAAAACGATATAAACCGCTACTCTTCAGGCACTGGCTGGTTAGCTGCAAAGGTAATATTAACAAAACCTAATTGCCCTGCTGCATCCAATACACTGATGACTGACTGATGCGTTGCCAGCCCGTCGGCACTAATGAGTAAAGATGGTGATTTATTATCACCGGCTGCCTGAAGCAATGCCTTTTTGATAGTCTCTATGCCTGAATTAACGAGTTCTTTTTTGTTAATGAAAAAGTGACTCTGCGCATCGATACTTACTTCTAACGGCTTATCAAGTTTCTTTTGCTCACCCGAAGCCTGTGGTAACTCTATCTTCAATTGAGTTTCTCGATCAAAAGTAGTCGTTACCATAAAAAAGATCAATAGCAAGAACACCACATCAATCAATGGCGTTAGATTTAGATCAAATTCAGTTTTATTTTTTTTCCTGAAATTCATCCCCTTACTCGCGACTTCCGTACATCATTTCAATCATTTTAACCGCTTCATCTTCCATTCTAATAACCAGCCCATCAACACGACCTGTAAAATAGCGATAGAATATTAAACTAGGAATAGCAACGGTTAAGCCAGATGCTGTCGTAATCAGCGCTTGAGAAATACCGCCCGCCAAAACAGTCGGATCCCCCACACCGTGCGACACAATGGCAGCAAACACATTAATCATTCCCAACACTGTACCGAGCAAACCTAATAAAGGTGTAATCGAGGCGATAGTGCCCAGTGTATTAAGGAAGCGCTCAAGTTCGTGTACAACCTGACGCCCTGCCTCTTCAATACTTTCTTTCATAACCTCACGGCCATGCGAAGAGTTATTAATACCCGCTGCCAGCACTCGACCTAAAGGGGAGCTTTGAGATAGCGTCTCTACCTTGTTCTTATCCAGTTTACCCGCTTTATGCAACTTCCAAACCGATGAAAGCAGCTCACTCGGGATAATTTTTTCACTACCTAGAGACCAAAAACGCTCGGCAATAATCGCGAATGAAACAACCGAGCAAGTAATAATAGGCAGCATCAACCAGCCGCCTTGTTCTAAAATTTCAAGCACAATACCCTCTATTCCAAATAATTCACAATGCGCATCATATTACTTCATTTTAAGCGGGTCAGCACACACTTCGCACAGTTCATCTCCTGCATATATCACTGAACTAACATCTAGCTCCATTGCATTGCACAAAAAAACTGCTAATAGCAATCCTTTTTGTGCTGATTTTTTTGATAGCCTGCTATATACCTGCCGCATCCCTCGCCAACGATCCTCCAGATCCCTGTAATGGACCCAATGGGTTTTTTCTCGTTTTTTCAGAGTCAATTATCGGCACACCACTCCACACTTTGTATACCACAATGCCTTCATCTAACACGATTAATGCATTAAAACGCCAGCCTGTCTCAATCGTTTTACGTTTAAATTTCAATAAATCTAAAAACATACTGCCCACCCTTTTCCTTTTCACCGTTCCAGGGTGTGCCTCATAGGCCATACAACGCGCTTGTTTCGCAACACATCGGCGCACACTTAGAGGAAGCTGCTCCTGCCCAATAGAACTATTCGGCATAAAGCGCTGGATTACATCTAAGTAAGACAGTATTTCCACATTGGGTGTCGTGTATGGATTAAAACCCAACTTACTTAGGTCTTTAACCGTCGTTTCATTCAGCCTTATAGATTCATAAGCTGTCATCGCTTCTGCAAAGCTATTCCAAGGCGACTTTGTTTCATCTTCTGTTTTTGGCAGCACGCTACTACAAGCTGTCAAAAAACAAACTAAAATAAGCATCACCCCAGTTAAACTAATATTATTCATACCTTTATCCTCGCAATAAGCGTCATCCATTTTAATCACCTTCCTCTTCATCAAAGCATAGTCCAGCCTTAAGCTTATAGATTTTTTTATCCAACTCAATTCAATCTACCAAACAGTAGTTTTTTGCAGCACAGCATTTATCCTGTGGTAATTCAACAAATCTCGTCAAGAAAAGCGTACAATACCCTTTTCACACCCCTGATAGAGGGCTTAATCTCTTCTGTTTAAGCTACCGCTATCCCCAAGTTAAGGTTCAAAAATGACATCCCAAGCAACTATAAGCTTCGCTGATTTAGCGTTGTCTACGCCCGTAATGGAAGCTCTACAACGCATCGGTTACGAACAACCATCCCCTATTCAAGCCGAGGCGATCCCTCACCTTTTAGAAGGGTTTGATTTAATTGGCACCGCACAAACCGGTACAGGTAAAACAGCGGCATTTGCCCTGCCACTTTTATCTAAAATAGACATTAAAAAGTCAGTACCCCAAGTTCTCGTTTTAGCACCAACTCGTGAATTAGCGATTCAAGTTGCCGAAGCATTTAAAACCTACGCAAGCAATATGAAAGGCTTTAATGTCTTACCGATCTACGGTGGGCAAAGCATGGACACACAATTACGCCAATTAAAACGTGGCGTACATGTTGTAGTCGGCACACCGGGCCGCGTAATGGATCACTTACGTCGTAAAACTTTAAAGCTCGATAGCTTAAAAACTATCGTTCTTGATGAAGGCGATGAAATGCTTCGCATGGGCTTTATTGATGATGTTGAGTGGATTTTAGAACAAACACCTAAAGAGCGCCAAGTTGCCCTATTTTCAGCAACCATGCCTGCGCCTATTCGCCGTGTTGCCGATAAGTATTTGAATAAACCCAAGGTTGTAAAAATTGTTTCAAAGACCTCAACGGTTGAAAGGATTGAGCAGCAATTCTGGCTCGTTAGTGGCTTACACAAACTAGATGCACTAACTCGTATCTTAGAAGTTGAAAACTTTGACGGCATTATTATGTTCGTACGAACCAAAGTTCTAACGGTTGAGCTGGCTGAAAAATTAGAAGCAAGAGGCTATCGAGCTGCTGCTATTAATGGCGACATGACTCAAGCATTACGTGAGCGTACGATTGCACAATTAAAAAGTGGCAAAATTGACATTTTAGTTGCAACCGACGTTGCTGCACGAGGCATTGATGTCGCTCGTATCAGCCATGTTATTAACTACGACATTCCTTACGATACTGAAGCCTATGTTCACCGTATTGGACGTACCGGTCGTGCCGGAAGAACTGGTAAAGCGATCTTATTTGTAGCTCCACGCGAACGCCGCCTATTACGCGCTATCGAAAACGCAACACGCCAGGCTATAACACCCATGGAACTCCCTACTCGTCAGCAAGTTAACGAGAGTCGTTCCAACCAGTTTAAGGAAAAGATTACTACCGCTCTCGGTAAAACAGACCTCGCATTTTTTGAACAAATCATTCAGTCATACCTTGAAGAAAATGACACTGATCCCATGCGACTTGCCGCAGCACTAGCCTACATGGCACAAAAAGATAAACCCCTTATTCTCGATGAGAAAAAGACAAAAGGCGATAAAACTAGCCGTTCTCGTGGAGAAGATAGAGGGAGTCGATCTGAGCGTCCATCCAGAGACAGTAAGTCATTCCGCCCTGAACGCGAAGGCAAAAGTAAAGAAAAAGGTAAGCGCAGTAATGCTGACCGACCTCCAATGGAGAACTACCGCATTGCTGTAGGCAAAGACCATAACATCATGCCGGGTGATATTGTTGGCGCAATTGCTAATGAAGCTGACGTGGAACCAAGACATATTGGCCATATCGAATTAAAGGGTGATCACAGTTTTATCGAACTACCTATTGGTATGCCAAAAGTTGTTTTCGATAGCCTTAAAAAGCTTCGAGTACGTAACCAACCACTACACATTGAGCAAACTGATCACGTTGCAAAACCTGCTGCTACATCAGCTAAGCCAGCGAATGGTAAGAAAAAAACGTATACAAAGAAGCCTAAAAAGAATAAAAATAAATCTGTCCTATAAATAAATGGACAAACGCATTACAGAACTTGAAATAAAAGTCGCGTATCAAGAAGACACTATCCAGCAATTGGATAGTGTCATCTGTCGGCAACAAGAACAGTTTGATAAGCTTCAACGACAGTTCAAGCAGCTTACTCAAGCCATGGAGTCCCCCGATGATGGTAGCAAGGCGGCACCCTCTTTATTTGATGAGCTACCTCCTCACTATTAAAATAACTCTACATCCACTAAATCAACGACAACTATCAGCATGAGTATAAATTGGTATCCGGGTCATATGCACAAGGCCCAAAAAGAAATCAAAGAACGCCTTCCTGAGGTTGATATGTTCATTGAAATTGTTGACGCTAGAATTCCGTATAGCAGTGAAAACCCGATGCTGGCGAATATTCGTGGTGACAAACCTTGCTTAAAAATCCTCAATAAAACCGACCTTGCTCAAGACGATATCACTCATGAGTGGCAACGTTACTTAGAGCAAAAAAAGAACACTAAAACCTTAGCGCTGAATCTACAACAACCCAACAAAAGCGAACAAATATTCTCGCTGTGTCACAAACTGGTACCCAACAAAGGCACTATAACAACCCCCATTACCTGCTTAATAACAGGCATTCCAAACGTTGGGAAATCCACACTCATCAATACATTAGCTGGCAGAACCATTGCTAAAACCGGTAATGAACCGGCTGTTACCAAAACTCAGCAACGCATTGATTTAGGTAATAACATTATTTTATTTGATACACCCGGACTACTCTGGCCAAAGGTTGAGAATGAAGACAGTGGCTACCGCTTAGCCATTACCGGCGCGATTAAAGATACGGCAATAGAGTATGACGATATTGCTTATTACGCTGCTGACTTTTTTCTAGAGCACCACCCGAATGCCGTTATGGAACGCTATGAGCTAGAAGAAAAACCACGAGACGCTACCGCATTACTCGAAGCCGTTGGACGTAAACGAGGCGCTTTAGTCAGTGGTGGGCGTATCGATTTAAATAAAACGTCCGCTATTTTTATTCATGATTTCCGTAGCGGAACGTTTGGCAGTATCAGCTTAGAAACACCTAGCGTTATTGAAAAAGAAATCGCAAAGACTGAACAAGTCATCGCCGAGAAAGCGGCATTAAAAGCTAGCAGAAAAAAGAACTGGAAGAATAAGCGTTAATTAAGCCACTTAATTCAATCAGGAATAATTAAGGCCAATAATCAATTTTTCCATTATTAATTGACAACGAAAAAACCATTACCAATGCGATACCTATAGGCAACAAATAAACAACAAGCATAAAATTTATGCCGTTAGACCCTATATAATGCCCAACTTGCACTATATTTACCTCACCCCTTCTTTTAACCATACAGGATTTTAAATGAATTTTATAAGCCGCTTTAGCTGCCTACTCTTTCTTTTTCTACCGACCTTAGCCCTTTCTGCTGAGTCTGGTGGACACGCTTCGTTAGACCTAACCGACCATACGGTAGGGTATCTAGCGCTTGCTGTTTTCGTTATTGCCTACACTTTAGTTATTTTTGAAGAACAACTTCATTTACGAAAGTCTAAACCTGTTCTGCTAGCCGCTGGTATTATCTGGGTTATGATTGCCATTGTGTACCAACAACATGGCTTTGACCATGCTGCTGAAGTGGCAATCAGACATAACTTCCTAGAATATGCTGAACTATTCTTCTTCTTACTCGTTGCGATGACTTATATCAACGCCATGATTGAACGCGGTGTATTTGATGCGTTAAGAGGCTGGTTAGTTAAAAAAGGCTTTAGTTACAAGAGTTTATTCTGGCTATTAGGCATCCTTGCTTTCTTCATCTCTCCTGTTGCCGACAACTTAACCACCGCACTCATTATGTGTACCGTTGCGTTAACCGTTGGTGCAAAATCGCCAAAGTTCGTTTCATTATCATGCATAACCATCGTTGTTGGTGCTAACGCAGGTGGTGCATTCAGCCCATTCGGCGATATTACAACCTTGATGGTATGGCAAAAAGGCATTGTTCAATTTACTGAGTTCTTTGCCCTATTTATCCCATCAGTCGTTAACTTTGTTGTTCCTGCAGCGATTATGCATTTCTTTATTCCAGATGGCACACCTGATGCTGTTGAAGGTGAAGACCTTGTTATGAAGCGTGGCGGCATTGCGATTGTTGTTTTATTCTTATTAACGATTGTTACTGCAGTTAGCTTCCATAACTTCTTACACCTACCGCCAGCAATTGGCATGATGACAGGTCTTGGTTATTTGAAATTCTTTGGCTACTACCTAAAGAAAACATACCACTTAGAAGAAAGTGCTACGGAAAACCCTTTAGTCAGTGAAATAGCCTCTGAAGCTTCTGATCACGATTCACACGACAGCAAAGGCTTTGACGTATTTAATAAAGTTGCCGGTGCCGAGTGGGATACATTATTCTTCTTCTATGGCGTTATCATGGCTGTAGGCGGCCTTGGCTTTATTGGCTATCTAGGTATGGCATCTGAAGCAATGTACGGCCAACTAGGCCCAACAACAGCTAATATTATCGTTGGTGTACTGTCAGCGATTGTTGACAACATTCCGGTTATGTTTGCAGTATTAACCATGCAACCTGATATGTCTCATGGTCAATGGTTACTGGTTACTCTAACAGCCGGTGTTGGTGGTAGTTTACTGTCTATTGGCTCTGCTGCTGGTGTTGCTCTTATGGGGCAAGCACGTGGAATTTACACGTTTGCATCTCACCTGAAATGGGCTCCCGTTATTGCTCTGGGTTATGCTGCCAGTATTTATACTCATTTATTAGTTAACGCTTCTTTGTTTTAATCAATAAATAAAAGACTAATGAATAAATCTTTTGCCTTTCCTATTTTAGGGTTCGCTGCTTCTAGTGGCACAGGCAAAACGACTTTAATAAGCCGCCTCATTCCTTTATTGAATGAGCGCGGCCTTAAAGTTGGTCTAATTAAACATAGTCATCATGACTTTGAGATAGATCACCCTGGGAAAGACAGCTACCGTTTACGTAAAGCGGGTGCATCGCCCGTTGTTTTAGTTTCAAGCCATCGCCGCGCCGTCGTTACTGAACTTTCTGCTGGTGAACCCTGCTTAGCAGACCAACTCTTTTGTTTTACCAACGAGCCGATTGATTTGGTTATTGTTGAAGGCTTTAAACAAGAAAAATTCCCAAAGATTGAGCTTCATCGGAAAGAACTCAATCAAGCTCTACTCTACCCCAACGATAGCTCAATCATTGCTATTGCTAGCGATGTTAAACAAGCATTCGATATCCCGAGTATTGATATAAACACCCCTGAAAATGTTGTCAATTTCATCATCAATCAATTTTTAAGCGAGAAAAGCAATGGCTGACTGCTGTAGTGCTCCTAACCTACTCCCTCTTGAGCAAGCGCTCACCCAAATACTGCAAAGCTTACCTAACCATCAAGGCTACCAACGATTAAGCCTTAAAAAATCATTACACCGAATTACTTACAGTGATATTCACTCCACCATTAACGTTCCTGGTTTTAGGAACTCATCAATGGATGGCTACGCCCTACACTCCAGCAGCCAACAAACTAGCCAACTAAACGTTATTGGCACCTCATGGGCAGGCGAACCCTATACCGGAGAAGTACAAGCCGGCGAGTGCATTAGAATATTCACCGGTGCTTATATACCCGATAGTTGTGATTGCGTGGTGATGCAGGAAAATGTTAGCCGCATAGAAGACAACATTACGATCAATCAATGGCCAACACCCTTCGAAAACGTTCGAGCCATTGGTAGTGATATACAGCAAGGTCAACAACTTTTCAGCCAAGGTCATTACCTTAAAGCTGCTGACATTGGTCTACTCGCATCATGTGGCATTGCCGATGTGGCTTTATTTAACCCCGTTACCGTGGGATTTTTCTCTACAGGCGATGAATTGGTTTCAATCGGTTCACAACTTGAATTAGGACAAATATACGACAGTAACCGATACACCATTCAAGCCTTACTGGAAGAAGCAGGTGTTACCCCACTCGATATGGGTGTTATCCCCGATCAACCTGAGGCTGTTGAGACCGCCCTATTATCTGCCTCGAAACACTGCGACATTATCATCACTAGCGGCGGCGTATCAGTGGGTGAAGCAGATTTCATTACCGATGTTCTCGCTAAAATAGGCAAAATAAACCTCTGGAAAATCGCCATTAAACCCGGTAAACCCTTACTTTTTGGTAGCGTTAATAAGGCGGCCTTCTTTGGTTTACCCGGCAACCCAGTTTCCGTCATGGTGACTTTTCAACAAGTTGTCTTACCAGCACTACATAAAATGATGGGGCTACAAGCCGATCGCCCGTTTATTACCCTAAGGGCTACGACCACTGAAGACATTAAAAAACAGCCTGGCCGTAAAGATTTCCAACGCGGAATCGTCACAGAAAACAACGGTGAGTTAAGTGTCAGCCTAACGGGCAACCAAGGCTCACATATACTCAGGTCTATGTCCCAAGCTAACTGCTTAGTTATTTTACCCCACGATAATGCGGGCGTAAAAAAAGGCCAGTCAGTCGATATTCAGTTATTAGGGAAGAACTTATAGCGCCCTCGACCTTGCACACAGATACCTTCCAAGGTATCCGCTCAAGTTAATCGAGCCCTCTGCTTAACGTAGCGAGCATAGGCAAAACACTAAAAGTAGGCATTTTGGCTACGCCGTATTGTCTAACACAGTAGCAATACTGAGGTTCCTAATCATTATCAGGAATAGCGACATCAACTACCGCCACGCCCACTTTAACGGGTATCAAAGCAACATCAACAGCGGTATCCACTACAGAAATAATTGAACAAGCACTTAATACAAGGCTGGCCAGTATCAGCCCTATTTTCAGGGAGTTAGTCATTGTCATTATTGATAAAATCCTTTCATTTCAAGAAAGCCTTTTAAGCGTTGCAAACCTAATTTAATCTGTTCAACCGAGGTCGTATAAGCAAACCGAAGGTAACGCTCAGGATGGTTCGAACCAAAATCTAAACCCGGTGTGATTGCCACCCCACTATGCTCCAATAGCTCCAGCGCAAAACTAAAGCTATCGTCACAAAAATCCGAACAATCAACATAAAGATAAAAAGCCCCTTGCGGTTTTTCTGGCATTTTAAAACCCAGCGCCTCTAGGCCATCGTAGAGCACATCTCTGCGTTGTTCAAACTCATCGCATCGCTGACGCAAAATAAGCTGCGTATCGTCATTAAAGGCTGCCAACGCCGCATATTGTGACGGTGTGGCAGCCGCAATATACATGTTTTGCATTAAACGATTCGCCGCAGAAACAGCATATTCAGGCACAATCAGCCAACCTAAGCGCCAACCCGTCATCCCAAAATACTTTGAAAAGCTGTTCAACACAAAGACATCATCTGAAAACTCTAAGGCGGAAAGAGCAGGTTCCGCATAACTTAAACCATGATAAATCTCATCTGAAATCAAGAAACCTTGCTTCTGATGAACTTGCTCAATCAATTGGGATAATTGCTCACGGCTAATCATCATCCCCGTTGGATTAGAGGGTGATGCGATCATCACACCACGTGTATCATCACTCCAAGCCTTATTTATCGACTCATTCGTAAATTGAAAATTATCTTTCGCAAACACGTTAACAGGCTTTGATTTGGCAGAAAATAATTTAATTAAGTTATTATTGCAAGGGTATCCCGGATCGGGAATAAGCACCTCATCACCTGCATCAAGTAACGTCGCTAATGCCACGGTTAGTGCACCCGATGCCCCAGGTGTAATAAAGATACGATCGACCGGAACCGAAACCTGATGCTCAGACTGGTAAAACTGTGCTATTTTTTCACGCAAGGCTAATAAGCCCTGCGCCTGCGTATAATGCACATCGCCCTGTTTTATAAATTGTGTAGCAGCCTCCAAAATAGGAGCTGGTGTAGAAAAATCAGGTTCCCCCACTTCCATATGAACAATATCTAGCCCCTGCTCCTCAAGTTGCTTCGCCTTAGCCATTAGATCCATCACATAAAAGGGTGCAACTTGAGTGACACGTTTAGAAACTTTTCCAGCATTCATCAAAAAAAACCTTTGTAGAAAATATCAATAAAGCTTATATTTTAAAGCAAGACTGGGTTGCGCACGAGCCATGAAATAAATAAAAACATTGCACATTTCCTGAATATCTGATATTTATGCGCGCTCAAAAAATTTTTAAACAGTTTCAATAAAATAAAAATGCCTACATCTCAAAATACAAGCTTAGACGCTAGCCACCT
>Ga0209081_1001509_pt1 | contig 13849 bp, 11 predicted proteins | sample GOMGulsemesocosm_4_FD_184636 | JGI IMG/M metagenome (GOLD analysis project Ga0209081, IMG submission 184636) | Methane-oxidizing microbial communities from mesocosms in the Gulf of Mexico - GOM15B Gulf of Mexico (SPAdes) (version 2) | ecosystem: Environmental > Aquatic > Marine > Cold seeps... | reverse complement strand
TGAGCAGTCGTTACAAACAGCGATTGAAGCAGCCAAACAAGATAAACTAGTAACCTTTGGCATAGTCGCCGACAAACCCGAAACCGGTTACGGATACATAAAAGCCAGCAGTCATCCTGAACTTGTTTCAAAATCTCAACCCGACAATGATACTCTTGTTGGCCGTACTTCATTGCGACAAAACTACTTCAACGTCGAAAAATTTGTTGAAAAACCTAACCTGCAAACAGCACAACAATACATCGAGTCAGGCGATTATTACTGGAACAGTGGCATGTTCGTTTTTAAAGCCGCTGTTTATTTAAACGCTTTACAACAAACCAACCCCAAAATAATCGAATGTTGCCAACAAGCGCTTGATAAGGCACAAACCGATCTCGACTTTATCCGCATAGACAAAACCAGCTTTGAACAAAGCCCTGACGACTCCATCGATTATGCCCTTATGGAAGGTGCAGCGGAAACAGCAAATAATGTTGTAGTAGTGCCAATGAACGCCAATTGGAATGATCTTGGCAGTTGGAACTCATTATGGGATATTACCGAAAAAGATGCGCAAGGTAACGCTCATATTGGTGATGTTATATCTATAAACAGCAATAACAACTTAGTACACAGCACTGACAAGTTAGTGGCAACTATAGGCTTAAACAATATTGTTATTGTAGAAACACCCGATGCGTTATTAGTGGCTAACAAAGATCAAGTGCAAGACGTAAAAACCGTTGTACAACAATTAAAACAGCAGCAACGTAATGAACATGTATTACACCGTGAAGTGCAACGACCTTGGGGCTGTTACGACTCAATAGACAATGGCGCTCGTTATCAAGTAAAACGTATTACCGTAAAACCTGGAGCGTCATTATCATTACAAATGCACCATCATAGAGCAGAACACTGGGTGGTAGTTTCAGGCACTGCTTTAGTACAAATTGGTGAAAAAGAGCAACTGCTAACAGAAAACCAGTCGGTTTATATTCCTATTGGTGAAACCCATCGGTTAACTAATCCGGGGAAGTTACCGTTAGAGTTAATTGAAGTACAAAGTGGTAGTTATCTTGGTGAAGATGATATTGTACGTTTTGAAGATGTTTATCAACGTAGTTAATCGAGTATCATATTATCGATCTTACTTTAAGATCTAAAATATTTTAAGAGTAGAAAATAAAAATGATTTTAATGTTAAAGGGTGCTTGGAATTACAAGCACTTTATTTATTCTTCAATTAAAGCTGAAATTAATGGTCGTTATACTCGTAGTAGGTTAGGTGGAGCTTGGATTATTCTTCACCCGTTAGCACAAGCCTTAGTTCTTGCTATTGTTCTTTCTCAGTTATTAGGGGCAAGACTTTCCGGAATTGAAAGTGAGTACGCATACGCTGTTTATCTTTTATCAGGTACACTCGCCTGGAACTTTTTTGCTGAAACAACAGCAAATACTATTTCAATGTTTAGAGAACGAGCTAATTTATTAAAAAAAATAAATTTTCCTAAAATATGTATTCCTCTTATTGTTGTAGGCACAGCACTTATAAATCATATTATTCTAATGGTGATAGTATTGTTAATTGTTTGGGGATTAGGAGTTGTACCAACAAGCGCATTATTGTTTTTACCTTTATTTGTTCTTATAAATTTAGCGCTTGCTTTAGGTATTGGATTGATTTTATCTGTTTTTGATGTGTTCGCACGCGATGTGGGGCATTTATGGCAAGTAATAATTCAATTTTGGTTTTGGCTAACGCCCATTGTTTATGTTGAAAATATTTTGCCGGAAGCAGTAAAGCAATTTATGATTTATAACCCCATGTATTGGATTACTCATTCTTACCAGCAAGTTATTGCTTACGGTAGTATTCCAAATTTTCAGCCCTTATTTATAATTATAGGTATTGCATTGTTGTTACTTAGTTTTGGTTTTACATTATTTATTCGAGCAAGTAGCGATATAGTTGATGCGTTATGAGTAATATTAAAATACATGTGAATAATGTTAGTAAGTCCTACCGAAAATATAAAAATGAGTTTCATCGTTTTTTATCTTGGTTTGGGTTTAAAGCAGCATCAATAGAGCAAGCAAATGTACTTAATAATATTAATTTTGTTATTAATGAAGGTGAAGCCGTTGGTATAGTTGGTGAAAATGGTGCGGGTAAAAGTACGCTATTAAAAATCATCACAGGCACAGTACAACCAACCTCTGGAAATATTGTAGTTAATGGTCGAATTTCAGCCATTTTAGAATTAGGCTTAGGTTTTAACCCTGAAATGACAGGTAGACAAAATGTTTATTTGTCAGCAGGTGTCATGGGGTTTAGAGAATCTGAAATAAATGAATTAGTTGTAGGTATTCAAGAGTTCTCAGAATTAAATAAATATTTTGATGAACCTGTTAGAACTTATTCTAGTGGCATGCAAATGCGTTTAGCATTCAGTGTTGCAACAGCCGTTAGGCCTACTGTATTAATAATTGATGAAGCCCTGTCCGTTGGTGATACCTATTTTCAACATAAAAGTTTTAATCGTATTAAGGAATATAGAGAGCAGGGTACAACATTGCTTTTTGTCTCTCATGACCGTTCTGCAATTCAAACGCTTTGTGATAGAGCAATCTTATTAGAAAAAGGAACCGTTATTAAAGATGGGGAACCTGAAGCAGTGATGGACTTTTATAATGCTTTAATTGCAGAAAAAGAAAATAGTACTGTAGAAGTTAGGCAACTCAGTAATGGAAAAGCCCAAACAAGCTCAGGAACAGGGGAGGCGCGAGTAGACGAGATCGCTTTATATAACGCTAATGGAAAAGTGATCGAGTTTGCAGAGGTGGGTGAGCCCATTGAATTGCGAATTAAAGTAAAAATATACGAGCCTATACAAACGCTAGTACTTGGCTATGGCATTAAAGATAGGCTAGGACAGGTAATGTATGGCACAAATACCTGGCACACAGAGCAAATAATAAATAACCCGAAAACAGGAGATGAATATCTGTTTAGAATTTTGTTCCCAGCAAACTTCGGAATTGGTGGCTACTCTGTGCAGACAGCTTTGGTAGATCAAGACACTCACCTTACAGCTAACTATGAATGGATTGATATGGCTTTAGTGTTTAATGTTATTAATATAAACAAAATACATTTTGTAGGATGCCTGTGGAACGAACCAGAAATATTAATTGAAGGGCTAAACAAATGACCTTTATTTCGTACAGTCAAAACTATGAAGACGTTATGCTCTGGCGAGCGCTAAAGCATATTAAGAATGGTTTTTATATTGATGTTGGGGCGTATTCTCCAGACTCTGATTCCGTAACAAAAGCATTCTACAATGCGGGCTGGAAAGGCATTAATATTGAGCCTAACCCTATCTTTATTGAGCAGTATAAAAATGAAAGAAAAAGAGATATTAATTTATCGGTTGCTATTAGTGATAAAGCAGGTGAAGCCGAGATGTTCTTTGTTTCAAATCCTGGTCTTTCATCGTTAAACCAGGAAATTGCTGAAGGGCATATCTCGCTGGGATGGGAGGTAACGCCTGATGTGGTTGAAGTAAGAGTGCTGGCAGATATTTGTAATAAATATTGTTTGAAGAAAGAAATTCATTTTTTGAAAATTGATATTGAAGGTTTAGAAGAGAAAGCGCTAAAAGGAAATAATTGGAAAAAGTTTCGTCCATGGATTGTTATAGTTGAGGCAACCCTACCAATGTCCCAGGTCGAAAACTATAAAGATTGGGAGAAAATACTACTAAATGAGAGCTATGTTTTTGCTTATGCAGATGGGTTAAATAGATTCTATATTGCTAAAGAGCATGATGAGCTATTACCTGCTTTCAAATACCCTCCTAATGTTTTTGATGAGTTTATTATGGCTAAGGAGATGAATGCTGAGCAAAGCAGAGTAGAACAGACTGATGAGCTGCATAGACAACAAGCAGCCAACCTCTCGCTCCAAGAAGAGATGAGTGTCATGAAGCCACGCATCGAAAAGTTCATTGAATCACTCGCTGTAGCAACAAATAATGTAGAGCATTTAGAAAATAGGTTAGAAGAAAAAGGTGCGGAATTATTAGGACAACAAGCAGGCAACCTCTCGCTCCAAGAAGAGATGAGTGTCATGAAGCCACGCATCGAAAAGTTCATTGAGTCACTCGCTATAGCAACAAATAATGTAGAGCATTTAGAAAATAGGTTAGAAGAAAAAGGTGCGGAATTATTAGGACAACAAGCAGGCAACCTCTCGCTCCAAGAAGAGATGAGTGTCATGAAGCCACGCATTGAACAGTTTATTGAATCACTCGCTGTAGCAACAAATAATGTAGAGCATTTAGAAAATAGGTTAGAAGAAAAAGGTGCGGAATTATTAGGACAACAAGCAGCCAATCATACGCTCGAAGAAGAGTTGAATGCCACGAAGCCACGGATTGAAAAGTTGGTTGAATCGCTGGCCATAGCAAAAAACACAGTGGAGCAGTTAGAAGCAAAAAATGAAGACTTATCAGAGCAACAAATAGCAATTTATTCACTCCAAGAGCAGCTTGATAGTATAGCGCAAAAATCAAATGAACAGAGTAACGAATTAGATAAAGCTAACTTGAAAATTGATGAACTAAATCAATCTAGCCACCATTGGTGGACTATTGCAGATCAGCAGAGTAATGAATTGGATGAAGCGAGGGCTAAAGTTGATGAACTGCACCAGTCTAATCACCGCTGGTGGTTAGAGGCGGAAAAGTTCACAAAAGAGCTGCATACGGTTCATAAAAGCAAATCTTGGCGCATTACCTGGCCTTTGCGTAAAACCGTGCAGCTATTAAAGTGGCTTTTTCGGTTACCTGTGCAGTTTGTTCTTTGGATAGTATGTCTTCCTAAACGTATTACTCGATGGATCGTCGTTAAAGCAATGGCTTATACATTTAATCACCCGAAATTAAAAATGCGCGCTATAGGTAAACTAAGGCGATACCCAAAACTTGAAAAAAAACTAAGGTTATTGGCGCAGGCTCAAGGTTTAGTCGCGTCACCTGTTGCAACCACAACAATACCTGCTCAGCCAACTTCGGAGCTATCTGAGTCGAATGACAATACTATTGATCTTTCGCAATTGACCCCCTGCGCTCGCAGTATCTACGGAGAGCTTAAAGCAGCGATGGAACAAAGCCAAAAGGAGAATAGCTAATGCGTATTGTTATTGACATGCAGGGAGCACAAGGGTCAAATCATCTTCGTGGAATTGGTCGCTATAGCCTCTCTATCGCGAAAGCTATCGTTCGCAACCGTGGGGAGCATGAAATAATCCTTGCGCTCAATGGTTTATTCCCCGAGAGTATTGAATCCATTCGGGCAGGTTTTGACGACCTACTGCCACAAGAAAATATTCGTATTTGGTATGCACCAGGCCCGGTTAATCACCTGGATACTGGTAGTGATTGGCGGCGTAAGTCGGCTGAATTAGTTCGAGAGGCTTTTATCGCAAGTCTCAAACCAGATGCGGTTTTGGTGACCAGCCTGTTTGAGGGCTTGAGTGATGATGCTGTTACAAGCATTGGTGTATTAGGTGAAAATTCACCCATAGCCACGATACTCTACGACCTTATTCCTCTCATTAACCGTCAGCCTTATCTAGAAAATCCTGTGGTTGAAGCGTGGTATGAAAATAAACTAGACCATCTACGACGTTCCGATCTTCTACTTGCAATATCTGAATCCTCACGTCAAGAAGGCTTACAGTATTTGGGCTTTTCAGAAGATATTTCGGTCAATATCTCAACGGCAGCGGATCATCAATTCGCCCCCCAGTCTATTGGCAGCCAGAAAGAATCTGTAATTCGTGAACGCTACAAATTACACCGCCCTTATGTGATGTATACCGGTGGCATTGACCATCGAAAAAACATCGAAGGTTTAATTAGAGCTTATGCAAGTTTGCCGAAAGCACTTCGTGAAAAGCACCAATTGGCCGTGGTTTGTTCTATTCAGCCGAATGATAAGGTTCGACTTGAAGACTTAGCAAAAAAATATCATTTAACAAATGATGAGTTGGTGCTTACCGGCTTTGTTCCGGAAGATGATCTATTGGCTCTTTATAATCTATGTAAATTGTTTGTGTTTCCTAGTTGGCACGAGGGTTTTGGACTTCCTGCTCTTGAAGCGATGTCATGTGGTCGAGCCGTCATTGGCGCCAATACTTCAAGCGTACCTGAAGTCATCGGTCGAGATGATGCCCTTTTCGACCCCAGAAGTGATGAAGCAATAGCTGAGAAGCTTACACAAGTACTAACTGATGATGCGTTTAGGGAGGAACTAGAGAAGCACGGACTTAAACAAGCGAAAAAGTTTTCCTGGGATAAAAGCGCAACTAGAGCGATAGCCGCTCTTGAGAAGCTGCATATAAAACACCGGTACAGTATGGAGATTAAACAGAGGCCAAGCCGTAGGCCTAAATTGGCTTATATTTCTCCGTTGCCGCCAGAACGTAGTGGTATTAGTGACTACAGTGCAGAACTTCTTCCAGAATTATCCCGTTATTATGATATTGATGTCATTGCTTCCCAAGATTCGGTGTCTGATCCGTGGATCAATGCCAATACCAAGGTTCAAAACGTGGAGTGGTTTAGAACTCATGCTAACAGTTATGAACGGGTGCTCTATCATTTTGGAAACTCTCATTTTCACCAGCATATGTTCAGCTTGCTGGAGGAGATACCGGGTATAGTCGTATTGCACGACTTTTTCCTCTCCGGGATTGTGGCACATATGGACGTTAATGGCTTGACCCCGAATGGCTGGGCAGATGAGCTGTATAAGTCGCATGGTTACAATGCAGTGCAAGAGCGCTTTCAGGCTATTGATACGGCTGATGTGGTATGGAAGTACCCTTGCAATCTTAGCGTTTTAAGAGGAGCTAAGGGCGTTATTGTTCATTCCGAAAACTCCCGGCGGTTGGCAAGACATTGGTTTCCCCCAAATAAAGTTGATAACTTGTCAGTTATTCCACACCTACGGATTCCTGCCCTTGATTGTGATCGAACTAAGGCGCGAGAGAATTTAAAACTTAATGTTGATGATTTTGTGATTTGTAGTTTTGGCCTACTTGGTCCAACCAAACTTAATCACCGCCTGTTAGATGCTTGGCTGGCTTCCTACTTGGTGAAAGATAACCGTTGCATACTGGTTTTTGTGGGTGAAAATCATGCAGGTGAATATGGCCAAGAATTACTTACAACTATTCGACGCAGTGGTTTAAGTAAGCGAATCCGTGTCACCGGTTGGGCGGATGCCGAAATATTCCAGCATTACTTGGCTGCTGCTGATATCGGTGTGCAGCTTCGGACGCTTTCACGTGGCGAGACATCTGGTACAGTGCTGGACTGCATGAATTATAGTTTGCCCACCATAGTTAATGCCAACGGGAGTATGGCAGACTTGCCTGATGATGCCGTTTGGAAATTGCCTGATGATTTTGAGGGTGCGCAATTGATCGAAGCCTTGGAAACCTTACATTCTGATTCTGACTGCCGAGAAAAACTTGGTGAACGCGCACGAGAAAACATATTAAGCAGCCATGCACCGCGTACTTGTGCCGACCAGTATGTTGCGTCCATTGAGAGTTTTTATAGAAATGCAACAATGGATACCCATTCATTAATGGGTGCTATATCCAAGATAGAGCGAACGCCAGCCAATCCAGAGGCATTACTCCTCTTGGCTGAAGCTATTTCTCAATCTATATCACCAAGTTTTTCTCCAAGGCAGTTGCTTGTAGATGTATCAGAACTGGCACAGCGCGACAGCAAAAGTGGTATTCAACGGGTAGTTCGTGGTATCTTGTCCGAATTACTCTCTCATCCACCGGAAGGGCTACGAGTGGAGCCAGTCTATGCATCTGTAGATCAAGGCTATCGCTATGCACGGCATTTCACCTTAGGGTTTATGGACTGTCCAACGGATATTTTAAATGATGAACTTGTCGAGTATCACCCTGGTGATATATTTTTAGGGCTGGATCTTCAGCCTCAAGTTGTACCAGCACAGCAAGAGTTTTATCAGCAATTACGGCGTCATGGCGTACAAGTTCAATTTGTAGTTTATGACTTGTTGTGTATTTTGATGCCCCAGTATTTCACCGAAGGGGCTGCTGAAGGGCACGGTAGGTGGCTTGAAGTTGTGGCTGAAAGTGATGGTGCTATTTGTATTTCCAACGCTGTGGCTGATGAAGTCGATAGCTGGATCAAGGAGCATGAAGAGGAAAGGCTTCGTCCGTTCAATATATCTTGGTTTCATCTAGGCGCTGATATGGAAAGCTCAGTTCCTTCACGAGGAATGCCTGATGGTACTGAAGCAGTGCTAAAAACAATTCAAGGGAATTCCAGTTTTCTGATGGTTGGAACCATTGAGCCGCGTAAAGGGCATGCTCAAGCCTTAGCGGCATTCGAACAGCTTTGGGGCGATGGAATTGATGTCAATCTAGTTATAGTCGGTAAACAAGGCTGGATGGTTGAAGAGCTAATTGAAAAACTTCGTCATCATCCTGAACTTGGTAAGCAGTTATTCTGGTTGGAAGGTATTAGTGATGAGTATTTGGAGAAAGTCTATGCAGCATCCACTTGCTTGATAGCTGCCAGTGAAGGAGAAGGTTTTGGTCTGCCTCTTATTGAAGCCGCCCAACATAAATTGCCAATCATTGCCCGAGATATACCAGTGTTCCGCGAAGTTGCAGGTAAACATGCCTTTTATTTTGATGGGAAAGCTAATTCAGAATTAGCTACAGTAATTCAAGATTGGCTAAAACGCTATAAATCAAACGAATACCCAAGCTCAGAAGAGATGCCTTGGCTTACTTGGTTTGAAAGTGCATCGTCCCTTTTAAGAGAGCTTGGTATAAAAAAACATGGAAAAGGGTTTTCAGTATGCGGATAATCAATCTGATTCTACAAGAGAGAGCGGCATTACTTTTGTTTTCTTTTTGCGCTATTTTTTATTCAAGTGCACCTGTAATTCAGAAGAGCGATTCAAACTATTCTATGATGGTTAGCCAGTCATTAATTGACTACGGAACAATCCGGCTTGATGGGTATAATATAGAGAGAAGTAAGTCCTTCTCTAAGCCTGGTATTCTAAAGAGTGGATATCCATATCAGATCGAGGTAAGCGGAGAAAAGCTTTTCTACTACTTTCACCATGGCTTTCTGCCTATGCTGTAGGCCTTATTCGCAATGATATGGCTAAAGAGGTTTTACTTCGTAAATCGATTGGCGGGACTTCGCTGGATGATTTGCGTGCGGATGGACGATGTTTTGCGGAACATTTTGTGGCGAAAATGCTACGTGCAGATATGATGGAACGCTTGCGCAAACATCAGGAACAGGGAGATTGTTGTGTGCTGGTTAGTGCTTCGCTAGATCTTTATCTCGAGCCTTGGGCGAAAAGGATTGGTTTTGATTATTGCATCACTTCATCTCTGGTTATCGATGTTAATGGTACTGCTACAGGAGCATTGCGAGGTGGCAATTGTTTTGGTGAGGAAAAGGTTCATCGAATTAAGCGCCTTCTAAATAAGATTGGTAGACCTTCTCGTAGTTATGCTTATGGTGATAGTCAAGGTGATATCCCGATGCTTTCTATGGTAGATGAAGGTTACAGGGTTCAGAAAAGTATTAAAGCTTACACAAATATAAAACATCAGGAGTTTAAAGAATGAATATGTCAAAAGTTGCAATTATCACGGGTATAACAGGTCAAGACGGTGCGTATTTAGCCGAATTTCTTTTAGATAAAGGTTATAAGGTGTATGGTACTTACCGCCGAACTAGTACCGTCAATTTATGGCGTATTGAAGAGTTAGGTATTGAAAAACATGAAAACCTTGAGCTACTAGAATACGATTTAACTGATCTCTCAGCAAGTATCCGTTTATTACAAGAAACTCAACCTGATGAGCTTTATAACTTAGCGGCTCAGAGTTTTGTGGGAGTTTCTTTTGCTCAACCCATAACTACTGCTGAAATTACGGGTATTGGTCCGGTAAACCTATTGGAAGCAATACGTATTGTTAATACCAAAATTAAGTTTTATCAAGCATCAACCTCAGAAATGTTTGGTAAAGTGCAAGAAATACCTCAAAAAGAAAGTACCCCTTTTTACCCACGTAGCCCGTATGGTGTAGCAAAGCTTTATGCTCATTGGATGGTGATTAACTATCGTGAATCGTATGATATGTTTGCAACGAGTGGTATTTTATTCAATCATGAGTCTCCATTACGAGGCCAAGAGTTTGTAACCCGTAAAATTACTGATTCGGTTGCTAAAATTAAATTAGGTAAGCTTGAAGTCTTAGAGCTAGGTAATATGGATGCTAAGCGTGACTGGGGATTTGCTAAAGATTATGTGGAAGGTATGTGGCGGATATTACAAGCTGATAAGCCAGATACTTATGTATTAGCGACTAACCGCACAGAAACGGTTCGTGACTTTGTTACCATGGCCTTTAAAGCTGCTGATATTCAACTTGAGTGGCAAGGTAGTGAAGAAAATGAAACTGCGACTGATGTAAGTACAGGTAAAGTTTTGGTTCGTGTTAATCCTAAGTTTTATCGACCAGCTGAAGTTGAATTGTTAATTGGTGATCCCGCAAAAGCTAAAAAAGATTTAGGTTGGGAACCAACCACCACGCTTGAAGAGTTATGTGCAATGATGGTAGAAGCCGATCTTCGTCGTAACGAAAAAGGTGTTTCTTTTTAGGTATAATTAGGCAGGGTATAATTAAATATGAAATTTATTTTTAAGAAGGTTTTATGAGACTTAATAGGCAACAAGTTGATGTGATTAAAAATGAAATTCATCAATATGACTTAAAAGCAAAAATATATTTATTTGGCTCTAGAATTGATGATAATGCAAAAGGTGGAGATATTGATCTGCTCGTCCTTTCTGAAAAAATAACTTTTGCGTTAAAACTAAAAATACTTGCCAAATTAATGTTAAGCCTTGGCGAACAAAAAATAGATTTAGTTTTAGCTTATAATAAAGATAAAACATTCACTCAATTGGCAATTAATAGTGGAGTTCTGTTGTGACACAACAAGATATGTTTAAAAAATTATTGAATGAAAATAGTGGTCATATAAATAAAGCGGCTATGCAGCTTTCTATTTCTTATGAGCGCTGTAGCTCTTTGATGTTATCTGAACAAGAGTTAAAAATAGATGAACAAGAAAAACTAGAAGCTTTAACAAGCCGTTTTGCTAGGTTAGCGGATTTAATTATTCAAAAAACGATTCGCTTAATTGAGCATGTTGAATTGGAAAATACAGGTAGTGTTTTAGATCGTATTAATAAAGCTGAAAAAAAAGGCTTTATCAATAGTGCGGAGCAATTTGTGGAAATTAGATTGTTAAGGAATAGTATTGCCCATGAATATGACTTGGATTCAATTCTTGAAATATTTAAAAGTTGCTTAACTTATACTCCTGTATTGTTGAACGCTGTAAAGAATATTCAAGAATACCTTTTACTGCACCCTCATTTAATTTTACGCTAATAAGGTTTTTTATTGATGAGTAAAAAAATATTATTAACAGGGGCTTCTGGTTTTACTGGGCGTCATTTTATTCATTTGGCGAATAGCCTTGGTTATGAGTGTATTGCTTTATGCCATAAAGCTACAGATAGCGTTATGGGCTGTAGTCGTGTAATTGTTGCTAATTTAACTAATAAAGCACTTTTAAAAGAACAGTTATTACATGTTAAGCCCGATTATGTTGTTCATTTAGCAGCTATTTCTTTTGTTGCTCATGGCGATGTGGCAGATATTTACAATACAAATTTAATTGGTACGGTTAACCTACTCGATTGTTTAATTGAGTTACAGTTACCAATAGAAAAAGTGTTAATAGCAAGTAGTGGTAATGTGTATGGTAATAACATTAATTTACCTATTAATGAGAATATGCTACCTACACCTATAAACGATTATGGTGTTTCTAAATACTCAATGGAGTTAGCCGTTCAACTTCGTTTTGATAAGTTACCCATCGTTATGGTGCGTCCTTTTAATTATACGGGAGTAGGACAAGCAGAGCATTTTTTAATCCCTAAAATCGTTCAATCTTTTAAACGTAATGATAGTTGTATTGAATTAGGGAATTTAGATATAGCGCGGGATTTTTCAGACGTCAGAGATGTTGTGAATTCGTATATTAAGCTGTTAGAAAATGATGCTAAGTCAAGTGTTTTTAATATTTGTACAGGTGTAGCTACTTCTTTGTTGGACGTTATAACCATGCTTAATAAGTTATCTGGTTATGATATTCAAGTTGTAGTTAATCCTAATTTTGTTCGTGAGAATGAGATAAAAGAATTGTATGGGAATAATAAAAAGCTTATTACTACCATTGATAATTATATAGAACATGACTTTAATGATACTTTAACATGGATGTATGATAGTTAAATGAAAGTTATCTTAGGTTGTGATCCTTTGTTGCAGCCATTAACCGGGATTGGTCATTATACTCAAAAGTTAGCAAAGGCCTTTCAGGACGATGAAAAAATTGAAGAACTCTCTTTGTTTGCACATGGAAAGTTTTTTAATCATTCATTAATAGATAGTTGTATTATAAATCATCGAGTAGATGGAAGTAATCAAACTCATTTTAAATTAATAGGTGAAATGAGAAGTGCTTTAGCTAAATCTACAACAGCAGTTAAAATTTATAGTGCATTATTACCTCTATTAAACAGTTTTACGCTGAGAAAATATCAGGATCATATATTTCATTCTCCTAATTTTATTTTGCCAAATTTTGATGGTAAAAAAGTTGTTACAGTTCATGATTTATCTACAATTAAATTCCCTCAATTTCACCCAAAGGCGCGAGTTAATTTTGTAAACCAACAGTTAGAAAAATCTATATTTCAGGCTGATCATATTATTACTGACAGCGAATATGTTAAACGTGAGATATTAGACACTTTTTCGTTGTCAGAACATAGAGTAACAGCAATACATTTAGGCGCGGATAGTTTATTTAGGCCTAGATGTGCCGAAGAGTGTAAAACATTATCTAAATACAATATTGAGTATAAAAGGTTCTTTTTATTTGTTTCAACTATTGAGCCAAGAAAAAACATTGTAAATTTGTTAACTGCGTTTTCTTTATACCGTGAAAAAAATGCAAATGGCTTACCGTTAATTTTAGTGGGAAGTGAAGGTTGGAATGATGATGCTATAAAAGTGCTGATCGCTCGTATATATGCTAAAGGCTGGATAAAACATCTTGGTTATGTGGTACAAGAGGATATACCATTACTTTATTCGTCAGCTAAAGCCCTTTTATTTCCATCTATTTATGAAGGTTTTGGTTTGCCTGTGCTTGAAGCGATGCAATCAGGAATACCTGTTTTAACTAGTAAAAGTTCTTCAATGAGTGAAATTACCCAAAAAAATGCTGCTCTTGTTGATATAAATGATATTGATGATATGAGTTTATCTATTGAACGGTTTTGTGTTGATGATATGTGGGTAAATGATTTAATTGAAGGTGGGATTGCAAGAGCTGAAGAATTTTCTTGGGGAAAATGTGTTGAAGAAACTATTAACGTGTATCAATCGTTAATGTAGATGCTGATGTTACTATGTTTATGAACTCCTTTTAATACTTATACCAATAGAAATAATAATATGATCATTATCAAGGGACTAAATGTTCCAATAACACTGTTGCTTTCAATCCTACCGGTGTTTTTCAAGATAGTTGGCACTGTTTACCCTAATTTTCTTAAGCGACTTCTTTTTGTTCGTTTTTTATACTTTCCTTTTCTGGATTCAATGATACTGAGCCTGATGGTT
>Ga0209081_1001508_pt1 | contig 13850 bp, 11 predicted proteins | sample GOMGulsemesocosm_4_FD_184636 | JGI IMG/M metagenome (GOLD analysis project Ga0209081, IMG submission 184636) | Methane-oxidizing microbial communities from mesocosms in the Gulf of Mexico - GOM15B Gulf of Mexico (SPAdes) (version 2) | ecosystem: Environmental > Aquatic > Marine > Cold seeps... | reverse complement strand
AGCCGGAAAAGGCAACAAACAACGAACTGCCTATATCAATACTGAAAGCCGGCAAATAATAAGAAAATGGCTCAATGTTAGAGGAACAGAAGCAGGTGCATTATTTAACCCCGTCACCAAGTCCAACAGCATCCAATACCGCAAAATATCAAGCCAAAGCATCTACGGCATTATTAGACAGCGTGCAGAACAAGCCAAAATAGAGCGCTGTAGACCGCACGATCTAAGGCGTACATTTGTTACTCATTTACTCGAAGCCGGTATAGACATCAATACCGCACGACAACTAGCGGGTCATAGTGATATTCAAACCACCGCACGTTATGATTTAAGGGATGAGAAGTCTCAAAAGAAAGCGTTAAGACAATTACAGCGGTTATGAATTTTGTGTAATTTAGCTGATAAATTCAATAACTAGAAATAAAAGAGTTCTTTAAACATCACAAAAAATACATCTTAGACCTGCCCATTTCAACATGATTTTTCCAAAATACCAGAATTCAAATAATTTTTACACGCCTATTATTAAAGTTAGTTAAATCATTACGCCCCCGCATCTAAAAACCTGGTATTATTTACAACTCGAAATTGATTAGTCGTAAATTTAATGAAAAAGCCAATTAAAATAATTGACCTATTTGCTGGACCAGGAGGCCTTGGTGAGGGGTTCTCTATTAATAAAGATAAATTCAAAATTGCAATTTCAATAGAGAAAGAGGCCAGTGCTCACAGAACCCTTCTATTAAGATCTTTTTATCGACAATTCAAAGTACCTCCCGAAGAATATTATCAGTTTTTGAAGGGAAATTTAGGTGCAACCCCTGAAGAGCAATTATATAAAATTTCGAAATTTCAAAAACAAATTTCAGCGGCTACTAGAGAAGCTCGACAACTTACCCTTGGTGAAGACAATGAAGAGATATACCAATCAATTAGGGATGTCATTAACCCAGAAGAAGACTGTATACTTATAGGCGGCCCTCCTTGTCAAGCTTACTCTTTAGCAGGTAAGGCTAGACACTTAAATAACTCAAATTACAAAGCAGAAGATGATAATCGTAATTTTCTATACCTTGAGTATTTAGAAGTTATTGCTCGGTTTCAACCAAAAATTTTTGTTATGGAAAATGTTAAAGGTATGCTTTCCGCAAAAATAAATGGCATGCCTATATTCAATAATATTCGACGAGATCTTAGTAATCCATGTAAAGCAGTCGAAGTTCAACCAGAGGATGGTCGAACAAGATTCAATTATAAAATATACTCCTTCGTTATACCTTCATCAAACGAGAACAGAGACCCTAAAGAATACATAATTCATAGTGAAAAGTTTGGCATTCCTCAACGTCGCCATAGAGTAATATTATTAGGTCTACGTGAAGACATTGCAGATATAAATCAAGAATCCACACTATTAAGCCCCACTCATAACCAAGTCAGTGTAAAGAGTATTATTGACGACTTACCAAAGCTAAGAAGTGGGCTGTCAAAAAAAGAAAACACTACAGAGCATTGGATTTCAAACCTTGTAAATATAAACCCAGAAATCATAACTGAACTCAAAGAGTTAGATTTATTACCTATTGCTACTCACATTGAATCATTAAAAGATCGGTTTATACCCTATGTGAATAACCAAGGTAAACTGCATGGTTTAAAAAAAACAGAAAAGCTAAAAATAAGTAATGCTCCTGAACTCGAGGAATGGTATATAGATAAACGACTAGGTAATTATGTAACCAACCACGAAACAAGAGGCCACTTAGAAGCGGATCTTCATAGATACTTATTTAGTAGCTCATGGGCAGTAGTTGCTGAAAAAAATGATTGGGATATAAAATTTCCTAAATCAAAACAATATCCAAATACACTTAAACCCAAACATAAAAACTTTGACTCTGGAAAATTCTCTGATCGATTTAGAGTGCAATTAGCTGGAAGACCTGCAACAACCATAACTAGTCATATATCTAAAGATGGTCATTACTTCATTCATTATGACCCTCTTCAGTGTAGAAGCTTGACAGTCAGAGAAGCCGCTAGGATTCAGACATTTCCTGATAACTATTTCTTTGTTGGTAACCGAACACAACAATATGTTCAAGTAGGTAATGCTGTTCCCCCATTTTTGGCTAAACAAATTTCTGATGTCGTCTACCTGATTTTATCAAAGGCGAAATATTCGTAATTAACCGCTAACAAAATCGAAGCCATCACTATAGGCTTTTTCTCTAATTTGTATTGCCTGCTTTAATTGTTTCTCCGTAGGTAACTTCCCGTGTCTATGTAGAGAAACACATTTTCTTGGAACCCCAACATTAATATGATTGGGGCCATACACATCAATATAATGTCCAGCTATTAGCTCCCACTCTTTATCTGAGATTTGCATTACACTATCGAAGTCTGACATTGATTTTGAGACATTATTTAATGCTTTTTTTTCTTCTTCTTTATCATCAATCTGATCACCACTGATAATATCAGCATTATCTATTGAGCTTAAATCGATGTCCATTTCATGAAAACGAAGCCAACCTTTTTCTGACTTACAAAATTCAGATGGATTAGCTATGCCACCTCTAAATTCTGGGTCAGTTATATTATTACGAACTCGTTCCGCGAGAGACACTATAAAGATCATTAATGATCTTGTAACAGTTTGATTTTGATATAGACGAGATAGATTCAGATCTTTTTCTTCTCCAAGTAATGCGTGCCTGAGTAAAGCTAAAGTATATGTTACTGCTTCAGCTTTAAATCCTTTTTCAGCTTTATACCATTCTGATCTCAATATTGCTGTGTCAACTTCCCTAAATAAAATCATTTTGGCAATGAGATCTTTATAAAAAGCAGCTCCAAAATCATTTTCATTTTTTTCAAATTCAGCAATAATTACTGTTCCTAAAAGTTTAAGGTTAGCTTGAGCCCCTTTCTTCACTAGATACGGTTTCATTCGCCATGTATTTTCATACTTAGCCATATCGGTCTTCGAAAACATTTGCTTCTTAGGGTATTCAGCTTCAAATTTATGTCTTTTATTCCCTGATAGTGCTCTTAATTTAGTTGAATACTGTCCTCGAGCACGCTCATAAAACCACTTCGTTGGCAAACCTGTTTCACCAGCTGGCATAAGCTGTTTTCTAGATCGTGTTTCAATATTAAGATGAAAGGGATGATTGGACACTAAATCTGATTGCTGAATTGAGTTTTGCGAGTTTGCAAAAGTGGCAATATTCGCCTTAATAATCTCTGCGGTGTCTTTCTCGCCTACAACAGTAAGTTTCATTTGAATAAAGACTTTATTTAAATCAATATCTTTGTAGCTATAATCTTTATCTACTCCTTTTATACTGCCTTTTTCTCTAGGAGAAAAATATATCGCAGCCGTTGTTTGCCCCCCATTCACAATCTGCATATTCTCTAACTCAGTAACAATAAGTTGCCCATCAACTGTTTCTGTTTTAATGGATGTGGCAGTAACAGTTAAGCCATTGTTATATGCAAAAAAGTTTTCTGGTTCTGTAACAAGAGACTTGCGCATCCCTTTGTTTGTTGCTGCTCTGAAATCAAGAAATGTACGGACATTACTTTCAAGTAATTGTTGACCAAATTCATCATAAATTGCACTTAATAACGTACCAGGCATAATACCTAGGTAAGTACTTATTCCATTCTCTAGTTCATTGGCTGGTAGCGCTTTTATACCTCCACCCAAGGCTTTTACATCCACAGTGAACTCTTCATGATCTGCAGCAGACGTCTCAAGGGCCCGAAGCCTTTCTAGATCCCATACCTCAATTGATGTATCTCGACCTAATATATTCTCAATGGCAAGTTTTTTTACTCTTGCACTTAGTACTTGGTCTGTAAATATCACAACTCTGAATTTTAGGGCCTCATTGAGGTGCTCTACTATATCAGCTGCTGCAACTCGCCCTGGATCTGTCACCTCTAATGAATTAATGAATTTTTCATCATCAACTCGATCAAAAAAACGAGTCACTTTTTTACCAATATCGTTTATCTGAGAATTTTTTAGAGTATTTATAACATCAGATTCATTTGTAAAATTAACAATCAGACCAGATATGGTTTTCTCTAATGGGTTCCAACTATAACCATCAATTCTAATACCTCGGTAAGTGTTTCTATATGGGCAATACTCAACGTTCTCTAAAATCCCAGCACTACCAAGAAGTTCACTTACATACTCGAAAAAACTCTCCTCCGGAAAAATTTCATTAGCATCTGCATCAATTGATGCTATGTTAAATAATTCATTCTTATATTCAAGTAGCTCATCCATTTGTTATTATTTCCTTAATATTGTCTGTCACATCAAACTCCTTGAGTGATGACGTTAATATTTCATACTGAACCGTTGTGATTCCTTCTTTAATTTCATCACGAGTAATAAAAGGGAAATCATCATTTACATCAAATAATGATAAGGAAATAATGGCCAATTTTTCACCTAATTGCGCTTTACTAGCTTTACCATATAACTCAGATGTTTTTTGTAAAAATAGAGTTTCAGCATTCATATCATGAGACAACGCCCCTAAGCATTCTTTGTACAACATCTCAAGGGATATTCCTGAGTCACTATCTGATGGGCTTGCAATAATATGTAGTAAATAAAGAGATTCAGTTATACGCTCTAACTGTTCAACAGAACTTATTTTTATTGTGCGAGGATCGCCTGACAAACTTGTTTTAACCTCAACCGCCATCGCATTTAATGTGATATCTTGCTTTTTCCCCTCTGGGCCGACCCAAAACCTTATAGCATCTGTTGGCACATGCCACTTCATCAGAAGCTTTGATACAGTATAGAGCTCACCCCAGAAGCCAACGAACTCTGAATGTGACAATCCACTTTGTGTTGGTTTAAGGAAGTTAGCCCAAGACTTGATTCTCTCTTGTACCTTTAAAAAAAGTTGTGGGCCACTATATTTTGAGCAGTCGTATGAGACGTCTTTGGCAACTATTGAAAACTTGTCTTTTACGGATGATTCTTCTGATATTAGAGTGCAAATTAGTCTCGAAGATCTCTGATTGAATGTATTGATATTAATTTCAATACCAGCGAGGTTCTCAATACTTTTAATCTCGATTATCTCTTTCTCATGAACAAAGAACTGTATTTGATCTTCTTGATTCCTAGACACCCAAAATCGATCATCATTCATATACAGCTGCCTACCTTCTGGGTAGGATGGGTTAGTTATCTCCGACCATGGATCATCCTTAAAAAAATCCTCATAATTATTCATCATCATCTATACTCTCAGTATAAGCTAATATAGATTTTAAACGCTGCTGTACTTTATTGATCTGATAACTATGCTTACTGTTTTTAACTAGGTCTTTAAGATCTACTTTACTCATTCCCTTAATCTCTTCAGTTCTAGGTAATGAAACACAGTAACCTAATGTTGGATTTAGACCGTGACCAAGCTGAACTGTTTGTTTGGCGTCATCAGAGCTAGGTCTCCATGGATCCTTATAAGCTACGGCAAATAGATAAATAATTAACCCTGGAAAGTCTCTCTCGTCAGATGCAATGTAATCAAAACTAACTGGCTTCTTATCACCATGAAGTGCTTTCACATTATCTATTGCTTCAGAACTTAAAAATATTTTTTCATCATCTGAATTACCTAGGTGAACACTAGGTATTTCAAAAAATTTATCCTCGAATTTCATCGCCCGCTTAGGCATGACAATGTCTTTTGAGCAAAAAGAATAAGGTTTATCAATAAAGTCTTTTTCATTTTGAGATAGTTTATTCTCCCATTTAGTTTTACCAATACTAGGTTGATTAAAAAGAGCTACTTTAGCTTTCGGCAAGCCTGCCTTTTGCATTGCCTCTAGATGATGAATTAATGCAGCACTACCAACATCATCTTCCGGAAGGTCAATGTTTCTTATGAAATTTATTAAATCTGAATATTCAACATTAGAAAATACAAAAGGTTTGCCCTCATTATCCTTTGGATTGTTAGTATAATCAGGTGTTTGAATAAACAATTTTTCTATGAAAGATTCAGCATATTTTAGATTTTTTTCATTAACTTCCATGGATGAATTGAAGCGAAACCTTCTTTGAACTTGACTCCAAAGTGACTGTGACCGTGTTTCTGATTCTGCTGAACCAATTTTATTTTTTGCTGTGATGATCATTGCACCAGGGTGCTCTCTCACCTTTAAGCCGAAGTCTTTAGGTCTTTTTTCTGCTTTAGCCATTAAATCTAGCTCACTATATAATTCTCTGATGGCTGAGGCTATAAATGAGTACCAAATTTGTGATTCTTCAGAAATATAGACCTTACATAAATCTTTATATGTTGGTCTATAGCCAAACCATCGGCACATCTGCATAAGTGTATCGTAAGCTTTTGAGTTTCTGGCAAAATACGATATAGATAAGCCTTCAAGTGTTAACCCTCTAGATAGCTTATGTCCGCCAATAACTATTACATTTAAGCCATGCTCCTTATGTAAGGTATAGTCTAAACTTTTATTGCCAGTACTACTATTCCCTTGATTAATAGCCCATACATTTACCTTCCCAGCCGCATCTCTTAGCTTGGAAAATATTTCATCATATTCTTCATCAACATCAAATACCTTATTAAAGGTCTCCTCGATATCTTTAATCAAAAGGTTTTTTCTTGCTCTATCAACACCTAACCCAGAAAAAGAATTTAATGCATTGTAAATATCTTTTCGATATTCACCGATCAGAAACTCAAGACGATCTTGATGTATCTTCAGGTGAGATATATTTACCAACATTGTATTGTGAGAGTTCTTCTCTCCTCTAATGTTTCTTATTGCTATTACAATAAGAAATGCTCTGATAGCTTGTTCAAGAGTCCTTGGTAAGGAAGAAATGTAATCATATTTCTTTAATTCCTTTACACCCTCAAACCCACTATCATCCTCTCCACCAATTTTAATTATTGGCATATCCTTATCTTCTTCAGTAGTATCTAATCCAAAGAAATACTCTTGACCCATATAATCATTTGGTGTTGGAATTTTAATCATGAAATCTGATGGAAAGAGATCATCCTCATCATTATATAAATTATCATCTGGATCTATAAAAACATTTGCAAAAGGAGTAGCTGTATAGCCCACGTAGGTATTTTTATTAAAAAGAGAAAGTAAATTCCTAATGGCATCATTCGTTGCTGTCACCTCCTCCTTGTGATGTTTTGTATTAATTGATGCATAGTCGGCTTCATCATCAATTAATAGAAGAGGGACATCCATTTTTTTTCCATTTTCTGGGGAGAGAAAATGATAATCTTTAATCCAATCATGGAGGCGTTTCATTGCGCCAGAATGCTTTTTAATAGTGAAAATAAATGGGTCATTTCCATTTAAATTACGTCCTAAAATATCAGCAGAACGCTTAGTAAAGTCACCAAGCGTTGTGGTTCCAGTATCCACATTAACACCATACATCCCAACGCCAATTGGACCAGCAGGTGCTACATTTGCTTCAATTAAGTGCCTTGACTCTCTTCCCAATACACCTTCATCAACCCTCTCTTGGGTCTGTTTTCGAAGATCAACTAAATGCCCACCTAATAGAATAATTACTTTGTATCCTGCATCAATAGCCTTATTTATCAAGCCTAGATAGTTTTGTGTTTTACCTGATTGTACATTCCCCATAACTAGACCTTTCCGCGCCCATGGACCAGGAAGCGTTGGGTCCCCTGAATAATCAAGAATATTATCTATAACCTCTTCATTTGAATCAATTACGTCAATAGCCCTTGCTTGTGAAAGCAGCATTTCTTTATATGCATTCCAATGTGTCCACTCTATTTCAGACTTTTTATTATCAAACCACCTAATTGCATCAGGATTAGACAGTGCAATCAACTCCTCATCAACACTTACATTAAACATGTTTCTTAGAATGAATTTAAGATGATAGATGTCAGTTTCTAGAACCTCAAAACCATTAATTTCTTGTATTAATAAGCCCAGTGAGTCATCAACTTTTTTCTCAACCAACTCATTTGTTATTGACTGACCATAATCCTTGAGAAGGAGTAAGTCTGAAGAAATTCTTGATACCAATCTCTGAAAATGTATTTGATTCACTCTATATCCTTGTTTGTTTTTTCATATTCTTCCATAGCCTTAGATAGTATGGCGTCAATCATTTCTATATCTATTGATTGCTGATCAATCTCCTTAGGAGATTCCGACATCTTTTGATAAATATGGTTTATAGGTAGGTTAATTGATAGTTCTTTCAAATACTGGATAATCCTAGCACCCAGTTCTTTATCTGATGATGAAATAAGGCTAATGAGGTTCTTATTTTCAGGGTCGAATTGATAAGTAATGATCCCATTATTTTCATCTTCACATACCTTCCAAAACTTATTCGCTGTATCAACAGTGCCTCGATAAGAATGAATTCTTTTCGATCTTTTAATTGGGTCTGACAAAAACTTTCTTAGTTCTTTTTTTACACGAGGAGGAAGCTGTAAGCTCGATTTTTTAACATCTGTAGACCACTCATTGTCTATCGAAGGTGGAACATCAATCTGTACCCTTGCAAGAGCACCAAGTTGACTGTTTTTAGCTAAACCAAGCCATCCACCAGCATTGATCAAACGATTCCCTCTATATATGTATAGTCCCTGATTTTGAGTTATACCGCTCGCTCCACCTAACCTTTCCATATCTTTAGTATTCATTCTATTAAAGTGGGGTAGTACATGTGTTTGAATAACAATATACCCACCTTTACAGCGGAGTTTTTCAGAACGGCCTTCTTGATACCCATCTGCTTTAGTCATAAAGGGATCTATAGGTTTAATTAATTGATTATTTAAAGAAAAAACACATTTATTTCTTCCTTCCATAAACCTATGAAAATGTAAGGCAATATATATGTTCAAAGCAGAGAGGAGAGAAGCTAATTCAGTATCCTGATCAAGAGCATGGCTCCCCTTTTGAAGGCAGGTTAAGCTCCCCCAAATAAGTTGTGTTCCTTGTTTTGTTGTTGCATCTATTTTAATACCTGGTATTAAACTTATTTCATGCTCATCAAGTATTTCTAAACACCATGAATTTGTTTCTTCAATTTTATCTATGTCCCATATAGCAGCAACTATAGGTTCATCGGTTTTTTTTGAAATAACTGTTAACCGTCTTGCTTGTGAAAAACTTGCTGTCTTCATACCAGAACCAAACCGGCCTAGATCACCTTTTTCTCTTTCAATACTAGGGTCTTTACAGCCGATTCTCATATTCTCAATTAATTCTTCGGCATCCATGCCATAACCGTCATCCAGTATACTTATTAATGGATCTTCTAACCCTGGTGGAGAATATATCTCGATTTTTTTGCTATCTGCTGCAATAGAATTATCAAGTATGTCAGCTACAGCTGAAGACATATTGTAGCCAATTCGCATTAATGTTTTAATATGTGATTTTGGATCGGGAGATAACTGTTCTATTCTACTCATGAGGAATGCTCTCCCCAGATTAAGTATGCTTTTTGTAGGGCTATATTTTCTCTAACATCCAAGCCATCAATACTTGCACTTACTTCTGATAAGTAGAGTGTGAACTTACGAAGTTCTAGGGTTGTTATTTTACGAAGATAATCTTCAATTTGATCTGTAGAATCGAAAAACTCATCTATTACATGGTTAAACTGTTCCAGTTGATATTTTGGTATCTTTTCTAACACCAGTTTAAACATCATTTCTTCTTCTGCTTGAGAGATTAGCCCATCTCGAGCACAAATACATGCAGCTACTTTAATGCAATCTGAAATTTGATCTATATCCATATTAACCATTCTCTAATATATTTCATCACGTCCACTGAGACAATGACTAGATTTTCTCCCATTGTAAAGAAATTTGCAATTTATGAATTCTTTTCGCTGGTTAAGACCATTAATCATTAGACGAGTCCTTCCTCCGAAAATACTTGCCTCTTACAAGCTAATAAAGACACAAAAAAATTTTGTAATATACGGCCATCAGCAAAGCGGCGCTGTTGATATGGGTTATTGCTTACGTTAATATGACTTAACGGAAGTTGGGGGCTGAGTGTCTAGTTTTCTAAATCAGCCCTAAATACATTCACAAAAGCTATAGGATTGAGAGAGGGGGTAGGGGCATTTAACTCAGGTAGGATTAAAGAGGTTATAAATGACTACAAGATTATTAGACTCTTACAAAAGCTAATGGCATTACTCACGAATGTCATTAATAGTGATAGCGACATTGAACAACAATAATTGACTCATCAGATACTTTATAAACTAAACGATGTTCGCGATCTATTCGTCGTGACCAATAACCTGACCAGTTATGTTTTAACGGCTCAGGATCACCAAGACCTTCAAATGGTTGTCGCTTAATATCTTTAAGCAATAAATTAATACGTTTAAGTACTTTCTTATCGGTTTTTTGCCAAAAAAGATAATCTTCCCATGCTTTTTCAGCCCAAGATAAAATCATTCTTCAATTAATGCATGCTGACTTATTTTTCCTGCCTCTACTTCTGCAATAGCTTGATTGAGCCGTTCTGCATTTTTTGGGCTGGCCATTAAATAGGCCGTTTCTTCATAGGAATGAAAATCATCTAAACTCATGACCACTGCCGGTTTTCCATTTTGGCGGGTAATCAATAGTGGATTGTGATCTTCGTTAACTTTATCTAAACTGCCAGCTAAGTGGTTTCGGAAAGCCGAATAACTTATCGTGTCCATAATATATCTCGTTCTTGGTTGTTCGTATTATTGTACTTGTACTTATATTTGTACGCAATGCGCAATGTTTATTAGGGGTGATGCAAACAATTGATATTTAAATCATAACGGTGATAAAACTTTTTCTCAGGTACTTATCTAAAATAGTATTTGGATTTCAAGATATTACTTTCTTAGTGGCTCAAGAAGGTGCTTCAAGCCATTGTGATCTAACTCTTGCATCAATGCTAATAACTGCTGCATATTCGCACGATCATGAACACCCAGCCGCATCATCGTGAACACCTTCTTTATTCACGTATTGGGTGAAGTGTCTTTTTACGCTAAGTGTTCACGATCAGTCAAATCTGAGAGCTTTTTTCGCATGGATTCGCCTTTCAATTTGATCCGGTGCACGTTGTGCATTAACCGATCTAAAATGGCATCAGCGAGGGTGTTATCGCCAATCAATTGATACCATTGGTCAGTCGGTAATTGACTCATGATAATCGTTGCTGTGTGTTCGTGACGGTCGTCCATGATTTCCATAAGGTCGTTTCGTTGAGCCGCTGTTAAGGGTTTAAGCCCCCAGTCATCAATAATCAGGCAATCCAATTTGGCCAACGCTTGTAGGGCTTTGCTGTATGTGCCCATAGCTTTCGCCTGGCTGAGTTCGAGCATCAGGCGTGATATCCGGTAGTATTTAACGCTATAGCCTTTTAGACAGGCTGTTTCACCCAGTGCGCAGGCAAGGTAGGTCTTGCCACTCCCGCAAGGACCCGTAATCAATAGGTTTTGTGCTTTATTAATCCAAGCGCAGTTGAGTAACGAGGCCATTATCGATTGTTTTAGTCCGCGTGGGTGCTGGTAATCGATGTTATTGGCATGCGCTGCGAGTTTAAATTTAGCCGCTTTGAGTAGGCGTTGTTGTTTGCGGTTTTCTCGTGTCTGCGCTTCACTGTCGATGAGTATTTGCAGCCTTTCTTCAAAGGATAAGCCTTCATAGGTGGCAGGCTGTTCAATCTGGGTTAATAAAGCCTGTTCCATGCCAGATAGTTTGAGGGTATTGAGTTGTGTGTAGATTTGTTGGGTCATGTTTTATCTCACTAAGGGCTTGTGCTGACAGCTAAGCATTGTTGATGATGGGGGAGTGCTTTCCTGTCGTACAAGCCGTTATCATTGGGTTATTTACGTCGGGTATTTTGCCTTTGCATTGCTTAATGAAAGCTTTTTGGTCCGCGTATATTTTCATGTTGCTGGGGCATAACCGATGGGCTCGTAAGCGCTTCGGTGAGTAACTGGTCCTGGTTACTGCGCAGAATGTCTTTAATCTGTTTTAGTCGATATAGCTTGTTTTGGTTGGCAATCGCACAGGCTTTGTTCAGCCGCTCTGCGGGATAACTGCGTGACAGGCTGAGTAAGCCAAGACAGACCCGATAGGCTTGTTCTTCGTGTTGCTTTTGTTGCAGTTGCGCTCTCACCCAGATGCAAACCTCTTCGCCCATGTCCTGTGCCCAATTTATTAATCGTCCAGCACTCCATTGTTGATGTTTGGCGTGTTTAACCGGCATATGTTCTGCCAAGGTTGTGGTGCCAGGCTGGTATTTGCGCGCATGACTGGCAACGCGTCGGTGATGAAAATACAGCTCGATTAGGTTATCTTTGGCGTGCAGTTCAATTTTTTCACCTACTAATTGATGCGGTACCGAGTAAATATGGCTATCGTATTGCACGTGGTAATCAATATGAACTTTGACTGTTTTGATGTCGGTGTATTGATACGCATGCAGGGGTAAAGGCATCAGCGCCGGTTTATCAATCGTGTCAAACCAGGTTTTGCGCGTGCCGGCGAGTTTTTTAAGCGCCTTATTATTCACTTCTTCTAATAAGGCTTTGATGCAATGATTTAATTCGACAAGGGAAAAGAACGTGTGATGGCGTAAGCGTGCCAAGATCCAGCGTTCAATGATTTGTACGCCGACTTCGGCTTTCGCTTTATCTTTAGGCTTTAAAGGGCGTGCAGGCACCAATGCCACACCATAATGCACCGCCATTTGTTGGTAGGCAGGATTGATATCAGGATCGTAACGGCAGGCGTTGCTCACACCGCTTTTAAGGTTATCGGGAATCACCATCACAGGCAGACCGCCTAAAAAATGAAATGCACGCAGATGACTATTAATCCAATCAGGCAAGCGTTGACTCCAGGTGGCTTCACAATAGGTGTAGTTAGAGGCACCGAGTACTGCGACAAAGACCTGAGCGGTTCGGACCTCCCCAGTCACATGACTGACAATCGGAACTGTTTTACCCGCGTAATCGACAAACAGCTTTTCACCGGCTTTATGGGTTTGCCGCATAGAGCGTTTTTACTTTTTTAGCCAGGCACGATACAGCCGGCAATACTGGGAATAACTAAAACAGCACTCGGGGTATTGCTGTTCGTACTCTTCCCAAAGTAATTGCAAGGTCATACCTTTGGGTTTTAACTCACGGCACACCTCAGACCAATCAGGCTGCTGCTTAAGTGATGACGGTAACGGCTCAGTCGGTTGAGCATAAATCCTCGCAGTTAACTCGGTATCGCTTAAAGCCTGAATAGCGAGCCAATCGAGGTTTTGTTGTGTGGCACGGGAGACCACTTTTTGCACTGCGCCTAAACTGGTTTGTGTGCTGTTTCTAATTTGACGCAGACTCAGCTCTGACTGAAAGTGTAGGCGTAATATTTCGCGTAGTTTTCGCATCGATAATCTCTTTGTTGACATAGCTAACTCTTATTTTTAGATAAATAAGTACGGTAGCTGATTTCAAAAAATCAATGCGTAAATAAGGACAATTATTGATCGTGAACACCGATTCGCAAGCAGATTAAAAAGTGTTCATGATCCAGTGCGGTTGAGTGTTCACGTTCTATAATAATAGGTGTTCACGATGCTTGCGAATGGGGGTTCATGATGGGTGCGAATATGCAACTGCCCCAGTTCACCCTGAGGAAACCCTTTACGCGCAAACCAATTAAGGTAATTTCCAGGCAAATCTGCGATGATGCGGCCGCTATACTTTCCATAGGGCATAGGAACAGTCACTAGTTTTTTTA
>Ga0209081_1001507_pt1 | contig 13851 bp, 11 predicted proteins | sample GOMGulsemesocosm_4_FD_184636 | JGI IMG/M metagenome (GOLD analysis project Ga0209081, IMG submission 184636) | Methane-oxidizing microbial communities from mesocosms in the Gulf of Mexico - GOM15B Gulf of Mexico (SPAdes) (version 2) | ecosystem: Environmental > Aquatic > Marine > Cold seeps... | reverse complement strand
CACTGGGCCACGTCGCTGGCGATGAGTGCCTCATCAAGGTAGCTAGAGCCATCACAACCAGCCTCAGCCGGAGCGAGGACACTGTCGCACGCTATGGGGGCGAAGAATTCACTATTGTGTTGCCTGGAGCTGGCGCTGAAAGTGCACAGCGTGTTGCTTCTTCAGTTCTCGAGACAATACACAAACTCACCATCCCCCACCCTCAATCGCCTATCGCAGCACACGTAACACTGTCCATTGGTGTGGTGACCACTCTGGTGACAGATACGACCCTAGCGTCGACTGTGGTCGAAACAGCCGATCAACAGCTCTATACCGCCAAACATAACGGCAGAGATCGCTACGAACCGTCAAGAACATCGGCTCTTGACCGATCAAACAAGCTCTGTGCTGACAGCTAGGCGCATCCCCACCACCAAGGCCTGCTCTAAATTTAAATATCGAGTTATATAACCCAATAATCTGAGCAACAGCTTCTTTTACCTTGATTTCACCTCACCACATGAATATCATTCGAATGGAATTCGAACATCATTCGAACATCATTCGAACGCTACAGCCCCCCTCACCGCATTTCAGGAACAATGCCATGGCACCCGCCCCAAAACACAGCCACAGCGAACAGCAGCAAATCATTCTCGGCGCTGCCGCCAACTGCATTGAGCAGACCTCGCTGCTCGACTTCACCATGGCCGCCATCTCCAAGGAGGCGGGATTGTCGATGGGCTCCATCTACAAGCACATTCAATCCAAAGAAGATGTCTTGGTGGCGCTGGCAACGCAGGGTTATCGACACTTGGAGCAGGTTTTCCAGCGTGTCATGGCTCTGCCACTGCCCTACGTGCATCGACTCATCGGCATCCAACTGCTCGGCAATGATGTCATCAGCCTCTACCCATTTGGCAGCCACCTCGAGATGCTGGTGTCCAGTGCTGCCGTACGCCAACGCGCCTCAGCTTCTTGGCTCGAACAAATGACCCGCGCCGACATTGCCTGTGAAGAACAGTGCACCAGCAATATTTTAAAAGCCGTCAGCGCCGGTGAACTCGACGTCAGTGACCAGCAGCGTGAAGCCATGACCGAAGAGATCAAGCTGGGGTCCTGGTCATTGCACGTGGGATTTGTGCAGGTGGCACGGCAGCGTTCCGTGCGCCAGCTCGATACCGAGCTGGCTGAACAACCCAACAGCCTGATGCCCACAGACTCCATAGTGCAGGTACAAAAACGCCTGCTCAACAGCTACCCCTGGCGCCAGCCCATTACTGACACAGACATTGAGTCAATTTGTCAGGTGATGGCCGACGCAGGATTGCGTTAACACCCCCCCCATTTTTTGCTCACTATTATTCACAGGTAAACCCCATGCAAACAAAACGCTGGTTAATCACTCTTGGCGGTTGCGCGACCGTTTTTATCGCGCTTGCTGCCTACAAAGCACTGGAAGTTAAAGCGGCCATCGCTTTCGGGGAATCTTTCCCCGAGCACTCCGAGAGTGTCGTCGCCGCCTACTCCAGCCCTGTTGACTACATCAGCAGCGTGCAGGTGATCGGTGAAGTGCTCGCACCACAGCAGGTAGAGATTCGCAGTGAAGCACAGGGCCGCGTCGTACTAGTGGGCTTCAAATCCGGCCAGCAAGTGACCGCTGGGCAACTGTTAGTGCAACAGGACATCGCCCAAGAGCTGGCCCAGCTGGACTCGGCCAACGCGCGCCTAAAGCTGGCGCAGTCCGTCTTTAAGCGTCAGCAAAACCTTCTCAAAGTGCGCGCCGTTTCGCAGGAACAACTCGACCGAGCGAGCGCCGATCTGGCTACCATTAAAGCGGAAATCACCGGCCTGCAAGTCACCATTGATAAGAAAACCCTGCGCGCGCCCTTTGCAGGCAATACCGGTATCCACCAATTTGAAGTCGGTCAATTTTTACTGGATAACGTGTTGATTACCGAACTGGTCGGCGAACAAGAAACCCTTTGGGTCGACTTTCAGGTGCCGCAGTTTTACCCCGCGCTGAAATCAGGTACCCCAGTACAGGTTAAGCGCCTCCTGAAACAAGCCGGTAGCCCATGGCTGCAGGCGAACATCATTGCTCGCTCCAGCCAAGTAAACAGCAGCAATCGCAGCTTTCTCTACCGCGCAGAACTCACCAACGAAGACCTGAAAATCGCCATTAATGCGGGGGTAAGCGTCAAGGTACCGGTCGCCGCCGTGCAGTCACTGGTGCAGGTGCCCGCCACCTCGGTACAGCAAGACAACCTTGGTCAGTTTATCTATCGCCTGCAGCCAGATGAAAGCTCCACATCCTACCGAGCGGTGCGCCAAGAAGTGCACGTACTGGCAAAACAGAACGGCTTCGCCATTCTCAAAAAAGGGCTCAGCAGCCAGCAACTGATCGCCAGCGATGGCGCATTCAAACTTTATCCTGGGCTTTTGGTGCACGCGACGGTTGTCGAGAGCTCCGCGCCTATCGCCGATATTCACGCGGGCATGTCCGCCGCCACGGCGCTGCTGAGCCAACGGGGCAGCGCAGAAACAGTTACCATCGGGGGCCAGCTGTAAATGGATATTTTCGTCAAAAAACCGATCTTAGCGCTGGTGGTGTCGATGATACTGCTGCTCGCGGGCAGCTACGCCGCCTTTAACGTACCCATCCTGCAGTTCCCAAAAATCCAGAGTTCATCACTGGTCATTACCACCTCCTACCCAGGCTCATCGGCCGAAGTGGTGCAGGGGTTTATTACTGACCCCGTCGAGCGAGCCGCCATGACCATCCCCGGTGTCGACTTTGTTGACTCGGTCACGGTTGCCGGTATGAGTACCGTTACCGCGTGGATGGAACTCAATGAAAACAGCACCGCCGCACTGGCCGAGCTGACCACGCGCATCGACCAAATTCGCTATGAGCTGCCGGTTGGTGCGGAAGACCCTGCGATTGAAGTTAAGCGTGCCGACCGGACCTCTGCGCTCTTTTACCTGGATGTACAAAGTGAAAACTGGAACCGTGCCGAGCTGACAAACTTCCTTCAGCGCCAGGTCAATCCACAACTGGCCTCCATCAAGGGCGTGCAAAAAATTGGTTTTGAAGGCGGCCGCTTTCCCGCCATGCGCATCTGGTTAGACCCGATGAAGCTAGCAGCACTGGAGCTGGGTGCCGATGAAGTCATGGCGGCACTGCAAAGCAACAACATCATCGCCGCCATAGGCAAGACCGAAAACCAACTGCAGCAAATTAACCTGTTGAGCAACGCCACCCTGCGCAGCGTCGAAGAATTCCAGCAATTGATCGTGCGCGAGCTCGACGGCGGCCTGATTCGGCTGCAAGACATTGCCCGGGTAGAACTGGGGGAAGAACGCGGCAGCGTGGACGCACGCTATGACAACGATCGCATCATTTACATCTCCGTCTGGCCGCTACCGGGGGCGAATGAAATCACCATCGGCGATGAACTTTATAAGCGCCTCGACACCATTAACGCCCAGTTGCCAGATGGATTAAGCATCAACACCGGCTTTGACGGCACGCTTTACATGCGCAACGCCCTGCGCGAAATTTTCATCACACTGCTCGAAACCGTGGTGCTGGTCGGTATCGTGGTACTGGCATTGATGGGTTCTTTTCGCACCGCCTTAGTCCCACTGGTCACCATTCCGATTTCAATCCTCGGCAGTGTCGCGGCCATGCTGCTGATGGGTTTCACCCTGAATCTACTCACCGTACTGGCGATTGTGTTGTCTGTAGGGCTGGTAGTCGACGATGCCATCGTGGTGGTTGAGAATGTGGCGCGGCACATACACGCCGGACGCAGTCGCCTAGACGCGGCACTGATCAGTTCCCGCGAACTGTTGCGCCCGATCATTGCCATGACATTTACGCTGGCGGCGGTTTACACACCCATTGGTTTTGTTGCGGGCTTAAGCGGCGCCCTGTTCCAGGAGTTTGCTTTCACCCTGGCCATTGCCGTGGTCATGTCCGGCGTAGTAGCGGTAACACTCTCGCCTATCATGAGCGCCTACGTCATCTCCGATGAAGGTCATGAAGCGCCAATGACCAAACGTGTGAATCATTACTTTGACGTACTGAAAACAAAGTACGCCACGTTGCTTGAGGCCAGCTTTGCATGGCGTAATCAAATACTCGCTGCGGGCGTATTTCTCTCACTGCTGATGATACCGTTCTTCCTTTTTTCGGCGAAAGAGTTGGCCCCCACTGAAGACCAAAACAGCATCAACATCATTATCGAAGCGCCACCCGAGGCCTCGTTGAGCTACACAAACCATTACATGGACAAGGTGATCGACCTGCTCAGTGAAACCACCGGTTTCAAAATGGTCTGGCAGGTAGTAACCCCCAACGGTGGATTTGGCGGCATTGAGTTTGTTAACCCTGAGCACCGCGAAGAAAAGGTGCAGGATACACAGCCAAAATTATTCGGCCAGCTGTCTGGTATCACGGGGCTGAAAGTTCTGCCTGTGCTTTCTTCATCGCTGCCAACGGCGGGTAATTTTGATATTGAGTTAGTAGTGCAGGCCAATGACAGCTACGAGAACATGCAAGACTACGCCCAGCAGTTACTACAGGCAGGCTACAGCAGTGGCCAGTTTATGTTTGTCGATACCGATCTCGAAGTAAATCTGCCACAGGTGCGTCTACACTTTGATCACGAGCGTATCGCCGACCTAGGCATGAAAGTAGAGGATGTCAGCCGTCAGCTTTCGGCCCTCATCTCAGAGCAGGACAGCAATCGCTTTAACGCCGACGGCAAGGCCTACCGGGTTATCCCCATGGTCGAGCACTACGCACGTGACAACCCTGAGGCACTGTTGGATTTACAACTGAAAACCGCCGATGGCTCTCTGGTGCCACTGCGCGCCCTGGCTCAATTAAAAACAGAAACCGCGCCGCGAATACTGGGGAAATTTAATCAGCAAAAGTCTTTCCGTATTTTTGGTGCCACGCTACCGCACATCACCAATGATCAAGCACTCACCACACTGGAAAAGGCGGCTCAAGAGCTTCTCCCTAAAAACTATAATGTGGATTACGCGGGCGTCTCACGTCAATTGCGCACAGAAGGTAACACCATGGTGTCCGTGCTGAGCATAGCACTGGCAATCGTCTACCTAGCGTTGGTGGTGCAATTCAACAGCGTGCGTCTGCCATTGGTGGTACTGCTCGGGTCGGTGCCCCTAGCTTTGTCAGGCGCTCTGGTGTTTACTTTTTTAAGCCTGACAACCATCAACATTTACTCGCAAATTGGATTCGTCACGCTAATTGGTTTGATCGCAAAAAATGGCATCCTTATTACCGAGTTTGCCCATGAACTGCAACTCAAAGGCATGCAGAAAATGCAGGCTATTTCCGAAGCGTCACAAACTCGCCTGCGCCCCGTACTGATGACGACGGCCGCAACCGTGCTTGGTCACCTACCCTTAGTCTTAGTATCAGGTGCCGGGGCTGAGGCGCGAAACAGCATCGGTATTATTTTGGTAGCCGGCATGGCCATCGGCACCCTCTTCACCTTATTTTTACTGCCCAGTGTTTACCTGCTGCTGGCCGAGGAAACCGAGCCTCAAGAACTGGAGGAAAACACTCTAGCCCACGCTTAAACATCACCCACAAAAAAGGGGCGAGCCGTGAATGGCTCGCCCCTTTTTTGTGCCTTACGCAGCCTTTACTTAATCGGGCAACCGGTGACGTGAGTGTCTTCCGGGATCATGCTGACCTTCTCGAATAAACGCTCGTAACCTGTATAGGCAATTTTCCACTCGCCATTAATCTTCTCGTAGCGATCTTCGTAGAGAGCACTGCCCTCCACTTCGACACCGTCGTCCAGGCTGACAAAGATGTCGTGCAGATACCAGAGCCCCGTCGCCGTATCACCGGTTACGGTGATCTCCGGGTGGTGACCCGTGTGCATACCGAACTTGCGCTTGCTAAAGGTCGATTCGTAAAACTCGCGAATCTCGGTGGAACCCTTATGGTTAATCTCATAGGTGGGGCTTTTAAAGTCGACTTCGGCATCTTCCGTAAAGGTGTCCATCAAGCCTTCTATCTTACCCATGTCCATAAAACGGAAGTAACGCGCCTTAAGCTGCTTAATCAATTCGATTGCTTCTAAATCCAACATAGTCTCGCCTTCTTATCAGGTAAAAGAGTCTCGCCTTGCTAACCGGTGACGGGGTTACTTAAAGAATGTAGGGAATTAATACTTTTCGATCCGCTGGGTATTCCTCAGGAAACTTCTCCTGATACCAGCGGTGCGTTTGAAACGCGCGCGGGATTAAGTTAGCCGCACTGATCAGCAAGACAAACACGGCACCCAAACTCCAGGTAGCAATGGCAAAACCCAGGAAGGATATGATCTCGGTGAGGTAGCTGGGTGAGGATACATATTTAAACAAACCGCCCTGCGGGATGCGATACACCTTGTCGCCACGCGCCACCTCTTCTTTTGAGCGCAGGTTGCGAATAATTCCGTCGCTGTGGATATTCATCACAAAGCCAAACAGGTAGATCGTCATGCCGATTAGGAAGCGCGGATCGGTTAACCAATCGGTCGTAAGATGTTCAGACAAATGCGAAATAAAGACCGCATTAAGGTAGCCGTGCAGGGTGGTCACAGACCAACCGGCCACCACCACCATCAAACTGAATGAGCCACGCGCGCCCTTGGCCGCACGAATCAAGAAGGGGAAGAGAAAGCCACGGTTGGCGTAGTGCATACACCAGATACCCAAGAAGAGTAACGGCACAGTTTCAAAACTGTTTTGTCCCTGAAAGTAAAAGAACACAAAACTGATGGTCGCAGGCAGCTCCATCAAGAACCAGCCAAAGCGCGGCGAAAAGTTAAAGCCCATGGAGCCCGATGAAAACCGCCCGTAGGGTGATGGCGCAAAAAAACCACCGATAACCACCAGCACAACGTAAGCAAAACCTATCCACAGCAACGTTTGATAGGTGTCGGCGGAGAGTAAACTCGCCAAGCTAAAAAAGTCCAACATGGGTATTCCTTATAATTAGTAAAAGCATTAGCTAGCGTCTGCAGCCCTTAGGCTTTTACGGCGCAGGCGATAAAATCACCGAGCTGTTTAACGTAAGCCTCATCAAAAACCAAGTCACCAAACTGCGGATCATGCGGTGCTTCAAGTGCTCGTAAAATGTAACTGCGGTGCAAGCTGTCGAGGATGTCAGCGGTGCATAGGATATCGAGCCCAGGGCGAAAGACCCCACTGCTCACCCCCTCTTCCAAGAGCGCAATCACCTGTCGCCGCCGCCGACCGTTAAGACGCCGCAACACCGGCAGGTAGCGCCCCAACTCCGACGGGTCCCCAGCCAAGGCCGCCTTGAGCAACGGTTTGTCTTGCAGCACCGAGAAGACCCCAGTAAACAACCGCTCAAGGCCCGACAGTGGGTTATCACTGCCCGCAGCAAACTGGGCCGTCGCCTGCATCCACTCGAGCAGCTCTTGTTTTAAAGCCGCGTCAAACAGGCCGCGCTTGTGCTTGAAGAAAACATACACCAGCCCCTTCGAGACACCGGCCCTAGCCGCAATATCATCGACCCTAGCGGTGCGAAAGCCCTGCGTACCAAACACCTCGGTGGCAGCGGCCAAGACTTTCTCGCGCCGCTCAGCACTGTGTTGCTGACGCTGATTTAACACGCTCGCATCGCCCTACCACCCATCGTTGAACATCACAGAATCCTATCCTAAATACCTTTCGCTGACTTTTACAGCCAGATTAGTCAACGAAACACAATCTACCCACAATAGTAGTCCACTCGGACTAAGCATGGGAAACAGCGCCGCCGAGTACTCGGCCACACGTCACGGCGAGAACATCGTTGATTGCTAACCGAGCTACTGTGTAAGCTATGGCCAGAGCCCCACCTAACAAGCCGCGCCACTCATCAATTAAAAGAAGCCCATGCCCACTGCCCCTCGACGCCCGATCATCACCGTCATTATCAACGGTCAGGATTACCGCCTGAGCGCTGACGACCCCGCGTCTGTGGGTCATCTGCCCAAGGCTGAGCGCACAGAATTACTGCGTTTACTGGAAGCCATAAAGCAGGAGCACACGCGCTCACAAAAGGCCGTGCTCAGCGCCCTCACTGCGACGACACAGACGTCGACCAAAACGACACAAGAGCAAGTCAGTGCAGGATTAGCACAAACGGGGAGGTTGGGGCGCGGGGACGCCGACGCGCTCATGGCGCAACTGATTCAAGAAGAAGCGCGCAATCAAAAACCGGGGTTAAGCAAGCGGGGGATTTACAAGTTCGTGGGTATCAGCACGCTGGTCATCTTCTTACTGGTGATCATCTTTTAAGCACGTTTCTCTGCACAACCCATGACTTTCTAGCCAACAACCCGAATAGGTTGGGCTCACGTGCCGCTTTGAGCGTTTTTAACATTGCCAGCGAGGGCCTTTTTAAGCGAACATAGCGGCCTATTAACTCCGTCAGCCACACCACTAGGCAACCGCTTCACCATGGCCAAACAACCCAGCCGCGACCCAAGCCAGCAAATCATTGAGGCCGCCAAGCAGCGCTACCTTACCGATGGCATCAGCAGTACCGGCATGAAAGAAGTCGCACAAACCGCCGGGGTTGCCCGCTCAACACTCTATCGCTATTTTTCAAGCAAGGACGACGTGCTCGTCGCCGTCATCAAGCAGGAGTTGATTGACCTAGGCGATGACATCACCCGCTCACTGGAACGCTTTGATACCCCCGCCGACACACTGGTCGAAGGTCTGATCATCTCCCTGCAAGAAATCCCCAAAAATCCGCTGATCAATGCCGTACTGGCGTCCGATGACGACACAGAAGCCCGCCGAGTCATATGGGAGTCCGACGCCATTCGCGACCTTGTCGATCACATGCTGGAAAATTTCATTCGGCCCTCGGTTGAGTTGAAAATACTGCAAGACAAGGTCCGCCCAGAAATCATGACCGAGTGGATCTACCGCATACTTCTGTCCTACCTAACCCTGCCCAGCCACTTTATGAAAACCGAACAAGAGCTGCGAGTCACCCTGCACGCACTGTTGATTCCAGTCATGCTGCGCTAAGACTCACGCCAGAGACTCCTTCGCAACACCCTGCTAGCCCTCCGCTCAAAGCATCACCATGACAGCCCACCGCCGCCGTGATTCCAACCACAACAACTTGCATTTCTCCTAGGCTGAGCCATCACACGACCAGCTTGATGCACCCGTGCGCCGCAGCACTTTGGAATCAGAGCTATATCACATGCGGGATTAGCACATCCACAGGACTGGGGTAGCGCTTAATTTAAAAACCTGTTAAATCTAAAACGCCATAAATCGTGGCTCTTCCGAGCAAGTGTAAAGTACACAACGAAGTGCTTGCTCTTATGAATTATTGGTCTCTATAATCGGACACAAGACTAATTGTGTCTCTCTACAATTAGAGGTCTCGCGCGATGCAAAGAACATCCGCGCAATACAACAAAAGGCCCTGTCTTATACCCTGCTCTATAGCATTGAGCTTAGGGAGCCGTTTAAAAGTGCCAAGGTAAAAAAACAATAAACTTGGTAACTCAGTACGACCTGCTCGTTGTGCGATCTAGAACATAATAATAATCACGGAGAAAAACCATGACAAATTTCGCCCCGCGCCTATTAAGTCGCTCAAAGCTCTTTATGGCGGTTGCTGCCACCGCATCACTGCTGGCTAGCACGCACAGCTACGCCGAAGGCATGGTACTGGAAGAGATTATCGTTACCGCGCAAAAGCGTGCAGAGAACCTACAAGATATCGCTGCGTCGCTAGCCGCCGTCAGCGGTGACTCGCTGACTGAAAACGGCGTGACCAGCTTTAAAGACGCCGCCAAGATGGTGCCAGGTCTGGTCATGAAGCAGACCAACGCCACCAACACCTCTATCAGCCTGCGCGGCCTCACCTACAGCCGCCAATCGGCGGCTGTAGAGTCTGTTGACACCTACTGGAACGACGCGCCCTACAGTTCGGTCGCCTTCTTCAGCTCCATGTTTGACGTTGAGCGCCTCGAAGTATTGCGCGGCCCACAGGGCACACTGCAGGGTAAAACCTCACCGGGCGGCGCCATTCAGCTGCACACCAAAGCCCCGTCGTTCGATGAAATAGAAGGCCAGATTAAAACCACCTTTGCCGACGACGGCACCAAGATTGGTGAATTCGGCATAAGCTTGCCCCTGTCAGACACTCTGGCCGTGCGCATAGCGGGCATCTACGACTCCAACGAAGCCGGTGGCAACAGCAACCTGCTCAGCGGAGAAGAAGACACCAACAACGTAGAAGCCGGACGTATTACCCTTGCCTGGGAGCCCAGTGACAACTTCGACGCCGTGGCCCGCTACGAATACATGGAGCTGAGCACACGCGACTCCTTCCAGATGGCTGGCGACGGTTACCTCGGCAAGCTCAACCTCACCGACAACAAAGGCCTGATGGCCAAGCGCCACGCGGTGGAAATGCAGACCGAAATCGCGACATTGCAAATGAATTGGCACGAGGTCGGCAACCACGACATCACCTACCTGACCTCCTACAGCTCGACTGAACTGCTGGATCGCCAGGACCGGGATCTGGCCAACTACACCAGTAATGATGCCAGCATCACCAACTCCATACTGCAAACCTACGACAGACTGGGGCTGGATAACGACACGGCCTTCCACTCACTGGGCACTGACGGCGATACCTATACCTACTCCAGTGAATTGCGTGTTGACCGCAACGACGACTCCTGGTGGCAGTATACGGCGGGTATGTTCTACGCGAAAACCAACAACCACGTACTCAGCATTGCAGACCTACAGCCTAATAACGGCGCGGTACAAACCGACGTTGACGTTTTCCTCGAGACAGAACAGTTCGGCTACTTCACCCACAACCGTATCGAGCTGAGCGAAGTATCTGAACTGCAGATAGGCCTGCGCTATAACCGCTCTCGCCGCTCAGACATTACCTATCAATATGCCGGTAAGGGCTACACCCTCGGCGCCAAAGAAATAAGCAGTGGTAATACCGCTTACCTAGACTGCCTATACACGCCGGGTGCACTCTGTGCTGCCACACCAGACATCAATGGACAAGCGGCTAACACCTCCATCCAGGGCCAGCGTCTCGCCACTCTGGTGGAAATACAAGACGGTATTGCCGATGCCTTTACCGGTGGCATCAAGTACCTGCACCACCTCAACGATGAAACCATGGTCTACACCTCACTGGACGTCAGCTACCGCCTCAACGCCTCGGCGCTTAACCCGCGTATCGTCGAGCACGCAGACCAACTGCTGTTCAATGAAGAGGACACAACGGCCTTTGAATTGGGGATTAAAACAACTCTGCTAGAAGGCCGCGTGCAGCTGAATGCGTCCGTTTACTTCCAGCAACTTAACGAGTATCAAAACTACTTTAAAGAAATGCCGCTGCTCGATTCTGGCAGCTCCTTCACGGATAATGTCGTCGCCAATGTCGACGCCATCTCCCAAGGTGTCGACCTAGAAGTAACGGGTTTGATCAGCGAAAACTGGCAGGCCAGCATCGCCCTGGGTTACAACGACTTTAAATTTGTCGACGGCGAAACAGGCCCCTGTAATGACGGAACGATTACACCTGGCAATCTCTACAGCAGCTGTGAGCTGGGCGGTCAACGCGTCGGCGACAATCCCAACTGGAGCTTCACCGCCAGCAGCGAATACACCGTTTCACTGAATGAAGTCGACGCCTTTGTGCGTGGTTTTTACCAGTACAATGGCTGGACCCAAGCGCCTAACATTCCGGGCTCTGCAGGTCGCACTGGCTCTTACGGTGTAATCGACCTGTTCGCGGGCATTCGCAGCAAGGATCAAGACTGGGAGCTGAGCCTCTGGTCTAAGAACCTGCTCAACAAGGTTGCGGAGAACTCAAAGTTTGCAGAAGAAACGGCGGGCCTGATTAACTCCGCCACTGGCTACCGTCAGGTGAGCGTAATTGACGAGCGCTCCATTGGTGCCAGTCTGCGCTACAGCTTCAGTATGTAACACGCCGAAGTAAGCACACAGCACTACCCAAAGGCCCTATCGCAAGATAGGGCCTTTTTTATACCCCCGATAAAACAGCACTGCTCCCCTAAGCCGCACGGCTTTAGAATATGAGAGCGAGGTCGTATTAAAAATAAGAACCTGCTATCGTCCAAAAAATCATCGAAATGACTGGCGACTCATTTTCATGACGGTCAATTCAAGGACGAGACAACAATAACCATGACATCCATCGCTGAGTATGCGATCTACCGCACCACCATTGACCAAATAATGCAGGGCGACGAGCGTTTGCCCAGCCTGCCCGCGCTCACCATGAAAATCAGAAAAGCCTCTGGTGATGCCAATATCACTATCCCACGACTCAGCGGCCTCATTGCCCGAGACCCCAGCTTGGTCGTACAAATCATGCGTTACGCCAACAGCCCTATCTACCGCACTCAACAAGCGCCGAAAAGTGTAGACGACGCCATCCGTTTACTGGGCATCCCCTGTGTTGACAACCTCGTTATGCTGCACAGCATCAAGAGCTTGTTTATCATTCAAAACCCAAAGCTTAAGCAACTTTTTAACGTGGCCTGGAAACGACAAACCGTAAAAGCCGCCATCAGTTTATTTCTCGCGCGTAAGCTCGGCATAAACCCAGCCGATGAAGCGTTGGTCGCTAGCCTGCTCAGTGAGGTCGGTACCCTCGCTATACTCTCAGCGCTGACCGAAGTGGCGAACACTCCCGATCAAAAAACTTATTACAGCCTTTGCCGGCAGTACAGTAAATCGCTCGGCAGTATCATTTTAAAAAAATGGAGCCTTGGCAATCACTACACCGACGTTATTAAACACTGCGGGGACTGGCAACTGCACTCATCAACAATGGATACGCTCGCCGCGCTGAATATTAGCGACATCATTAACCTAGCGCTTTATCACAGTGTTGCACTCGCCAATAAAGACCATAACCTGCCGCCTTTAAAGCAACTCGCCGTCTTTCATAAATTGCCTGCTCCGTTTAATCTAACCGATAAAAACGGGTTATTAACATTAGTAACTGGGCAAATCAGCGACATCGCTAAGGTTGCTAAGAACCTGCACTGAACGTATTAGCACCCTTGCCACAGACCCGAAAGCCGTTTCAATAATTCGCCAAACGGCTCGGTAGAACAACACAAGGAATAGCCCATTGAACTTAGCCGTAAAGGTCACCCTACTCGCTGCCGGCGTATTTTTGTTTGTCGGCATGATCGCTGGCGTTTTAAAGTACGCCGGTATGATGAGCAACCAACAGCACAGAGCCCCTATTTATATTGATATCGCCCACCGCGCCGCCCTGCTCTATAGCTTCGCCGCACTGGTCATGGCCGCACTATTATACTTCAGCCCCTACTCGCTGGAGTTCCAACTCTTGATAACCGGCGCACCGCTCTTTTTCTTTGCGCTATCTATCGCGCAATACCTAAAGTTAGGCATCAAAAATCAAGAGACCTCACAATTCAGAGAGCGCAACTTCAGTACTACATGGGGCATGTTGCTGTTGGTTATCGGGGAGATAGGCGGCATGGGTTTCATTCTGTGGGGTTTTATTAGCACGCAGTTCCTCGCGTAAAGCACTGGCGGACCACACAAAAAACCGGCGCAATAAAAAACCGCTGCCCCTCAAAAAGAGGCAGCGGTTCATTACGACACCAACATAACGACCGTATTGGCAGTGTCAGCCCGCCAAACTGCTTATCTATCTACTTATCTACTTATTCAAAAATCTAGCGGTTAAAAACCACCGTACGATTACCATTTAATAACACACGGTGTTCGGCGTGCCAGCGTACCGCG
>Ga0209081_1001506_pt1 | contig 13859 bp, 10 predicted proteins | sample GOMGulsemesocosm_4_FD_184636 | JGI IMG/M metagenome (GOLD analysis project Ga0209081, IMG submission 184636) | Methane-oxidizing microbial communities from mesocosms in the Gulf of Mexico - GOM15B Gulf of Mexico (SPAdes) (version 2) | ecosystem: Environmental > Aquatic > Marine > Cold seeps... | reverse complement strand
ACCTCCATCCAAATTCCCCAGCGTAGGCCCGCTTCCATTTACCGCTTCCGCATCAAAGAAATAAACAAAGCTACGTACTAGGTCAAAACTAAAAACACCCTGCTTTGGCATTAATTGAAAAGATGTTTCTGCATCACGGAACAAACCAAACCTTTGATTGCCGACTGTTACTTTCCGACCGTCTCGGGCTTCATTGTAAGATACACTTAATCCATCCCCCGATAATGCTTCACTCCACCAGCGGCCCCATTGCAAAGCACCCGATAGCTCTCGCTGATTCTCGGCATCACTCCCTAAACCTTCACCCAGCTGCTCTCTTTCTGCTAACTGATCTTCAACCGGAGAGTCCGTTGAATTTAATAGCTCTACCTCTGGCAACTTCTCAACGTCAATTGCTCCGTTACTTTCCCACGTCTCAGACAACGATTTCAGCTGAACTTGTTGCTCACCAGATCGATACAACAGCACCAGGTCACCCATATCCTTGGTTAGCCTAGTTGCACCAGCACAAACACCTAAACTTGTAGCCAAGCAATTATACCCAAGGGGCGCTACAGCCACTCCACCCGAATATACCGCCACTAATATTTCATTTTCACTTGCCTTTACTGTGTAATCCGTCCCTAAAACACCAAGTGCTGCAACAGGCGTGTTTAGCCTGTAACGATCATGGGCTGCTTTTGTTGCCTTACCCGAAATACTGCGTACAACACCTTTTTCTAAAGTGAAGCGAATCGCGCTTTTTTTAGGTATTTTTTCGTTATAGATATATTCTTCAATCCGCAAACGACTATTTAACCGGACGCTAACAACCCCTTCATCTATAAATTTAATATGCACATGCCCAGCTGATCCTGTTTCAATTAAATCACCGACATATAATAACGACCCTTTTTTAAGAGGCTCGCTTAATCCAGCATGTCGGATAACAGATGCATCACCAATAAGAACCGCAACCTTACCGATACTCTCTACTACTGTCACCTCCCCTCCATTTACTGCTGTTGACTGACATGACAAGTAGATGAAAAGAATAGGCATTATGAGAAAAGACATGGCATAGGGTATACTCGACCTAGGTTTAGGCCTAAAAAAACATGGGCTGCTGCGCGCAATCTTCTTAGTTATATAATTCATACTCATATTATGCCTTTTTAGGGGCCGTTATCAACGTGAGCAGAATCACATGTTAGAAGAGATAGTTTAAATATTAATATTCTGCCCTTACACTTCCAACTACAATTAAAACCTTACCAATAGTAAATAGCACTCAACCGATTATTTCATGCCTGTTGCTGACATCGCCCTAAAGAGTTTCAAGTTATTCAATAAACTACCTGATCATGTTATTACTGAGCTGGGGCAGTATGCACAATTTATTGAAGTGCCTCGCCGCAAAGTTGTGATGCAAAAAAATATTCCCGCCCACTCTTTAGGCCTACTGATAAGTGGCCGCTTACAAGGTGTTGATATGACCTTAGATGGTAAAGAAGCAGGACTATATTTCATTGAACCTAATGACTTTTTTGGTGAGCTTTCCGTGGTTGATAAACTACCGGCTTCTGAATATATTGTCGCCCTTTCTAAGGCTAAGATTATTACTATTCCTGCTAATATTATTCGGGTTCTTATTTCTAAATCACCCGATGTATCAGCTATTATTAACAAGCGACTCGCTCGCCGCTTGCGTGAGTCTTTAGCTCAACGGACGCTGCTCTCCATGACCACCCCTCTGCAACGAGTGAGCGCCCAATTAGTTCATTTAAGCTCTACCTCTATTGCCAGCAATAAGGAGATTGCTAACGCACCGACCCATCAAGAAATTGCTATTATGATAAACACGACCAGAGAAACCGTCACCCGCGTGTTTCAAACACTACAAAAAAAAGGGATCATCCGTCGTAATGGCGATGCTCTTATTGTTTGCAGTTTAGAGAAGTTGCAGCACATTGCTACAGACCAAGAAAAGAACTAACCCACATCTAATTATGATTAAAGATTATTTTTTTCCATTGTCGAACCGTAGGCTTATCCGGCAGTTTACCATTCGCGATATTCGCAGCCAGTATCAAGGATCTATTATTGGCATTGGCTGGGCATTTTTAACACCTCTTTTAATGCTAGCTGCCTATTTTTTTGTTTTTAGGATTGCTTTTAACAACCGCTGGCCAAGTGAAAATGACAGTAATATTAATTTTGCCTTACAGATTTATACAGGGCTGATTATTTACAACCTATTTGCCGACTCGTTGAGACAAGCACCACGTTTAATTGTGAGCAACGCCAATTTTGTAAAGAAGGTCGTATTCCCTCTGGAGACGCTCTCTTGGAGTGTTGCGCTATCTTGCTCTTTTCATGCCGTGGCCGGCCTATTTACACTGCTGATCCTCAGTGTAGCCAGCCAGCAAAGTCTACCAATCGCTCTGATATCACTTCCCTTGGTGGTAGGCTCTATGTTCCCCCTTATGCTGGGGCTTGTTTGGCTAGTTTCTGCTTTAGGCGTTTATATAAGGGATACAACTCAAATCACATCTTTAATTATTCGCGTAATGCTATTTTTATCGCCTGTTTTTTTTCCCGTTAAGATCCTCCCTGAAAGTATTCAGCCTTGGTTATATTTAAACCCTATCGCACCTGTCATCGAGCAAACTCGCCATGTTATTTTGGATGGCCAATGGCCTGATTGGTCTATCGTTGCTACCAGCTGGTTGATTTCTCTTGTTGTTGCTTATCTTGGTGCGCGTTGGTTTAATTTTGTAAGAAAGGGGTTTGCTGATGTCCTCTAATACCAGTATTTCTGTACAAGGAGTATGTAAAAGCTATTCATTGTATGGCAAGCCTATTGATCGCCTTAAACAATTTTTTCCTTTCCAAAATAAAACTTCTCGTAAGCAATTCCACGCCTTAAAAAACATTAATTTCTCGATTGGCAAAGGTGAAGTATTAGGTGTTATTGGTCGAAATGGAGCGGGAAAATCGACTCTGTTACAGTTAATTTGTAATACTTTATTACCGACCACCGGCAGCATCTCTACTAAAGGCAGAATTTCTGCATTACTTGAACTTGGATCTGGTTTTAACCCCCAATTTACTGGTAGAGAAAATATTTTTTTAGCAACGGCTATTCAGGGTTACTCAAAGGAAGAGACCCTTCAAAAGCTAGACGAAATCATTGATTTTTCTGGCATTAGGAAGTTTATTGACCGTCCTGCTAAAACCTATTCAAGCGGCATGTATGTGCGCCTGGCTTTTTCTGTTGCTATTAATGTTGACCCGGATATTCTGGTGATTGATGAAGCGCTGGCAGTTGGCGATGCAGAGTTTTCTCGAAAATCTTTTGAACGTATCATGCAACTCAAGGAGGCAGGGAAAACTATTTTATTTTGCTCACACTCGCTTTATCAAATTGAATCACTTTGCGATAGAGCTATTTGGCTTGATGAGGGTGAAGTTAAGGCCGATGGCATTCCTGCAGACGTTGTTTCTGCCTACACCAATAGCACTCGAGATGAGCAACCTACGGAAAAAACGACGGATAATTATAAGAAAACTGACCGGGCTACTGCTTATATTAACAAAGTCGAAGCTTATTCTAGCAATACTGATAACGGCCTATTATCGATTCAAAGTGGTGAGGACTCTCTTACTATTGATATCCATTATTATTGCAACCCTGATCTCCCCACACCATCTATTGCACCAATTATAACTTTAATCGATCAGCAAATTATTACAGGCACCAGTAGCCATATTGATAATATTACTGTTAAGCCATCGAGTGATGGCCATGGGAAAGTATCCATTACTTTTCCCCGTATCCCGTTGTTAAAAGGTCATTACGGCATTGGTGCTTACCTATTTTGTGAAAAAGGCATCCATGTTTATGATTTTGTATATAACGCCGCGACAGTTATTGTCTCCCAAAACAGTTTAGAACAAGGGCTCGTTCACCTTGAACATGTTTGGAACATTGATTAATTGTGCCGCTGCTTGAGCCTTGTAGCAATATCATAAAACTCTTGATTTCTTGACTCTTGAAGATATGGCTCTATTGCTGTTAGTATCTGCTGAGTAATCTCTTGCTCTGTTCCTATTGGTGCAATAGGTGGAGATATAGTTAAGACATGTTTTTTCTTTTTAGGGTAATACGTCATAACAACAGGAATAATATCCACCTTGGCGATGCTCGCTAGCCGTGCAGGCCCTGTTTGGAAATATAATTTTTCTCCAAACATTTCAAAAGCAGTCTCATTGCGCTCTTTTCCTGCTTCACGAACATCTAGCACTATCCCTAACATATTCTCATTTGTTAACCAGCGGATTAGTTTTCTTACCGAACCGTGGCTATAAAACAGCTCGTTACCATACAGTGCAGCGCTTCGCATATGCACTCCTCGCCAAAATTCCTGCTCCTCTTGGTTAATTAAACTAAAATTACGCGTTGAGACCAATGCTGAATAATTACACCCTAACTGATGTGTTAAAGCGCCACCTATTAAAAAAAAACTACCGTGGTGCATAAATGCAATAATCGCGGGCTTTTTACCTAATATGGCGTTTATTTTTTCAATGCCTTCTATTTCCACTCTTTGCTTTGCATATGCTGGTGAGAAAAAGTAAGTTTCACTGTTTGTAAAAGCCCTAAAAGCCCCCCGATTGTAATTAAGCTCCAACGCTGGTGGTTTTGCTGTAAAAATTTTGCGCATTAGATTTTTAATATCCCCCCCTCCAGTGAGCCTTATTCTTGCCTTTAAATTAATATTACGGGTCAACTCCCGTAATTACACGTATCTAACCTTAATTGAACCAATAATGATACAATCCTTTCATTCTAAAAAATCGCATGATAAATATTCATACCTTTCTATGTCTTTAAGATTCTTTCTGTGTGTTCGATAATTTCATGAGTCAAACTCAAAGCCAAATAATTATCGATGAGTTCCATAAGCTGTATTACAACGGCAGAGAAGGTTCTGCAAAAACGTTTGAGCAAACAACTTGGATGGGTGTTTCCTGTTTAAAGTGTCCATTAGACTTATGGATCTATCAAGAAATTATTTATGATTTAAAACCCGATCTTATTATTGAAACAGGTACTTATCATGGTGGAAGCGCTCTTTATTTAGCAAGCATTTGTGATGCTATTGGAACTGGCCATATCGCGACGATTGACGTTATGGACATTGAACGCCCTACACATAATAGAATCAGTTACCTATTAGGTTCTAGCACCGACCCCAAGGTTATACAACAGGCTCTTAGCTGTGTCACTAACCCTAACGTTATTCTTGTTATTCTTGACTCTGATCACAGTAAAGCACATGTTAGTGAAGAACTTCGGCTTTATGCGCCAATAGTAACTAATGAAAGCTATCTTATTGTTGAGGATACTAATATTAATGGAAACCCTGTTGGACTTTCCCTTGGTGAAGGGCCCTATGAAGCTGTCTCTGATTTTTTAGAGCATAACGATGCCTTTACGCCTGACTACCTTAAAGAGAAACTACTGTTAACTTTTAATCCAAGAGGGTTCCTAAAAAAAACATATCCTAACCATCATGCGATTATTGCTAAATCAGGCATAGACAGAAAGGTTGACGAAATGCCCGATTCGCTAACAAGTGCCATTGAGTCTGCCCATAAGGTAGAGCTAGAACAGTATCGCTCTGATTTTAAGGTAATGAATAAGAAGCTAGGTGAAATAAGAGAAAGATCGAGCAATCAAGCCATGCGTGCAGGTAAAGCTGAAGGTCGACTTAAGGCATCAACAATAAAGCTTCAAGATACAATGGAGGCGCTTCAAAACATGACCGCCACTCTTCAAGACAAGACTCTCGCTCTTCAAGAGAGCTCTAGATTAATTCAAGAAAAAACAACTGAGGTTGAGTATATTAAATCTCTCACCCTCGTTAAGCTCACGTTATCGGCCCAAAAACTAGCATCAAGAATTAAAAAATCCTTGCTTCAATTAACTCGCTAAAGATCACCTCTAAATGCATGAATGAACGACATAAATACGATTATCACGTTAACCTAAGTGATGATAACTTTGCTGCTACTAAAGTTATTAAAATGATTGGTGAAAATAAAAAAGTACTTGAAATTGGTGCCGGCCCTGGAGCTATTACTCAGCATGTAAGCAGCATTCCCGGCTGTCAGGTTTCTGCTGTTGAGCTTGACCCCTCTGCCCTACCTCTCCTAAAGCCATTCTGCGAAAATGTTTTTCAACGAAACCTTAATGAGGCTAATTGGCATGAAGGCGTAGGTATTGATGGCGGCTACGATGTTATTGTTGCTGCGGATGTTCTTGAACACTTAATTAATCCATGGCAAACGCTGTCTTCATTAAAGTTACTTCTTGCGCCTAATGGCCACATCATTGTCTCTTTACCCCATGCGGGGCACCTTGGTGTTATAGCTGCTATGTTAAATGATAATTTTCGCTATCATAAGTGGGGGCTTCTTGACCGGACCCATATTAGATTCTTTTGTATGGAGAACGTTATTGATTTATTTCAGGGAGCCGGCCTTACAATCATTGATACCGACCACGTCATCCATTCACCAATGGATATGGAGCTGGCTGAGTACTGGAAGGCCCTCTCATCACAAACCAAAAAGTGCTTAAGTGAATCTAAAAATGGGCATATTTATCAGTTTGTTATTAAAGCATCCATTGCTAACTCTGATGATAACTTAAATACCAGTAAACAAGCTACTCACAAACTCACCCCTACTAGTTTCTCTTTTGCTACTCTTTGCTCACGTATTGCTAGGCGCATCAGAGGCATTGTTCGCTCTATTTTTTAAAACTTATGCACGATACTAACGATCTAATAAAAGTTATTGCTTTTTATTTACCTCAATTTCACCCTGTTCCTGAAAATAATACATGGTGGGGCAAGGGGTTTACTGAGTGGACTAACGTAGCTAAAGCAAAACCTTCTTTTGAAGGGCACTATCAGCCGCACCTCCCTTCTGACTTTGGGTACTATGACCTACGCGTTAAAGAAACACGCCTTGAGCAAATTGATTTAGCTAAAGAATACGGTATCAATGGTTTTTGTTACCACTACTATTGGTTTTCTGGAAAAAAGATTCTAAATCGCCCTCTTGATGAGATGCTGGCAGATCCTGATTTAGATATGCCTTTCTGCTTATGTTGGGCAAATGAGAACTGGACTAGACGCTGGGATGCCGCCGAGCATGAGATATTGATAGCACAGGAGTATCTTCCCGATGATGATCTAAACTTTATCAAAAGCCTTGCCCCCTTTTTAAAAGACCCAAGGTATATAAAAGTTAATGGCAAACCGCTATTAGTTGTTTACCGCCCTCAACACTTGCCAGACCCCAAAAAAAGCGCTTCTATTTGGAGGGAGTACTGCCTGAATAATGATATTGGTGAATTACATATTTGCTCCGCATTAACACATGGAAACTTCAATTACACACAATTTGGATTTGATAGTGGCGTAGAGTTCCCGCCTCATAACCTTAAGGTTAGAAATATAAACAAGCTGATCAAGTTCTCATCAGGTTTCTCTGGCAATGTTATTGATTTCGCCGCCGTTGCAAAATCATATTTAAACAGGGAGTATCGTGACCCTAATGTTTACAAATGTGTCTTTCCATCTTGGGACAATACAGCTCGAACTGGTGAACGAGCGATGATTGTTGTTAATGAGTCCCCTGATAATTACCAATGGTGGTTATCTAAAACGATCGAATACAATACGTCAAAAAGCGCACCTGTTTTCATTAATGCTTGGAATGAATGGGCTGAAGGCTGCCATCTTGAGCCCGACCATAAACATAAGCATGCTTACCTTAAAGCCACTTTAAATGCTATAAATGGAGAAGATAGTAGTTTAGAGCCAGCACCTTACACCCCTCCAGCTGTTTTCTCTGATCAAGCAAGGAAGTTTCTCCCTGATATTTCAGAAGTACTCGGCTATCATATCAATGATATTAGAAATAAATCAATTAGCTCCTTAATTCTATTTATTAACAAATATCCTTTGTTAAAGGATGCTCTAAAGGCTATTTCTTCACGACTGAGAAGCTTTCTTAATTGGTAACTTATTTTCCGTTTCTAAACGAAGGTTAATATTAGCAAGAATCTCCTCTGTTAATAAACCTGCCTTATAAAAAAACCTCGCTTTGCTAAGGATATAATCATATCTTGCCTGCTGAAAGCGTTGCTTTGCTTGCAAGTTGAATTGCTGGGCATCTAATACTTCAGCAATTGTAGATATCCCAAACCTGAAACTCTTCTCAACCGATTTATATGATTTTTCCGCCGATTTCACTGCCGTTTCAAGTGCGACAATCCTCTTCTTAATTGATTTTACAGTTAAAAAGGTATCCTTTAACTCTTTCTTGATTCTACGGTATTCTTGATCATAACTTGCCATAGATATCTTTAGTTTTTGTTCCGCCTCATAAACACGCGCCGAAGCTGTTCCACCTGAAAATATTGGCATCGATAAGTTAAGCGATATAACTTCTGTATCCGTTACTGCGGAAGCAGAGTTCTCAAAACCAATATTGGTCTGTTGCTTACTTAACTGCAAATCAAGCACGGGGTAGTGCTCAGCTTTTTGCTGTTTTACATTTTTCTTATTTGCCTGAATGGATTGAAGCCATGCATTTAAGGAAGCATTTCGTGTAGGCAGCAACTCAAGATAGCCATTTATATCCCCTATGGTCTCCCAAGCTTCATGCTGACCCGCTAATTTAGATAACTGTTGAATAGGCTTGCCGGTTAGCTCACTTAAATCTGCTGTTGCCAATTCAACTAATCTTGATGCCTCAACGACATCTGATTCAAGCATATCGAGTCTTGCAGTGATTTCAAATAGCTCAGTAATTTTTACTAATCTTTTATCAAATAGCGCGCTAATTTGCTCCTTCTTTTCAACAACCACTGCCTTTTCTTCTTTAATCAGCGCTAAGTCATCCGTTGCTTTTAGCAAATTGAAGTAGCGCTCAACTGTATCAAGCATTACAGTTGAGTGTGTATCTTCATACTCATACTTAGACTGCTGCTGTTCAAACTTAGCTTGCTGCCACGCGCTAAGCTTTTTCATATCAAATAAAGTTTGGCGTACTGATAATAGGTAACGCTGACCAGAATAATGGTCGATAGCAAACCCTTCTGCTCGTCTTGTTGTTGAGGTCGCTGAACTATTAATTGATGCCTGTGGTAATAACTGGCCAAACTTTTGATCTTCTCGCGCCATTCCAATGTCGATATTTAGCGAACCAATCAATAATCTAGGATCTGATTTTTCAACCTCCTGATATGTCTCCAAAAGGTCTTGAGCTTGCACTGTTTGAATTACACAATAAAGTACTAATGCCGTGATTGTCTTGAGTCTTAAAATCACTAACTAATCCTCCAAAAATGAACGAGTAAAGGCATCTGAAATAGGTTTAGCTAAATATTCAAATAATGTTCGCTCACCTGTACCAATGAGGACTTCTGCTGGCATTCCCGGTATTAGTTCAAGTTCTGAAATATCATCTATGCTAGATTTCGTTAATTTAACTTCTGCTAGGTAAAAAGGCATGCCTGTTTGCTCGTTTATAATTCTATCTGGCGATAGCTTTAAAACCTTTCCAAATAACTTAGGTGTGGTCGTCTGATTAAAGGCGCTAAAACGCACCTCGGTTACTTGCCCAATGAGAACACGATCTATATCAGTTGGTGTGACCTCTGCTAATATTGTTAGTTCTTGACCGTCTGGTACGATGGTCAAGATCGGCGCACCTGGGGAGATAACTCCACCCACAGTATGAACCTCTAAATTTATTACTGTACCACTAACAGGTGCTTTAATTGATGTCCTAGCCAAACTTGCGTTTGCAACACTCAGTTTTTCTGATACATCAAATAGTTCAGCTTTAACTTTTGCTAAGTCATCTGCAATATCACTATTTGCCTCTTTCTCTAGTTGGATAATCTGTAGTCTGGTTTCACCTTTTTGGATTTTAACTTGTGCCAAATTTGCAGATAACTCAGATACGTCACTTTGAACTCTTATTTTTTCTCGAAGCTTTTCTCGCAAAATACGCTTATCTGCAAAGCCCTCTGCGAGAAGCTCTTGTAACTCCTGCGTCTCTTCTGACAGTGACTTTAATAATGCCTGATTGCTCTTTCGTTGCTTTTCCATCCCAATATATTTACTATTGAGCTGTTCTATACGCTGTTCTAATACTTCTCTTTCCCCATCACGGCTTTCCATTCGCGCATTGAAAATATCTTCCTGCTCACTAATTACCTCATTAACACGAACACTACTGTCGTCTTGTAAATCTACGGGGAAAGCTATTTTTTCAGCCTTTTTTTGCTCGGCGAGCAATCTTGCCTTAATGCTTTTCGCAACAACAATTTGCCCTTTATAAATTTCTTGCTGTGCTTTTGTTTCTGTCACATCCAAGGTAAATAAAACCTCGTCTTTAGTCACTTTACTGCCTTCTTCAACATTGATTGCTTCAACAATACCCCCATCAAAATGCTGAATGATTTTACTATTGTTTTTTACTGCAACGTAACCAGGGGCTAATGCAGCCCCATCTATTGGTGCAATAAACGACCAAACACCCAGTACTCCAAATGTGAACATCAATACGCTATAGCCAAGCTTTTGGATTTTCCCGTCATCAGCTAAACCTTTTACTTTCTGTTCTACACTTTCATCTTTAATATCAGTCATAAATCAATCCTTACAAAACGGGAGGTACGGTTACTGGCGCAACTTTTTTACTAGAATTTTGCCTGCCATCTGTTTTGCCTGATTTTTTATTTAGCTCCTGCAATACTTCCATCTTTGGGCCATAAGCCACCAGCACCCCTTCTTTCATTATTAGAATCTTATCCATTTCATTTAATACCCCTGGTCTGTGAGTAATCACTATTACTGTAACCCCTCGTTGCTTTAGCATTTTTAATGCTTGGGCTAAAGCAATCTCCCCTCTATCATCCAAATTAGAATTTGGCTCATCAAGAAGTATCAATTTTGGTTCTCCGAAGACTGCCCTTGCTAAGCCTATTCTTTGCCTTTGTCCACCAGATAAAACACCATCTGTTGAGCCTATTATCGTGTCATAGCCTTGTGGCAAAGCGAGTATGGTTTCATGCACACCTGCTAATTTAGCCGCATCAACTACTTTTTCTGAGTCAACCTCAGAAAAACGCGAAATATTTTCTGCAATTGTTCCATCGAACAATTCAATATCTTGAGGCAAGTAGCCAATATGAGGCCCTAGCTGCTGCCTATCCCATTCAAATACGTCTACTCCATCCAATCTAACTTTACCGCTCATTGCAGGCCAGATACCTAACAAGGCGCGTGCTAATGTTGACTTACCCGCTGCGCTTGGACCGATAATACCAAGAGACTCACCCGATTCAAGTGTAAAAGTTACTGATTTTACTACCGGCAATTTTGAACCTGGAGGTACTACAACTATACCGCTGACATCTAACTTTCCATTAGGTATAGGCAAAGGCATTTTCTCGCTATCTTCAGGAATTTTCAGCAGAATCTCATTTAATCGCTCGTATTGCCCTCTTGCAGCTACAAACCCCTTCCAAGAACCTATCATTAAATCAATCGGCGCTAATGCTCTTCCTAACAAAATTGAGCCGGCAATCATTAACCCCGGTGTGATTTCTTGGCTTAACACAAGGTAGGCACCTAACCCTAAAATGAGTGATTGCGCTAACATCCGGGATGTTTTTGATATGGAAGTAATAGCCCCTGCACTTGTGCTCGCCTCTGCTTGCAATACTAAAACACTCTGAGTCGTTTCTTCCCAGCGTCTACGAATACCTTCAAGCATACCCATTGATTCAACTACTTCAGCATTTCTTAGGTTTTTGTTAACCAAGTTCCTAGCAGCAATGGCTTCTGCATTTGCTTTTTTAAGCTTTTTACCCGTCATTTTCTCATTCAGTATCGCTAAACAAGACAGAATAATGACGGTAATAATTGCCATAACACCATATGAAAAGTGAAACATAAACAAAACAGCGATGTAAATAGGTAGCCAAGGTGCATCAAAAAACGCAAACAAACCATTACCCGTTAAAAACTGGCGCAACCCAGATAAGTCATCTAATGGTTGCGAGCTCACCTTTGAACCACCACTATAAATTGCTTGTTTAAAGGATGCTCCATAAAGACGCTTACTTAATAGCATTTCTAGACGTGAGCCAACTCGAACTAAAATCTGCGAGCGCACCCATTCCAAGGCACCCATTGTTATAAACAAAATGAGCAAGATCAAAGTAAGCATTAACAAAGTAGACTCACTTCCACTAGTGATAACTCGATCATATAATTGCAACATGTAAATAGCTGGAACCAGCATGAGAAAATTTATGAATAGGCTAAAAAAACCTGCCGTCATAAATGACTTTTTGCACAGCAATAGCGCTTCCTGTAAATCAGACTTCTTAGCAACACCCATTCAAACAACCCTGCCCTAAAATTTTTATTATATTCCTACAATTATAACACAAGCATAATGGCAACCGTATTTTAGTGCCTAACCTTTAAAGATATCTATCTTACTTAAGAGTCGTGACTATATAGAGGCTGATCACTTAATTTAATTAAAACCTTTACACGAAACAAAGAAGAATTTGCATCCATCATTTGATGACAATAGGTCACCCAACAAAATAGCAACAAGTAAATACAAATGGTCCGGAAGAACCTTACACAACACAGTTAGGCAGAAGCCATGTTGATAGATCATCAACATTTTGGCGCTTTAGGAGACACTGAAGCAAAAAAATGCCGCCTAATAAAAACAAGGCAGGTGAATGATCCCAAGACTGCGAAGCGAACTGGAATGTAAAAACAGGCTCCGATGGGAAGCGTAAAAACACCTGCTGATATAAAGCTCACGTTAATGTTGGCGAAGATACTTCATCAAACCAACCCATTACATTACCAGAAACGCTCATGACTCCAATTGTTTTACCGCCTTACTCTGTAGTGATGAAGCTCGGTATACGCTGATAGCGCCTACCAAAACCAAGCTGATAGTACGTGGGGGCAGAGCGACATATCCCATCAACGGCACCTACCGTACGCAACAAGCCACTCAGTAAAGAGACTAAACAGTTCAACCGGATCCATTCAGACGTACGACTCACTGTTGAGCCAGTCTTTGACGTATTGAAACAGCATTACAGAGTGGCCATAGATCGTTACCTAGGCATGAATGCAACCGCACCCGTTTTGAACTAATGTACGTGGCTCATAACCTGAAACGAGGATTATCTATTTAGCAAGCAAGTTGCGCTTAAAAAATGAAAAATAGGCAAATGACAATAAATTTGCGCCAAATAGCACTTTTTAGCCATTTTTTAGCCAAAAAGAACCTCATCATTCAAAGCTCTCAATTTATTCATTGAGAACATATGCACGAAACAAAGAAGAACACATTAATGGTTTAATTTTCAGGAGCAACTAACTATTACCGCTCATTCCGGTGAAGTTTAAAACCATGTCTTCTCAGCCTAAATTTAACCAGACGTAATCAGGCTTTACTAAGCGCCACACCTGTTTCTTTTGCAATGCGATGAATTGGAAGCTCATACACATTAGGTGCAAATAATAACACGCACACTTTTTCTTCATTCAGCGCAATATTCAGTTTTTCGGTAATCATTGATGCCACATCAGCAGGGTTTGCTAGATTGTTATTGGTTTCAATATAAACATCTATATCACCACCTTTTAAAAGATCATCTACTCGCGAACCAAATAATAAAATATGCTTAGTATCAGGTAAAACTTCAGCCGTTTTTTCTACTATGATTTTCGCTTGCTGCTCCG
>Ga0209081_1001501_pt1 | contig 13902 bp, 8 predicted proteins | sample GOMGulsemesocosm_4_FD_184636 | JGI IMG/M metagenome (GOLD analysis project Ga0209081, IMG submission 184636) | Methane-oxidizing microbial communities from mesocosms in the Gulf of Mexico - GOM15B Gulf of Mexico (SPAdes) (version 2) | ecosystem: Environmental > Aquatic > Marine > Cold seeps... | reverse complement strand
TGTGACAATGTATGACCCTGATGCGCCAACGGGTAGTGGCTGGTGGCATTGGCAGGTTTATGATATTTCAGCAAATGTAACCGGTTTAAAATCTAATGCGGGTAATCTTGCAGCGGCTACTGCACCTAAGGGTAGTATTCAAAATCCAACTGATTTCGGCGCGGCAGGTTATGGTGGGCCTTGTCCACCAGCTGGAGCGGTATCTCATCAATATATCTTTACAGTGCACGCATTGAAAGTTGAAAGTCTAGGCTTAAAAGCAGATGCTACTCCTGCTTTGGTTGGTTTTTATTTAGGATTTAATACGATTGCTAAGGCATCGTTGATTGGGTATTACGGTCGTTAAATCTAAGTGCTAATTTAGGAAATGGGCTGCGTAATGTGGCCCATTTTTTTGTTGTTAAGTCATGTTATGAGTCCACAGTTTCTAATTGCGCAACCAGTATCGTTGGCTTAGGTAAGCTTTGGTTTATGTAATAAATAGTTGTACTAGATTGGCAATAAGACTTGATATGGCAAGCACTTTCCAAACGATTAAGGGGTTGCTTTCTATAAGGGGTGTTTGGTCAGGTTTTATGAATTTGTCATTAGGATGGGCTAAGTCATGAATAAACTCAGTAATCTCACTATAGCGATTTACAGCATTTTTATGGAGAGCCTTTTTTATTGCACCATCTACCCATAAGGGTATGTCTTTATTAAAGTCTGACATGGGTTTGTAGTGCAGCTTACTGAGTGCTTTCTCTCCATACTTATCCCCGTAAGGCAATTTTCCCGTTAGCATTTCGTAGCAAATAACAGCGAGTGAAAATGCATCAGATCGGTGACTTGCTGTTTGTCCTAGAAAGTATTCGGGCGCTGTATAGTGCTGCGTGCCAAGTAAACTCAGCCTGTGGACTGGGCCTGTTATTTCCTCTATACCTGCAACTTTTGTTGAGCCAAAATCAATAATTTTAACGGTGCCTTGAGTATCAATAATAATGTTTTCAGGTTTAAGATCCTGATGAATCATTTCTTTTTTGTGGAAGGCTCGTAAACCACGCGCAATTTGTCGAATAATTCCTCTGACATCATGAATGCTCGGCTGAGGGTTATCACTCATCCAATGTCTAAGTGTTTGGCCTTCTATATACTCAGTTACATAGTACAAGAAATTTCTTTTTCTGCTTTGCTCAACAATTTTTAATATGTGGTTATTGTCTAAACGTCGCCCAATCCATTCTTCATGAACGAACATATCTAGGTAGCTAGGGTCATCAACATAATTTATGGACGGGGTTTTAATAACAACTTGCGTACCACTTTCTGTATCTGTTGCTAAATATAACTGGGTTTTAGCGCTGGCATGGAGTTCTCGCTCTATTTTGAAGCCATCTAGTAGCATTCCTGCGTTTAAATCAGGAGGGAAGGGTAGCTCGCTTAGTTTGCGATAAACTTCCTCATCGTTAACTTGTGGCAGCTGATTAAAGCGTACTACTTGGCATGTTACATTGTCATCGCTACCGTGTTCCATGGCTAATGATGTTATTTCACGTGCCGCACGATCAAGGTTGGTGCTGTGCTCAGTGATCTTTTGTCGCATCGCTGAGTCTGTTACAAACTCATGGACGCCATCGGTAGTAAATAAAAATATATCGCCTTCTTCTAAAAGGTAATTGGTGTAATCAATTTCTAAATGAAGATCTATACCCATCGCACGGGTAAGGTAGTTTTTGTCTTTTGAGACCCAAAATCGATGGTCATCTGTTAATTGCTCAAGCGAGTTGTCACGCAAGCGATAAATACGTGTATCTCCAATATGAAATTGATGAACAGTTGATGATTTAACAATGAGTGCGCTCATTGTTGTGGCAAGGCCCTTGTGAGTATGAGCAGCTTGTTGGGCAATGCCAAGCATCCACCTATTCGTTGCAACAAGTACTTTTTGAACTGAGGTTTTAACCGTCCATGAATCGGGTGTGCAGTAGTAGTCGCTTAGCAAGCTTTTAACGCAAGACTCACTGGCTAGTTTGCCTGCCTCACAGCCGCTAACCCCATCGGCAATAACAATGGCAATTCCTTTTTGTTCAAGTGCAGGAGACTCGGGAGATAATACGCCGTAACTGTCTTGGTTCTCTTCCTTAAGACCTTTGTCCGATGACTGGCCAATATCTAATAGTGAGTCTGCCTGCATGTTTTATCCTTCTATGTCACATCAATTAATTGAACGGTACCATCTTCAAGTATTTCTGCTGTTTGACCTTTAGGTTCATCTAGGAAGAAGAACATACATAACAACACAACAGCAGCTGTTCCGCCAATAACCATGAAAAACACTTGTGGGGAAACAAAGGATAGTACAGTTAAGAAAACCAAACCGCCAACGTTACCGTAAGCGCCAACCATGCCAGCTACTTGTCCAGTCATACGACGTTGAATAAGTGGAACCATGGCATAAACTGCACCTGAGCCTGCTTTTGAGAATAGACCACATAGAATAGTTGAAAGTACGACTAAGGCTACTGCCCAGCTTTTATCAACTTGTCCTAATAATAGGAAAGTAACTGCGATACCAGTGAATAGAATAATAAGTGATTTTCTACGTCCAATTCGATCACTTAATATGCCGCCACCTGGTCGAGCAATTAAATTCATAAATGGATATATAGCGGCTAGTAAACCTGCTGTGATAGGGCTTAATTCAAACATGTCCACGTAAAACAATGGAAGCATAGACACCAATGCAAGTTCAGAACCAAATGTCACCATGTATGCAAGGTCCAAAATAGCTACTTGCTTAAATTTATACTGGAACAACTCAGGAACTTCTTTGCTGAAAATGTCTTTATTAACCTTAATTATTTGCATAACTTGATAACCGTACACGGCAGCAATAGCTATATAAGCAATTAGAGTTGCTTGTGAACTGATCCAACCCATGCCTGAAGGCGACAATTTCCAAGCTAATAAAGCTAGTGCACCATAGACTGGTAAGTTCATGATGATATACAAAAGGAGGTCGCCTTTGCTTGTGACTTCCATGCCGCCCACTTTCTTAGGTTTAAAGTAGGTTGCACCTTTTGGCGTATCAGTTACATTCAAGTAGTAAAAAATACCGTAAGAAAATGCGATAACTGCAGTAATACTTAATGCATAACGCCAGCCATCTTCACCGCCAATCCAAAGTGCCAAACTGGGTAATATCATTGCTGAAGCCGCAGAACCAAAATTGCCCCAGCCGCCATATATGCCTTGAGCAATGCCTGTTTGTCTGGCTGGGAACCATTCACCAATCATGCGAATGCCAACAACAAAACCTGCACCAACAAAGCCAAGTAAGAACCTAGCTAAAGCGAGTTGTTGAAATGTTTGGGCCCATGCGAAAAACAAACAAAGAAAGCTTGAGAGAACTAATATCCCTGAAAATAAGCGTCTTGGCCCATAACTATCTACGAGCATCCCAACCACAATACGAGCAGGTATTGTGAGGGCAACGTTTAATATTAAGAGTACAGAGACTTCCTGTTTGGTCAAATCAAATACTTCACGTATGACGGCCATTAATGGCGCGTGGTTGAACCACACCATAAAGCTAACGAAGAATGCGAACCACGTTGAGTGTAGGATTCGCATATTGCCTTTAAATGATAGGAGTTTTAACTTATCGGACATAATCTAAATATCTCTGGTTTTTATGATTGAAACCCATGAAGCAACATTCGTGCCAATTTGTTGTTGGCTTATTTTGAAGCGATTAACGTAATAGTTTTCTTCTATCGCTATTGCGTCGCACCAAAGTGGTGCTTTTGATGGTTTTTTGCACTGCAATACAACGAGTATTGGGAATATTGGTTGTTTGTGATGTTTTAACATAGATAGATTAACGGTTTGGCTTAGTTCCTCAACTTGGCATAGAATATGCTTCCAGTGTTATGAAACAGTCAATCGATTAAGGATTAAAATGAGTAAGAAGACGTTAGTTGTTATTGGTAATGGCATGGTGGGGCATAAGTTCCTACAGTCCATGGTCAAGAGTGATGTAATGCAAGATTATGAAATAGTCACATTTTGTGAAGAAACTCGGTTGGCTTATGACCGTGTACAGTTAACATCATTCTTTAGTGGTAAAACGGAAGATGACTTGTCATTGGTTGAGCCTGATTTTTTCGAAAAGAACAATATTACTGTTCACATTGGTGACCGTGCTAACCATATTGATCGTAAGCGTATGGTTGTTACCTCTGAAAAAGGTGTTTCAATTTCTTACGATAAATTAGTACTGGCGACGGGTTCATTTCCTTTTGTTCCTCCAATTCCTGGTCATGAACGTGATAACTGTTTTGTTTATAGAACGATTGATGACTTAATCGAGATATCAAATGCGGGTGAAAACTCAAAAGTTGGTGTGGTTATCGGTGGCGGTTTGCTTGGACTGGAAGCAGCCAAAGCTTTGAAAGACCTAGGCTTGAAAACACACGTGGTTGAATTTGCACCACGCTTGATGGCTGTTCAAATTGATGATGGTGCGGGCGCGGTACTTCGTAAAAAAATCGAAGATTTAGATGTGAGTGTTCACACTCAGAAAAACACACAAAACATTATAGATGGTGAAGAATGCGTACACCGTATGAACTTTGCTGATGGTACTCATATTGAAACTGATGTGATTTTATTCTCAGCAGGTATTCGCCCTCGTGATGATATTGCCGCAGATTGTGGTTTAGCTTTGGGTGAACGTGGTGGCATTATTATTAATGATAGTTGCCAAACATCAGATGAAGATATTTATGCCATTGGTGAATGTGCGCTATGGGACGGTAAAATCTTCGGCTTGGTTGCTCCTGGTTACCAAATGGCGCAAGTAGTAGCTGATCACCTAGCGGTTAAAGAAAATACCTTTAAAGGTGCTGATATGAGCACTAAGTTAAAGCTAATGGGTGTTGATGTTGCCAGTATTGGTGATGCTCATGGCGCGACTAAGGATGCAAAAGTTTACACCTACGTAAATGGCTCTGATGACGTTTATAAAAAAATTGTTGTTAGTGAAGATAACACTCGCTTATTAGGCGCTGTGTTAATTGGTGATACGGTTGATTACGGCAATTTACTACAACTTAAATTAAATGATATTCCTCTACCTGAATATCCTGATTCGCTTATTCTTCCGCAACGTGATGGTTCTGGTGCAACGGGTTTAGGTGTTGAGGCATTACCTGATTCAGCGCAATTATGTTCTTGTTTTGACGTGACTAAAGGCAGTTTATGCCAAGCCATTTCAGATGGAGCAACAACACTTGGCTCACTTAAAGAAGTAACGGGTGCTGGTACTGGTTGTGGTGGTTGTAGCGCTTTAGTTGGTCAAGTACTGAATAAAGAACTAGAAAAAATGGGCATGGATGTTAACACTGATTTATGTGAGCATTTTGCTTTTACCCGTCAAGAGCTTTATCACATGGTTCGTGTAGAAGGCATTAAAACGTTTGATGATATGCTTGAGAAGCATGGCACCGGTTATGGCTGTGAAATTTGTAAGCCAACGGTTGGCTCAATTCTAGCGTCATGTTGGAATGACTATGTGCTTGAAACGCCACATGCTGGACTTCAAGATACTAATGATCGTTACTTGGCGAATATTCAAAAGAATGGAACCTATTCGATTGTTCCGCGTATACCGGGTGGTGAAATTACGCCAGATAAACTGATTGCAATTGGTCAAATTGGTAAAAAGTATGATCTTTATACAAAAATTACCGGTGGGCAACGAGTCGATTTGTTTGGTGCGAGACAAGAACAGTTACCTGTTATTTGGAAAGAGCTGATCGATGCTGGTTTTGAAACAGGGCACGCATACGGTAAATCATTACGTACAGTTAAGTCTTGCGTTGGTAGTACATGGTGCCGTTACGGTGTTGATGACAGTGTGGGTACTGCTATTAAGCTTGAAAACCGTTACAAAGGTTTGCGCTCACCTCATAAAATTAAATTTGCTGTGTCAGGTTGTACCCGTGAATGTGCTGAAGCACAGAGTAAAGACGTGGGTGTTATAGCAACTGAAAATGGTTGGAACTTATATGTTTGTGGTAACGGTGGGATGAAGCCTCGTCATGCCGACTTATTCGCAACAGGCCTCGATTATGAAACGATGGTTAAGTACATTGATCGTTTCTTAATGTTCTACGTTAAAACAGCAGATCGTTTACAACGTACTTCAACATGGATGATGAACCTAGACGGTGGTCTTGATTACCTACGTGAAGTGGTTATTGATGACTCTCTTGGTTTGGCTGAAGCATTCGAAAACGAAATGGAAACGGTTATAGATGCTTATCAATGTGAGTGGAAAACTACGGTAGATAGCGAAGAAAAGTCTAAAACCTTTAATGCTTTTGTTAATACCGACAAAGGTGACAGTCAAATTGTTTTTGTACCTGAACGTGATCAATTACGTCCGGCTACAAAAGACGAGCTTTCTTCAACTCTTACTGCTTAGGACATAAATAAAATGCAAACAGCTAAGGAATTAAACTTAAACTGGGTTGATGTATGCGCTTTACATGATCTTCCTGAAAATATGGGCGCGGCAGCATTAGTTGGCGATATTCAAATTGCACTTTTTTATATCAAAAAACTAGACCAAGTGTTCGCACTGAATAACTTTGATCCGTTTAGCGAAGTAAGCGTGTTATCACGTGGTATCGTCGGTAATATTGGTGATGAGCTTGTTATAGCGTCACCGATCTATAAGGAACACTTTAATCTGAAGACAGGGCAATGCGTTGAAGATGAAAGTGTTTCAATTGATGCATATCCAGTAAAAATTACAGGTGGCCGTGTGATTATCGGCTTATCAAGTTAACAAGGGCGGTTAAAATGAAATCGATTTATTACACATTAGATGTTTTTACCAATACACCATTTCAAGGTGCGCAAACAGCGGTTTTCCCTTATGCGGAGTCATTGTCTGAAGACTCATTAATTCGTATAGCGCGAGAATTAAATTTATCTGAAACTGTTTTTATCTATCCAACAGATGAAGAGAATACCTTTAAGCTTAGGATTTTTTCACCTAAGGGTGAAATTGAGTTTGCTGGTCATCCGATGTTAGCAACGGCGCATGTCTTGGTTGAAACTGGGCAAGTGAAACTTGAAGGGAATTATACCGCCATTAATTTAAGGCAAAAAAATCAAGAGGTTGTAGCTAATATCTCAGCAAACTTAGACGATACTATGTTTGTTCAATTTACCTTACAAAGCTCTCCCGTTGTTGATCGATATACACCAACCGGTAGTGAGCTTGCGAAGCTGTTAACCATTAATGAAAATGATATTGATCATTCCATTTACCATACCCGCTTGGTGTCTGAGGGACTACCTTATTTGATTGTTCCATTAAAATCACAAGCCGCGGTTGATAAGGCGCGCTTTGATCTTAATGCTTGGAGTTTGTCGAGTGCACCAGCGATGGCGGCTCAAGAAATCTTACTCTTTAGTGCTAAAACAATATCAAGTGATAGTAATTTCCATGTTCGTTTAGTCGGGCCTAGCATTGGGCTGCATGATGATCCACCTATTGGTTCAGCAATGCCTGTGTTTGCTGCTTATATTGCTTCACATGAAGAGGTTAGGGAAGGAACCTATAGCTTTGCAATAGATAGGGGCGTGGCTGAAAAACGTCGTAGCCTTTTACAAATAGAAATGGATAAACGTATTGGTCGCCCAGTTACTCTTCGAGTAGGTGGGGATTCAGTTCTGGTTAGTAAGAATGAATTGTTAGTTAGTTAACTATTAGGTCGTAAATGTTATTTGGTCGTAATAAAAAAAATGCCATTAAAATTGCTGATAAGCAAATTACTAAATGGAGTTATGCAACCTGCGGTTATTGCTCCGTAGGTTGCTCTATTGAAGTTGGTACTAATAAAGAAGGTAAGGTAGTTGGTTCACGTGGTGTAGGTGATGCACATGTCAATCAAGGAAAACTTTGCGTTAAAGGTATTTTTGAGCATGAATTGTTTGAATCTAGTGGTCGAGGTGATAAGCCGCTGATTCGTGAGTCAATACATGATTCCTACCGTGAAACCACGTGGGATGATGCAGCAGAAACAATGGCGAATAAAATTCGTGATATTCAAGAGAAATATGGGCGTGACTCATTTGCTGTCGTTTCCACCGGGCAAATATTTACTGAAGAGTTTTATACTCTAGGCAAATTAACCCGTGGTGTTATTGGTACTAATAATTATGATGGTAATACAACGCTGTGTATGGCATCGGCTGTATCGGGTTATAAACGCTCGTTCGGTTCAGATGGTCCACCGGGTTGTTATGATGATTTTGAAGATACCGAGTGTCTAATTGCTTGGGGTTCAAACCTGCCTGAGCAACACCCTATTATCTATTGGCGCTTGCAAGAAGCCCGAGAAAAACGTGATTTCCCACTAATCGTTGTCGACCCGCGTGTAACCATGTTGGCTCAAAAAGCCGATATGCACCTAGCGATTACGCCAGGAACAGATGTCGTTCTGCAAAATGCCTTGATGTATGTGATCTTGAATGAAAATTTAGAAGATCGGGACTATATCGAAGCAAATACCGTTGGTTTCGAGCAACTTGAAGCAGAAGTTCAAAAGTATGACCCTACTACCGCAGCGGCTATTTGCGGAATTGATGAAGATACCATTCGTCATGTAGCTCGTGTGTATGCAAAAGCCAATGCGGCAATGAGCATTTGGACGATGGGTATTAACCAAAGTACACATGGTTCTGATGGAGTTGTGGGTATTAATAACCTTAATTTAGTGACCGGTAATATTGGAAAGCCTGGTGGAACCAGCCTTTCAATTACAGGTCAATGTAATGCGATGGGGACGCGTGAGTGGTCGTCTTGCTCAGGCTTGCCTGCTTATCGCTACTTGGAAAATGCCAAAGATCGTGAGGATGTTGCTAAAGTCTGGAATGTAGATCCTGAGTTTTTTCCAAAAAAACGTGGTTTACAGCAAACAGATATCTTTCCAGCCATTGAAACAGGTCAAATCAAAGGTTTATGGTTGGTTGCAACTAACCCGATGACCTCAATGGCAAATACCGAACGTACTCGTAAAATACTAGAAAAGTTAGATTTTCTAGTCGTGCAAGATGCGTATGCCGATGTTGAAACAACACAATATGCACACCTTTATTTACCGGCTGCAACATGGGCTGAAAAAGAGGGCGTTTTTACTAATACCGAACGTCGTGTAAATATCGTGCGTAAAGCAACTGAGCCACATGGTGAGTCTAAATCAGACTTCGATATTTTCAACCTGTTAGCCAAGCAATTTGAGCAGAGTGAAAAGATGAACTTTCCTGATAACGTATCGGATGTCTTTGAAGAAATGCGAGAGCTTTCCAAAGGCCGTTTGGTTGATATTTCAGGCATGGATCATGATTTAATTGAAAAAAGTCGCGGTATTCAATGGCCATATACAGAAGAACAAGCTGAATCTGGAGAAACACCGCCAGCAGGTGGTAAACGCCTTTATACCGAACCTGGGACATTTCGCTACGCTGATGGGATGGCAAAGTTAATTCCCTTGCCCTACATTGAAAATAACGAAGTCCCTGATGATAAGTTTCCCTTTTGGCTAAATACAGGCCGCTTGGTTGAGCACTTTCATACACGTACAAAAACTGGGAAACTGGGCAATACTAACAAGTACAGCCCTATACCCTTTATGGAAATTAATCCCGATGCAGCTTATGAATTGGGTATTAAACAAAGTGAATATGTACGCTGTATTTCTCGCCGTGGTGATGCTGTAGTAATGGCGATGCTTACACAGCGTGTTCCACGAAATATGGTGTTTATTCCATTCCACTTTTTTGACTGTGTGAACCGTTTAACCTTGGGTTTATTGGACCCTCATTCACGTCAACCTGCCTATAAGCAGTCCGCTATTAAAATTGAAATTTTGCAAGATCAGCAAGCTGCTGCGCAATTGAGTAAAGAAATGCGAAATTTTTAACCTGTAAAAAAAACTATGTTTAATGTTAGAAGTGATGAACCAAAATATGCTTTTCTGTGGGATAAAGAAACTAAAGCAAAAAACCAGTACGGTAAATCAATTGATTTAACCGAAGAAGGTAACGACTTACACAATGTGAGTTTAAATATTAATGGTGACTGTGGTGTAGGTGAGAACCCTAACCGCTACAAGCAGCATGGTTTTTATTTAAATGCGGATAACTGCATCGGTTGCCATGCTTGTGAGGCTGCTTGCAGTGAAAAAAATGATAACCCTGGGCATATCTCATTTCGTTCAGTTGGCTTTGTTGAAGGTGGAACGTACCCGGAGTATCAGCGCCTTAATATTTCAATGGCCTGTAACCATTGTGATGACCCAGTTTGCCTGAAAGGTTGCCCAACACGTGCGTATACGAAATATGCAGAATATGGTGCTGTATTACAAGATCCTGATATTTGCTTTGGTTGCGGTTATTGCACATGGGTGTGCCCTTATAATGCTCCTCAGCTTGATCCTGTAAAGGGTGAAGTCAGTAAATGCAATATGTGTGTAGACAGGCTTGAAGTGGGTTTAAAACCTGCCTGCGTCTCCGCATGTTTGGGTAATGCTTTGGACTTTGGTGTGATCGAAAATGTACCTGAAAATCGTGAACAAAGTAAAACAGAAATACCGGGCTTTCCACGCACTGATATTACGAATCCAAATATTCGCTTTCAACAAAAGCAGCAAAACAAACGTGATATGACACGTACGGATTCAATGCCGCTGAAATATCATAAGGATGATGAGGCGGGTGTTTACAAGTCAGCACTTGATCCAAAAAAAGGACATAAGAAAGAATGGAATTGGGCTAAATTACTATTAACTCATGAAAGTTCTCATGTTGCCTTTACCTTAGTGGCACAAGCAGCAGTTGGTGGTTTTTTATTGCTTATCTTAGGTGATTTATTGGGTATTAAAGCGTTTGAAGCCATTAAATCATCAGCAAGTTTTACCCCATTATTAATTGTGCTTTCAGTGGTGATGTCATTTGGTTTATTTAAACTTAATATGCATTTAGGTAAGCCACACCGTTTTTATCGTGGCTTCTATAATTTGCGCCATTCTCCTGTTAGTCGAGAAATTGCTGGAGTCAGCTTATTTTTTAGCAGTTTATTGGGCTTTACCGTCTTTAATTGGTTAAACATTAACTTACTAGCTAATGTGTTTGCAGGGCTAGGCGTTATTAGTGGTCCACTAGGCGTGTATTACATGTATAAGCTTTATCGCATTAAAGCTAGGCCGTATTGGGATCATTGGCAAACAGCCACAAGCTTTGTCGGTACTTGCCTGAGTTTTAGTTCGTTAATTATGGCGCTTGTTTTATTAGTAGCCGGTGATATGGTTTCTTCAGTATTTACTACCCTCGCGGTGGTTGTGGTAATCGGGCTGATTATTGAAAGTATTGGGCATTTATTTCATGCTCGTGATCTTCAAGTTGGAGAAGGGGAGGCTCAAGCCTCTTGGTATGAGCAAACAACAACCTTTGCTTGGCCGTTTTATATCAGTAATGTACTGTTAGCGGTGTCAATTTTGATTGCAGCTATGATTGCATTCGTACCGAGCACATTGGCTTGGTTAATACTTACCGTTACGTTATTGGGGGCTGCAGTCATTAAACGTTCTTTATTTTTTGCATTAGTTATTCCAACAACAATGCCCGGCGCATTTTTCTGGAAGAACGAAGGTTTCCAAGAGCATGCTAAAGAAACAGGGTTAGCTAAAATGCCTCAGGTTGGCGTTGAGTATGACCATCATCGTGAATTTAAACTGGGCGAGTTAATTGAAACAATTAAAACAAGCTCGTTAAAAGAGGCGATTGATCAAGTAAAGTCTATTTTTGTTTGGAAAGATAACAAGTGAAAAAGCAGCTTCAACGAGTATTTGAAGCACTAAATAAAGGACTTATTGAACGTGAAACTCCGTTAAAACTGGCATTATTGTCAGCTTTAGCGGGCGAACATACGCTCTTGCTAGGTGCGCATGGCACTGCCAAAAGTGTGCTGGCGCAGCGGCTGCATTTAGCCTTTAAAGAAGGTGATTATTTTGAGCGCTTATTAACACGCTTTTCAGTTCCTGAAGAGCTGTTTGGTCCTTTATCGATTAAATCCTTAGAAAATGATCGTTATCAACGATTAACCAAGCATTACTTGCCGTCATCAACCATCGCCTTTATTGATGAAATATTTAAAGCCAACAGTGCAATTCTTAATTCATTACTCACTATTTTAAATGAGCGTCAGTTTGATAATGGCGATACACGCTTAACGATTCCTTTAGTTTCAGTAGTTGCTGCAAGTAACGAACTGCCTGAAGATACGAGTTTAGCAGCCTTATACGATCGTTTCCTATGCCGCTACCAAGTTGAACGAGTATCCTCAGAACGTTTTGCAGAACTATTAAACTTAAACGATGCTGAGCTTGAAGCGCCAAATGAAGAAGATCAACTGACGATAGCGGGCGTGCTTGAGGTTCAACAGCAAGCTAGTAACTTACCGTTATCTAATGAGGTGATGGAGCTTTTGCAAGTGCTAAGGCTATATGTTGAAACCATTCCGCTGTATATATCAGACCGGCGTTGGCGAAAAGCGGTCAAGTTGTTAAAAGTCGCAGCTTATACTAATGGAAAAAACTCTGTTGGTATTTTGGACTGTTGGTTACTTCAGCATTGTTTGTGGGATGAGCCTGAACAAAAAACATTAATTGCCAATTGGTTTAATTCACAACTAGGTATGGGTAGTGGATTTAATTTTGCTCGATTAGATAAGTTGGTTGCTACTTGGGAAAAAGTTTTGCAAGGTGATGCGAATAGTGAAGTCCCCTTGCTAAATCAACAAGGGGAGCAGCTTTACCTAACGTTGACCGGAGAACAGAGCACTGAGGAATCATTTCTAAAACGTTGCGAGCGACAAGGTTTGCCGTTGTATTTAGCACCACCAGATAAAGATGATAGAAGTTTAGCGGGAAAAGGTTGTACTTACGATGAATTGTTAGAGCAGTTTTTTGATGATCGCTACCAACAAACGCATATTAGTGGTAAATGGCGACATATTGATGATTATGTGTCTGATTTAACAAACCGTCTTGTGGTTGAGCAGCGCAATACCCCGTGCATGAAACCTAAGCTACATAAGGTTACTTTTATCGAGGGGCGTTTGCGAGAATTGACTCATTTACAAAAGGATATTCAGCAGTTTGAGCAAAACCTCAGCACTCAACTGGCTAATTTACAGGCGAACATTGGCGAGCACCTTTGGATAGATCAAGCTTTCATATCAACAGCGGCTTCAAGCCTAAATAAATCAACAGGGCAGGTACAAAGCCTGTTGAGTCGTTTAGAACTTATATTAAGTCGCTACCAAAGTTTACCGACCCTAAAAGCTTAACGTTAGCACTGCCTGCATAATGGATTTGGCTCTAATGGATGATCGTTACCAGATTTTGGATCAGTTGCCGGATTCTTTATATAGCACCGTTATTTCCTTATCACATGGTGATCTGATCGACCGTGTGAAGGGCATCTTACAATGGCGTAGTGCTCTATTAAACGGTGAGCTGCCACGGCATGAGCAACTAGATTGGCCAGAGCAGCGTGTAAAAATCACCTTATTAAAAAGGTTGGAAGCGCTGAATATTGTCAGTTATTGTCACCAGCAAGAGGCACTAACAGATCAGGTGCTGATTGATATTTGTGAGGGCGTTTCTGCAGCAGATGAATACTTTAAGGTAAAGCCTGATGGCTTTATTGATAAATTAGCTCAGCAACAAAATAAACGTGAAAGAGAATCTGATTTTAAAGATGAAGATGACCTGAGTCCGTCAAATACTCAAGACCCTCAAGACCCTCAAGACCCTCAAGACCCTCAAGACCCTCAAGACCCTC
>Ga0209081_1001500_pt1 | contig 13910 bp, 11 predicted proteins | sample GOMGulsemesocosm_4_FD_184636 | JGI IMG/M metagenome (GOLD analysis project Ga0209081, IMG submission 184636) | Methane-oxidizing microbial communities from mesocosms in the Gulf of Mexico - GOM15B Gulf of Mexico (SPAdes) (version 2) | ecosystem: Environmental > Aquatic > Marine > Cold seeps... | reverse complement strand
CGCCACCAGTCCAATCTCACTCAAGATGGCCACGTACAAAGCCGCATCGGCCATCTCCATCAACACAGGGCCGGACACCGTACCACCAGGCCTTAGGTGGTTATGGTTAATCTTCTTTCGTATGACTGCCGATTTATCCCCAACCGATTCAATTATAAAGTCCGCTTGGGGAAAGTCTTTTTTGAAGAAGCTTGTTAGTTCGTCTTTTGTAGACATGGTTTATCCCAATAAATTAACGCCGCTGAATGTGGCCGCCATGAAGCGCCAACACATTGGCTCGTCCCCGCAGCGTTTTTTACTGCGAACAATACAACCTTATTAAGTTTTTTATGGTGCATGGCCAGCAAGTAACACAGGAACAAATAGAGCCGCATATAAAGCTATTACTTTAAAACCACTCCAAGCTGACAGTATTATTGCAGGCAACACTGCCAAGGTGCTTAATTTAGCCTTTGAATATAAAAGAACATAGCCAGAAATCAGTAAACACACCACAAGCGAAAAGACCTGAATTCCCTTTGTTGATTCAGTGTGATCCGCTTGAAACTGACACATGAATGATATAGAAGCAACGGCATACGCAAGTAAGATAAGGCCGTCGTAATCGGATAATTCCATTTCTCGATATTGCACAATATATCCCTATATCAATAGAGCTCCAGACGAAGTCGTTTGCCGGTCAAACTCCGACCAACAACGCCGGCACACCGCCACTGTGACTTTTCACCGTGGCTACACGGGTGCCAGGTTTGCGACCGGGACGCAACTCGCTCATCTTGACACCCGCCTTTTGCAGGCGTGTGTGTTCGGCGTCCATGTCCGCGATTTTGAGAGCAAAACCCCAAAAATAGTCGCCGGCTTTTAAGCCACCCTCTGGCGCGATGACTTCCATGGTTAACTTGCCGCTGCGGAAAAACAGCATGCGTCCGCCCCACTCAGGTTTTTCTTGGTCCAGCGCCAGGCGCAGCCCCAACTGCTCAGCTAAGAGGCGCACGCAGGCATCGCCATCGTTGGTGCGCAGCACTATGTGATCGATGCGGCGCGCTTCCACATCGCCCTTGGGCAGGGACAGTAATTCTGTTTCGGTGATGTGAATACGCAGGCCATTGGCCGCCGCCTGATCCAAACGGTAGAGAGTTTCACGGTAGGCACCCTCGCAAAACAATCCGGCCAGACGTGCATCCACCGATTGCCCCGCGTCCATGGCGGTTTGATAGTCGCGCCAGCAGCGAACACCCGCCGCAAAGGACTCGGCCACGGGATTGATGCTCTCGGCCTTAAGGGTAAAGCCGCTGATGCCGGTGCGGGTGTTAAGCGCACGCGCGGGCAGCAGCTCCAGCAAGGTATTCTCAAGGTAAAACCAGGCCGCCGGGTATGCCTGCTTCGAGCCTACATCGATCAGCCCTGCATCGCCTTTAGACTTATCCACAGGGCCTTCGGTAATGGTTCCCTGCCAGCAGGGTGTTGCCCCGAGCAGTTGAGTAAAGTCGGCGATGGCTTGGGTGAGGTCTTCGCAGGCAATTTGGATTCGGCTGAATTGTTGCATCATGTCTCTTCACTTTAACTACTGGGTAGAATGATCTAACGGGTGCGTAGGCCAAGGTTAACGTTCATCGACTGGGAAGCATACCAAAAAACCTGCATACTTCTGCCGACCAATACGGAGCAACGCCGCTCAACACTTCAAAAACCAGAGCCTACCCATGACCGACGCCCCAAGCTACAGCAAAGCGCAGCTCGCTTTCTTTCGAAAAATTTATTTGGCCTACTTGATTGAACAGGGCGAGCAAAACATTCCCTCGCTGGAGCTGCAAACGGGCATGCCTCGGCGCACACTGCAGGATTGCATCAAGGCGTTTTGTGATTTGAGCATTGTGTGCGAGTTTGTGGGGCGCAGCGGTACACGCAATAACGATGGTTATTACCGTATAAACAGCTGGGGACCGATAAGCCCCCAGTGGGTGGGGGCGCAAAGAGCGCTTATAGAACAAGCGCTGGGTTTAGCTCTGTAAGAATAGAGTTAAGGTTTGTACCAAATGGCCGAGCTGATCGCACGCTCTTGAATGCTGGAAGGCTCCGGCGCCTCAACACCTAGGGCAATGGCGTCGAAGGTTGAGTAGCGTGGGGTTGGAATTTCCAGAACCCGCGCGTAGTAGAAAGCCTGCTGACCCGCTTCGAACTCTGGGTCTGTCCACATGGCACTTAACTCTGTACCGCCAATACTGTTGTCGTAGGTAGCGGTTTTAACATCCACCGTGTTGCCAACCGGCGCAAGTAAACCGGTGGCTGGGTCGATCGCACGATCGCCACTGCCGGCCACATCAAAGATTTTTTCGAAGCTTTTACCGCTCGCATCGACCCAAGCTTTAACAACCTGCAGGCGGTCAAGGTTTGCACCTAAAGGGTCCTTGGTGGCGACGATCGCCAGCGTTGGCGCTTTGCCTGTTGATGCTGCGCTTGGCGTCAACTCGCCGCCCATCGGCACACCGCTGGCGTAAGCTTCGGTTAACCAATCCCCCTGCTCTAATAACTGCTCTGGATAGTCCCAACCGGCAAACATTCGCAGGGTCATGCGTGGGCCTGAGGTGGCGTAGGTCTCTTTTCGCTGCATGGCTTCAAAGAGTGAGTCACGTGTGTTTTCCTGTGCCCAAACGGCGGCCAAGCCCTGTGCGCTCCACTTCTCGGCACGACGGTATTCTTGCGGCAATAGCAATACTTCACCACTTCGAAGACCAGCAGAGCCGTCCATCAATGGCAGTTTGCCCTGGTAGTTGTCCTCTTCCACCGCCGCTGTGCCATTGTGGCTGTCGCTGCTGCCAATAAAACCAAACTGATAAGGGTTATAGCCCTCTGCGTTTTGCATTTCTAGACCGGTGCGCAAAGCATCGCGCACGTAACTGCCTTTGTTTTTACTGTCAGCCCCGTCCATGCGCAGTAAGGTGGTGTAGAGCTCATAACCCGCAAATGGGTCGTTAGGCGATAGGTCTGGGTGGGTTTCAGACGAGCCCTTGATCTGCAGCATTTCGCTGATGGGTTCGTTGATCATACGACGCTTGGCGTAGTCTGCACTGAACTCACCGCCGTCGAACATCTCTGTGTCGTACATCAAGCCATTACTGATATTGCCGTTGTGCGGGATAGAAAAGTTCTGCATGCCCTGGGCTCGCTGCTCTTCCAATGCTGCCCACAAATCCTCTGGGTTTTCCGAGTCGATCGCGGAGAAAGGAAAGTCAGGAACCTGATTGCCTTTATAGATGACGTTGCGGTGCAGGTTCTGCCCATCGGGCATGGACGTCCATTCATAACCAATAAACGCCGTGAAACGACCTGGATCATTGTGTCGTTCGGCGGCGGCGATGATGCTCTGCCAAGCGTTAGTGCTCGCCTCGACGGCCTTCTCGTCGGAGAACACACTGGCCCAATCAGCTGGCTCCATGGTGCCGTCGAGTGTACTGAACCAGTGCCAGGATATTTTAAAGGGATTACCCGTTGCCAATATTTCCGGCAGCACCGTATCGTTGGCATCAGCGCCGGCGCGATGACGTGGGCCACCAAGGTATGAGGCGTGGTCGGTGACCGCGCCAAAGTCCAACGGGCGACGGTTGCGGACTTTATAGCCAGCACCGTGCTCAATGGTGCCGCCCTTCATGTGGGTATAGGCGTCATCTGGCAGCACACGTACACCCATGGTGTAGGCATCAAAGGACAAGCTGGTGTGGATATGCAGGTCGCCCCAAAAGACGTTGCGCGTTTCACTGCGGGCCACCAATGCTTTCTCGGGGGGTGGCTCAAGCTCTGTTAGGGTCGAGGTTAGGCTGGTGTCATTGACGGGACCGCAGCCGATCAAGGCCAGCGGAATCGCCACAGCAGCCCAACGTTTTGGAAAGGTTTTCATAGGTCACACCGGTTTTTATTATTGTTGAAGGTCAACAATGTAAGACGTAACCGGGAAAAACAAAAGACAAAAAAGGTAAAGTGTCCGACAGCAAGGCAAAAATGTGCCCCAAGACCCCATCACCCCAAAGAGGACTAGGCGAGTGAGCCGCACGAATCCGAAATAACACACTGGCGCTAAATGAGCTTGTGCTTTGCCAGTATTAGCTTGGCCTCTTTGTAGTCCCAGTTGCCAATCTTCAGGCGATAAAAGCACATGGCCTTCTGCTCATCGGGCAGAGCTCGGCAGTCGGCTCGCAGCTCGCGATACTTATGCACAATACCCAGAGCTAACTTGACCTCAGCCCTGCCCTCAGCACTGGTGGCCGGCATCTGCACACCGGCCTGCACCGCAGCTACCGCCAAGAGCAATGCCGCCCCCAACAACCCCCTACAAATAAACGGCCTGAGCCTGCTCAGCTCGGATAACGTTTGTTTCAACATAGCTAACCTCTCATCAATACGTCTGCGGCAAATTCGCGCTAACTGGCCACAGGCATAGTGCGAAAGAAATATGACAGGGGCATGACCGATACGTGACGATAAAAAGACAAGGCCAAGGCAAGAAAACCTCAAATAAACACCGACAATCACCGGCAGCAAAACACGCCCAGTAAACTTTGCGGGCAGCCGTCCTCGCTCTGTACAAACAAAAACACCCCGCCTGTGCTAACAGGCGGGGTGTTTTTGTTTCAGCTGTTAAAGCCAATACAGCGAAGATTTATTCCCACTCAATGGTCGTTGATGGCTTGCTGAGTAGATCGTAAGCCAGACGGGAGATATCCGTGATGATACGGCTGGAGACCTTCTCCAACAGATCGTACGACAGGTGCGCCTAATCAACCCCTTACCACAAGCACTAGAAACTCGCTCATCAGCAAAGTTGTTCATAGCGACTACAAACCATAGCGAGCTAATAGCTCAGCAATGTAACCACTCTTCTCTAGCTGCTGTATACGCTTATCAAAAAGATGTTTTAAGACTTTGACCTGCTCCTGCTTTTCTCCTTTTGGGGTGAACGCCATAAAAATATCACTCGGCATCAAACAGCCCGCTATTTTAAAGAGTTCAGGGTTAAACGTGGTATTGATGACGTGCTGCGTTGCAGCGTAGGGAAATATAAAACTGTCTAGGCGCTGCGCTGCCAACATTTTTAACCCTTGATGCACATAATCGCCATCCACAGAAATCAAACTGAACTGCTGCCTATGCTCGTCAAAGTAAGGGCGAACCTCACCCAGCTCAGCATCGTAGAGAGCACCTATAGACTGACCGTTGAGGTCAGCTAGCCCACCGTATTGCCACTGATTGCCCGCCCTAGTGAAGAAACACATTTTCTGTGTGCCGATCGCCTGAAGCGGGTATACAAGCTCCGGCGCTTCCTCTTTTGCCGGAGCCAAGAGCGCTAACGCCTTACCGTTCTGCACCATGTGTATCGCCCGAGACCAAGGATAAACCTTTATCTCCAACTCATAGCCGCTGCCCTTAAATACCTCCTGCGCCAATTCATAAAGATAGCCGGGGTGCTCATCAGGAAAACCAGAAGTACCCTCCAGAGGGCAAAGCTGAGGGCACCAGTCAATGGCTGCTACGTGAATCGTTTTAGCGCCTCGCGAGCTGTCAGCCTGTGGCTCACCGTGAATCACAGCCGAAAAGAGCAACACCCCCACCAACAGAAGATACTTCATATCAACTCCACGTTAGCAGACCAAAGCCTGCCCAATGCCCTGATCAATGCCCTGATCAATGCCCTGATCAAACAGCCTAGACAACGGAATTAGTAATACCAAGTCAATGCAGAAATGTACAGACGGAGAGACAAGCCGGAGCATAAACAGAAGGAAAGGCATAACCAAGAAGGGAAAGCGTAAGAATCAAACGTGATACTTACGCTTTCCTGCCAGTAAGAAGCTTACCGGCAGGTATTACACATTAAGCAATAAAATAGGCCACCAATAGCAGCGGCTATTATTCCCACTCGATAGTGGCGGGTGGCTTGCTCGATACATCGTAAGCCACACGGGAGATACCCGAGATCTCGTTGATGATGCGGTTAGACACCTTCTCCAACAACTCGTAGGGCAGGTGTGCCCAGCGCGCGGTCATGAAGTCTATGGTCTCAACGGCGCGCAGAGATACTACCCACTCGTAACGGCGGCCATCACCCACAACACCGACAGACTTAACCGGCAAGAACACTACAAATGCTTGGCTGGTCTTGTGGTACCAATCGGCGGCGTGCAGCTCCTCCAGGAAGATGGCATCCGCTTCACGGAGAATATCAGCGTATTCTTTCTTCACTTCACCGAGGATGCGCACGCCCAGGCCTGGTCCCGGGAACGGGTGACGGTAAACCATGTCGTATGGCAGGCCCAGCTCTAGGCCGATCTTACGTACTTCGTCTTTAAACAGCTCACGCAGCGGCTCTACTAAGTCCATCGCCATATCGTCGGGCAGGCCGCCAACGTTGTGGTGCGACTTGATCATGTGCGCCTTGCCGGTCTTGCCAGCAGCCGACTCGATCACGTCTGGGTAGATGGTCCCCTGGGCCAACCACTTAACGTCTTTAAGCTTGGTGGCTTCCTCATCGAAGACTTCGATGAAGGTGTTGCCAATCACTTTGCGCTTGGCTTCTGGGTCGGTGACACCGGCCAATTTTCCGAGGAACAGCTCTTCAGCGTCGGCGCGGATCACCTTAACACCCATGTTCTTGGCGAACATGTCCATCACCTGATCGCCCTCTTCTTTGCGCAACAAACCGTTATCCACAAACACACAGGTCAGCTGAGAACCGATGGCCTTGTGCAGCATCGCCGCCACAACCGAAGAGTCCACACCGCCGGACAGGCCCAACAGAACTTTGTCCGTACCCACCTGCTCGCGTACGCGGCGGATGGCGTCTTCGGCAATATTGGCCGGGGTCCACAGGGCTTCACAACCACAGGCTTCCAGCACGAAGTGCTCAAAGATGCGGGTGCCCTGCAATGTGTGGGTCACTTCTGGGTGGAACTGTACGCCGTAGAAATCTTTGGCTTCGCAGTACATGCCGGCAATCGGGCAGGACTCGGTAGAGGCCATCAGCTCGAAGTTCTCTGGCATAGCAACGACCTTGTCGCCGTGGCTCATCCACACATCCAGCAGGGAGGCGCCGTCACTGTCGACGTGATCGCGGATGTCGTGCAAAAGCGCGCTCTTGCCTTCCGCTTTCACCTGGGCGTAACCAAATTCGTGAATCGCAGAGGCCTCAACCTTGCCACCCAACTGCTCGGCCATGGTCTGCATGCCGTAACAAATACCGAAAACCGGTACACCCAGCTCAAACACTACCTGCGCGGCGCGCGGCGAACCGGCTTCGGTGACCGACTCAGGGCCACCGGCGAGAATAATACCGCGCGGATCAAAATCGCGGATTTCTTCTTCGGTCATGTCGAAGGCGCGAACTTCAGAGTAAACACCAATTTCGCGCACGCGGCGGGCGATCAATTGAGTGTACTGAGAACCGAAATCCAAAATAAGAATACGTTGAGCGTGAATATCTTGAGTCATTACCAATCCTGATGCGTCAGAGTGGAATCTAAAATAAAGAGTGTGTTCGCGGCTACCGCTAAAAAAATCAACAGCGTCTGCGGATGCTTATATAGAAAGGGTCAGCACTAAGCTGACCCTTCCGCTACTGTTTTAAAACCTGCCGATTAACGGCCACCCACTGGGTAGTTAGGCGCTTCCTTGGTGATCTGTACATCGTGCACGTGGGACTCGCCCATGCCCGCTGACGTCACCCGTACGAATTCAGGCTGAGTGCGCATGGTTTCGATATCGATCGAACCCGTGTAACCCATGGCCGAGCGCACGCCGCCCATCATCTGATGCACAATAGCGGCGATCGGGCCCTTGTAGGCAACGCGACCTTCGATGCCTTCCGGCACCAACTTCTCGGTGCCTTGGCTGGCGTCCTGGAAGTAGCGATCTGAAGAACCTTGAGTCTGCGCCATGGCACCCAGAGAACCCATACCGCGGTAGGATTTGTAGCTGCGACCTTGATAGAGCTCAACTTCGCCCGGCGCTTCTTCCGTACCGGCGAACATAGAACCCATCATGATGGCGTGTGCGCCAGCAACCAGTGCTTTAGAGATATCGCCAGAGAAGCGAATACCGCCGTCGGCGATCACCGGAACACCGGTACCCTTCAATGCTTCTACCACGTTAGCGATGGCGCTCATCTGCGGAACACCCACGCCCGAAACGATGCGGGTGGTACAGATAGAACCAGGACCAATGCCTACCTTCACACCATCGGCGCCGGCTTCAGCCAGTGCCAGAGCGGCGGTGCCCGTGGCAATGTTGCCACCGATAACCTGCACGCTTGGGTGGTCCTGCTTAATTTTGGCAACGCGATCGATCACGTTCTTCGAGTGACCGTGGGCTGTATCAACCACCAACACATCAACACCGGAGGCAACCAGTGCCGCAACGCGATCGTCTGTATCTGGGCTAGTGCCCACAGAAGCGCCGACACGCAGACGACCTTCTGGATCCTTACAGGCGTTCGGGTAACGCTCGGCTTTGTTCATGTCTTTAACAGTGATCAGACCGCGCAGCTCAAACTTGTCGCCAACCACCAGTACTTTTTCAATACGGTGCTTGTGCAGTAGTTCGCGAACCACGTCAGAAGCTTCACCTTCTTTGACGGTTACCAGCTTGTCTTTCGGGGTCATGATGCTGGCGACGGTGGCGCTGAGATTGGTCTCGAAGCGCACGTCACGGGCAGTCACGATACCGACCAGGTCACCGCTGTCCATAACCGGTACACCAGAAAAGTTGTTCTGGCGGGTCAGGGCAATCAATTCACGCACAGACGCGCTGGAATCGATGGTAATTGGATCTTTAACGACACCGGCTTCGAACTTCTTAACGGCGAGAACTTCGGCAGCTTGCTGCCCTATGGTCATGCTCTTGTGAATAATACCGATACCACCTTCCTGAGCGATAGCGATCGCCAAGCGGGATTCGGTAACTGTGTCCATTGCGGCGGAAACCAGCGGAATATTCAGGCTGATTTCTTTCGTCAGGCGAGTTTTCAGAGACACGTCTTTGGCGGTGATAGCGGAGTAACCCGGCACCAACAGAACGTCATCAAAAGTGAGTGCTTCCTGAGCGATACGTAACATAAACGATCCGACCTCGATAATCAGAGTAAGTGAGCCAGTAGCGGGGCCTAATCCCTGCCCTTGCCTAGCAGGCAGTAGAGCAATCCAGTGGATATTCAGTAGGCCAAGCGCCAAGTGATGACTCTTGAGGGTAAACGCGAAATTATACGACAAAAGGGGCTATCGTGGGAACAACTCTCAGATAAAAGAGGGCTGTAAACCTCCCCTTCAGCGACCTTTTATTTAATAACACAAACAATAGACGCTTTTATGACAGCCACCGGCGACTTGTGTTGATTTCCACCGCCTAGCCAAGCAGCCTTTCCATCGCGGGATAATCCGCCCGCCACGCGCAAGGTTGGGTTTCGGCGAAGGTTTTGTCACAATGCCCACAAACCAGCTCCATTGACCCGCAGAATAATGAAGAGACGCAATCCATGAACCTCCCGCGCAGCGAAACAGAAGATGGCCGAGCGGTTCTCAGTGTCACGCAACTCAATCGACAAGCGAGGCAGCTGCTCGAAACCCACCTGTCGCTGCTGTGGATAGAGGGCGAGATATCCAATTTTTCCTGCCCATCGTCCGGTCACTGGTACTTCACCCTTAAAGACGCCGGTGCGCAGGTGCGCTGCGCTATGTTTAAGAACCGCAACAACCGTGTGCGCAACATGCCCCAGCAGGGCAGCCAAGTGTTGGTGCGCGCCCGGGTCAGTCTTTATGAGGGTCGCGGTGACTACCAGCTTATTGTCGAGCACATGGAAGACGCTGGCGTCGGCGCGCTGCAGCGCGCCTATGAAGACCTCAAGCACCGTCTACACATGGAGGGTTTGTTCGAGCACGACATCAAGCAAACCCTGCCTATGCCGCCCAAACACCTGGGCGTTATTACCTCGCCCACCGGCGCCGCCATACGCGATATTTTACACATCCTAGAGCGCCGCTACCCATCACTGCCGGTATCGATCTTTCCCGTTGCCGTACAGGGCGTTGATGCCGCACCTCAAATAGTAAAAGCACTGGCGACGGCTAACCGTCTCAGTGATTGCGATTTATTAATCGTCGGCCGAGGCGGCGGTTCGCTGGAGGACCTCTGGCCCTTTAATGAGGAGAGCGTGGCGCGCGCCATTTTTGCCAGCCGCATACCTGTGATCAGTGCGGTGGGCCATGAGGTTGACCTAACCATTGCCGACTATGTGGCGGATATGCGTGCGCCTACCCCCTCGGCGGCGGCCGAAATTGCCACCCCCGATGGCGAGGCGCTGGCACAACAGTTCAGCGGCTTTGAGCGACTGCTCAAGCAAGCCCTCGCCCGCAAGCTGCAACGCAGCCGCGAGCGCCTTGGGCATCTACGCGCTCGGTTGCAGCACCCTGGGGATAAATTACAAGCCCAAGCGCAGCGCCTCGACAACCTTGAGGTTCGCCTGCAGCGCGCGATGAAAAGCCAGCTGCAGCAACAACAAACCCGCCTACAAAATATTAAGACACGCCAGCAAACGCTGCACCCACAGCAACGCTTAGAGCAGTTGCGCGAGAAACTCGAACAACTACAAAACCGAGCCCAGCGTCAAATACAACAACAACTGGCCACTAAGCGTCAGCGTTTTGAACAGCAGGCCGCCCTGCTCAACAGCGTCAGTCCACTCAATACGCTGCAACGCGGTTATTCCATTACTCGCGGCGAACAGGGCGAAGTTATCCACAGGGCCAACTCACTTAAGCTGGGCGATGCATTAACCACACATCTGCTGGAAGGTGAGGTGGTGAGTAAAGTTGAATCCATCAAGCCCTAAATACACAACACCCCTGCTCTCGCCGCTTGCTGACAGGCAAGCGGCGCAGTAGACTGCGCCTATCTTGTCGGGGTGCCCTGATGCGGTTGTGGCGGTTTACTCAACACAATGCATACAGGCGCTGAGATTGCTAGCCAAAACCCGTCGAACCTGATCAGGTTGATGCCTGCGGAGGGAACAAGAAGGCAGCATTATCACGTTGCAACACGCAATACAGCCTTCCCTGCCCTACCCATTATCAGCCAGGATTTCTTGCTCGGCCACACACTAGGTCGCAAGTACCGAGAGCACAGATGAGCGCGGAGCACACAGACAGCAGCAAATTTCACATCAGCATTTTGGGCGCGGGGCTGCTCGGCCGCCTCAGTGCGTGGCGCCTGCTCGAAGCCGGCCATCAGGTCACCCTATATGAGGCGGGTGCTTTTACGCCCTCGCCAGCCGCCGCCCATACAGCCGCCGCTATGATCTCGCCCCTGACCGAGGTTGTGGTATCTGAACCTTTGATTTATGAACTGGGCCTGCGCAGCCTCGAACTTTGGCCCGCTTGGATAGCCGAACTCAATAAGGTTTTGCCACAGACGCCACCCGTGGACTACCAAGCCAACGGCAGCCTGGTCATAGCCCACCCGCAGGATGCCTTTGAGCTCGAACAGTTTTACCGTGACCTCGAAGGCAAGCTTGGCGGCAAACAACCCAGCCAATGGCTAGGGCAAGCTCAAATCGAGGAGCTGGAACCACAGCTGAATCATTTCCGTGCCGGCATCTACCTGCCGGATGAAGCGTATTTGGATAACCGCCAACTGCTGAATAACCTATTGCAGCGCATAGAGCAGCTAGGCGGCCAGTGCCTTGAGCAGGCAGCCATTGAGTTAACTGACATCGAAAACGGCCAGACCGATATCAAAGCGGACTGGCTTCTCGACTGTCGGGGCATGGGCGCGAAGCTAGACATACAGAGAGGCGCGAAGCAAGGTATACAGAAGGGCGCTAAACAAGACATAGACAATGACACACTGCCGCCCCTGCGCGGCGTGCGCGGTGAAGTCATGTGGGTAGACTGCCCAGAGGTCAGCCTGCAACGCCCTGTGCGCTTGATGCACCCGCGCTACAAGCTTTACATCGTGCCCAAACCGCAGGGTCAGTTCATTATCGGCGCCACCGAAATTGAGAGTGAAGATAGAAGCCCGATCAGCTTGCAATCTTCGATGGAATTATCCAGCGCGCTCTACACGCTTAACCCAGCGTTTGCCGAAGCCCGAATCATCGAAACAGACGTCAACCTGCGCCCTGCGTTTATGGACAATCTGCCGAAGATAGCAAGGCGAGCAGTCAACGCGCCCAGTGGCGCCATACCTCTGATCGCCATGAACGGTCTATACCGCCACGGCTACCTGCTCGCGCCGGCGGTGCTGGATCAGGCGCTGCACCCTATACTGCAGCACAGTCAATTCGAAACAGCCTTGCTGTAAACTTAATCGCGCAGACAAAAGATTAATACGACTATGAGTGATGCCATCACCGTCAGCCTCAATGGGAATTCCGAGGCAATCGAAAGCGGGCAGTCGCTGCAACACGCGCTGCAACAGTGGGACCTGGCCGACAAGAAAGTCGCCACCGCGATAAACGGCGACTTTGTGCCGCGCTCACGCTACGCCAATACCAGACTCAACAACGGTGACCAGATTGATGTCGTCGCCCCCGTCGGTGGCGGTTGACCCCAAGCGTTATCCGCAACCATTCCCCATGCATTCACCCAAGCCAATGCCTATGAACAGCTCAACCTTTACCCTCTACGGCGAAACCTTTGACAGCCGCTTCTTACTCGGCACCGCGCTCTACCCATCGCCGCAAATTATGCGCGACGCCATTGCAGCCTCGGCCTGTAAAATAGTGACCCTTGGCTTGCGCCGCCAAAACCCCAACGAGCGTGACGGCGCCGCCATCTGGGATTACATCAAGGACACGGGCTGTCACCTACTGCCCAATACCGCTGGCTGCAAGTCCGCCAAGGAGGCCATCACTCTGGCCGAGATGTCCCGCGAGATCTTTGACACCGCCTGGATTAAATTGGAAGTCATCGGCGACGACTACAACTTACAACCCGACCCCTATGGTTTGGTTGATGCGGCAGCGGTGCTCATAGAAGAAGGCTTCAAAGTCTTGCCCTACACCACGGACGACCTTATAGTCGCAAAGAAACTGCTGGATGTGGGCTGTGAAGTGCTCATGCCCTGGGGGGCACCGATTGGTACAGGCCAAGGTTTGATGAACAAGTACAACCTGCGCACCCTGCGTGAGCGCCTGCCCAACACGCCGCTGATTATTGATGCGGGTTTGGGGAAACCCTCACAGGCGACGGAAGCCATGGAGATGGGCTTTGATGGCATACTGTTAAACACCGCGGTGGCCAAAGCGCAAAACCCCGCGCTCATGGCACAGGCCTTTGCCGGCGCCATTGATGCCGGCCGCCAAGCCTTTGAGGCCGGTTTAATGGTCACCCGCGACACAGCAAGTGCCAGTACCCCGACCATTGGCCAACCCTTTTGGCATCAGCATAAATAATTCAGTGAACCAAATATGAAAAACCAATCCTGCGAGTAAGCTTGGAGCCCAAAGTCACCCGCTTTGACTCCCTCTAGGCCTTCCCCCCACAAAACCAAACCGGCAGATCCACCTTATCCACAGCTGCTCTCAACACTGTGCCGCTGGTCTGTATTTACGTAAAGCAAGGTAGACCGGTCGTCATCTTATGTGCATACTTCGTTTTTTTAAAACCAAACACTCTTAAAAAACGAGGCTCCTATAACCAAAAGTTCAAATATGAGTGATGTACATCACGTTTTGGTATTTCACTATGGGTATCAACAGCGTCATTATCTTGCCCTATAAATAGCCATCGACTCTGCTAATTAAGGTTTATACCGTGAAGCTTTGCCTAAGCCCCTCGCAACCTAAAACACGCTTGCAAACGAAGCACACCTTGATCACGGCCCTATTAATGACCCTACCCCTGTTGAGCTGGGGCCAATCCACACCAGCA
>Ga0209081_1001498_pt1 | contig 13915 bp, 20 predicted proteins | sample GOMGulsemesocosm_4_FD_184636 | JGI IMG/M metagenome (GOLD analysis project Ga0209081, IMG submission 184636) | Methane-oxidizing microbial communities from mesocosms in the Gulf of Mexico - GOM15B Gulf of Mexico (SPAdes) (version 2) | ecosystem: Environmental > Aquatic > Marine > Cold seeps... | reverse complement strand
GCTACTGATATGGAAGCAGGTCTGCGCGGGTATCTTCTTACTGGCAGGGAAGGGTTCCTAGATCCCTACACGAGCGGGCAGATCACCGCTTATCAAACGCTCGCCGACCTGCGCGAAACCGTAAAGGACACCCCCCTTCAGGTGGCGCGTCTGGACGAGGCAGAGCAGTTTTTGCGAGACTGGCAAGCCAAAGTCGCTGAGGGTGCGATCAAGTTGCGCCGTGAAATTAACCGCTCCTTGACCATGAACGACATGGCCAGCGAGGTAGGTCAAGCAAGGGGCAAAGTCTATTTTGATCAGTTCAGAGCCGAAATCGCAAACTTCATAGAAGTTGAAGAAACTTTATTGGCCGCGCGGAACACGCAGTTTTTCACTATGATTGATGGCGCATTCGCAACTCCGGATGCCATCCGCGATGGGGTGAACTGGGTTGAGCATACATACGGGGTGATCAATTCCGCCAAGGACATTCTGGCAGCAGCCGTGGATATGGAAACGGGCATGCACGAGTTCCTTTTGACTGGTGACCCAGCGGTTCTGGAGCCCTATACGTCAGGTTTCGCAAGGATCGAAAGCCTGGTTGGCGATTTGTCGAAGACGGTTGGTGACAATCCGGAACAGGTTGCCCGTATCACCGCAGCTGCCAATATTATTGCAGAATGGCAGGCAGACGTTGTTGAACCGACACTTGAAATGCGGCGCGATATAGATTTTGCAGCCACAATGGCCGATATGGAAAATCTCGTAGGGCGGGGCCGCGGCAAGAAATCCGTTGACGCGTTCCGCGCTGTCATTGCCGATTTCCAGGCTGAAGAGCAGGCGGTGATGGACGAGCGTCAGGCCGCAAATAAGTTTCTGCTGGATGTCTCCAAGAACCTGATCCCTGGTGCGATTGCTGCCGCTCTCTTGATCGGGGGAACGCTTGCCTGGTACATCGGCACCAGTATCTCAAAATCTGTCAAGGCGATCACTGCATCTATGCGCGGCTTGGCTGATGGGAATGACGCCGTTGAAATCAACGGGCAGGAACGTGGTGACGAAGTGGGCGAAATGGCCCGTGCACTCGACATATTCCGCGATGCTCTGGTTGAAATGAAGGAACTGGAAAAGCAGAAGGCCGAAGGGCGAGACGCTGATCTGGCTGCAATGGTTGCGAAGCTTAGTAGCCGCCTGTCGGCGCTGTCACAGGGCAAGCTGGATGTTCAGATACAAGAGGGCTTCCCAGAGGGTTATGAGCAGTTGCGCGAAGATTTCAACAAGACCTGCTCGACGTTTCAGGAAATCGTTGAGCAAGTCGTTGAAACCTCGAACAGCATGCGAAGCGGTGCAGATGAGATCAGCCAGGCCTCAGATGATTTGTCTCAGCGCACCGAAAGCCAGGCCGCAACGCTGGAGGAAACAGCCGCAGCTCTGGATGAGCTGACAGCGTCGGTAAGTTCTGCTGCTGAAGGCGCGCGCAGAGTAGAGACAACAATGGGCGAGGCAGGGTCCGAGGCCGAGCGCAGCGGTGAAGTGGTGCAAAGTGCGGTCGCGGCGATGACTGAAATTGAGGAATCTTCGCGCCATATCTCGCAGATCATTTCGGTGATTGACGATATCGCCTTTCAGACCAACCTTTTGTCGCTAAATGCCGGGGTCGAAGCGGCCAGGGCGGGTGAAGCAGGTAGAGGGTTTGCTGTGGTCGCGAGCGAAGTTCGCGCCTTGGCACAACGCTCTGCAGACGCTGCGTTGGAGATCAAAACCCTGATCGGTGACAGCTCCAGACAGGTAGAGCGCGGCGTTGCGCTGGTTGCTAACGGTGGGACGGCACTGCAAAGCATTGTCGGTCAGGTCGGTCATATTACGACCTTGGTGTCGGACATGGCCGAAGGTGCGGCTGAACAGTCGGTTGGCCTTAACGAGATCAACACCGGGATGACCCAGCTGGACCAAGTGACCCAGCAAAATGCTGCAATGGTCGAAGAGGTCACGGCAGCCGGGCATTTGCTCAAATCCGATGCCTCTAAACTGACCAGCTTGATGGCGCATTTTGACATCTCTGGCGGTGGTCATGCAGCCCCTGCCGAGGTGGCACCCTCTGCACATGGGGGCGATCAGGACGCAGACTGGTCAATGGATGCCGCTCCGGCGCCTATGGCGGCGACTGGTACGGAAGGAAGAGCAAACTGGGAGGATTTCTAACCTCTCATTCTGGTGGTCCTGCTTGACGCAGGGCCACCAGTTTCTGCCCACTGGGGTAGCGATCTTTCAATAGCCCTCTCGCCCTGAACAGCGGGCTGGGCTAAACCAATTTCATGTCACAAATTGAATCGCTTTTCGCCACCCGCTTGTACCGCGCCGCCTTGTCCGAACACGGCCCCAAAATTGACGCGGATGAAATGGAAAACTCTTGTCTGGTCATCGCCAATGATGATGAGGCCGGACAGGACTGGTGCGAGGATAACGCCTATCCCGGCTATACCTCTTATGCCTCGCTGACGGATCTGCCCTGGCGGTTCCCGATCTTTGCCGATCTTGTCAAGGTGCTGGACCTGCACGTCGCTGAATTTGCCAAGGACCTGCAGTTTGATCTGGATGGCCGCGCGCTAAAGCTCGAGGATCTGTGGATCAACATCCTCCCCGAGGGCGGCATGCACGCCAGCCACATCCACCCACATTCGGTCATCAGCGGCACCACCTATGTGGCAATGCCCGAGGACACCAGTGCGTTAAAGCTGGAAGACCCCCGATCCGCGATGATGATGGCCTCGCCAGTGCGGGTCAAAGACGCCCGCCGCGAGCTGAAACCGTTCATCTATATGAAGCCGGATGTCGGTGATGTGCTGCTATGGGAAAGCTGGCTGCGCCACGAGGTACCGATGAACATGTCCGAAGACGACCGGATCTCGGTGAGTTTTAACTATCGGTGGGAGTGAGCTCCGTCTAGGAAATGATCCGGGGGATCATTTTAGGCGCGAACGGGCGGAGCCCTAAGCCGGTCCACCTAGCGGCTACCGCTCTGGGAGAGCGTTTCGCTTGCGAACGGGCGGGAGCCCAAAGCCACACCGCGAAACACTAGGGCAGTGCCTGACCTTGGGGAGGTGCAAAGCGCCTTCCCGTTTTGCCGGAGGCAAACCATAGGTTTGACGGGGAAGGTCAGGCGCGGCCCGGGCTTTCAGCCCGTGCCGTTGGCAGTTTGACTGCATAGCTCCTCGGCATTAGAAATCTGATACGATACGAATGATCGCCGCGCGTATTTCCAGATGAATCCGCCTTCCTTGGAGTGCCAGTAAATCCTGGGGGACTTTTCTCCAATCAAGTATCCAAGCTGAAGATGTTCTTGGGCCAGAAGCCGGGTAACTCCATCAGCACGCCAAGGGTAAGCGTGAAACCCGTGAACGCTTAATACGCAATCGGATTCCAAATCTATTGCTGCCAATTGCCGATGCAGGATGTTTGAAAAGTAATAGTGTCCGGTCATGAAGCCTATAGGTGTGAGCGCAAAAGTCATCAAGGCAATGGTCGTGACCTGCCTTCCTTGCATGCCGACAATGGTGACAAAGTTCAAAAATCCAAACAGGATTGGGCTGCCATACCCGCAGTTTGATATTCGGTCATAGCCACCTGATAGACCACCGACAAGGCACTCTACAGCTCCGGAGATAAAGCCAAGGCCCATAAGGGCTAGGAAAAAGAGTGATACAATAAGCTGAGGTTTTGATCTTCGCAGTACTGAAATCAGGAGGCCGCCGATGTTAACTGCAATGCCAGTTCTTGCGCCGATGATGAGAGCTCGTTCGACCCAAATCTGACCATCTACAGTGAGCAGGACATAGCCGCAGCAAAGCCCACCCAATGTCACTATGAGAAAAAGGGTGTTTAGGAGTGTAAAGTTTCGGGCAATCATAAACGTCGAAGTCCAAATAATAGATCGGCTGATGGTTCTAGGACAAAATAGCCTAGCCAGAATATTGAAATGCTATGTAGTGATTAGCAGAGTGATGCCATGGTTTGGAAGCGCGTCCAACCTTTCCCTTGCCCCCATACCCGCACTCCCCTATAGGAACCCATCGCTAACCCCTATTCCGCAAGGAAAAAGGGCGAGGTGATTCTTTTCTGCATTTCGGTGCAGGTGACATAACCCACCAGGTGCAAGGTTACCCATCAGGGGCCTTCTGGTGCATTGGAAAGGAACTCGGCTATGAATGCCAAGGATCTTCGCGACAAGACCGCGGATGAACTCCGCGAGGAACTCGCAAACCTGAAGAAAGAGAGCTTTAATTTGCGCTTTCAACAGGCCACCGGTCAGCTGGAAAACACATCAGGTATCAAAGCGGCTCGCCGCGGCGCTGCCCGTGTTAAGACCATTCTGAACCAAAAAGCTGCGCAAGCAGCTGAATAAGGAGCGACACGATGCCCAAACGTATTCTCACTGGCACCGTGACCAGCGACGCAAACGCCCAGACTGTTACTGTCTCGGTTGAACGCCGCTTCACGCACCCTGTTCTGAAGAAGACCATCCGTAAGTCCAAAAAGTACCGGGCCCACGATGAAAAGAACGTTTTCAAAGTTGGTGATTCAGTTCGCATCATCGAATGCGCACCAAAGTCGAAAACGAAACGCTGGGAAGTTCTGGAAGCTTAAGAGCCTTTAGAACCCTTAACCGACAGACATCCCAGTTTGTCGAAACCCTGGAAACCTGATGGCACGCATCGCCAGTTTCCATAGGTCGGGAGAAACCAAATGATCCAGATGCAAACTAACCTGGATGTTGCTGATAACTCAGGCGCTCGCCGAGTACAGTGCATCAAGGTTCTGGGTGGCTCCAAGCGTAGATACGCATCCGTAGGTGACATTATTGTCGTCTCGGTAAAGGAAGCCATCCCACGTGGTCGCGTTAAGAAAGGTGATGTCCGTAAGGCCGTCGTCGTGCGCACCGCCCAAGCTGTTCGTCGTGCAGACGGTACTGCTATTCGTTTTGATAGCAACGCTGCTGTGATCCTGAACAACGCCAACGAGCCGGTAGGTACTCGTATCTTTGGCCCAGTTGTTCGTGAGCTGCGCGCCAAGAACTTCATGAAAATCATCTCGCTTGCTCCGGAGGTGCTGTAGTCATGGCTGCTAAACTCCGCAAAGGCGATAAGGTTATCGTGCTGGCTGGCAAGGATAAGGGCAAAGAGGGCATTATCACTTCTGTGAACCCTCAGGCTGGAAAAGCAATTGTTGACGGTGTCAATATCGCTATCCGCGCCACCCGTCAGACACAGACCGAGCAAGGCGGGCGTCTGCCCAAGGCCCTGCCGATCCAACTGTCGAACCTGGCACTGCTGGACGCAAACGGCAAAGCAACCCGCGTTGGCTTCCGTATGGAAGGCGACAAGAAAGTGCGCTTTGCTAAAACCACAGGGGATGTGATCGATGCTTGATACTGCTGCTTACACCCCGCGCCTGAAGACCGTCTATAAGGAGACCGTTCGCGGCGCTCTGAAAGAGGAATTCGGCTTTAAGAACGAAATGATGATCCCCAAGCTGGATAAGATCGTTCTGAACATTGGCTGCGGTCGTGCCGCTGTCCGTGATAGCAAAAAGGCAAAGTCGGCTCAGGCTGATTTGACGCTGATTGCTGGCCAGAAAGCTCTGACCACCATCGCCAAGACCTCCATTGCTGGCTTCCGCGTTCGCGAAGGTATGCCAATGGGTGCCAAGGTGACCCTGCGTGGCGACCGGATGTATGAATTCCTGGATCGTCTGATCACCATCGCAATGCCCCGTATCCGCGATTTCCGCGGCATATCGGGCAAATCTTTTGATGGTCGTGGCAACTACGCCATGGGCCTGAAAGAGCACCTCGTGTTTCCGGAAATCGACTTTGATAAAATCGTCGAAAACTGGGGCATGGATATTGTGATCGCTACGACCGCCGATAATGACGCGGAAGCTAAGGCGCTGTTGAAAGCTCTCAACATGCCCTTCAATTCGTAAGCGCGGGAAGGAATAGACATGGCTAAGAAAAGCATGATCGAACGCGAGAAGAAGCGGGTGCGTATGGTGGCTAAATTTGCCGCAAAACGCGCTGCGCTGAAAGAAATCTCGAATGACCAAAGCCGTCCAATGGAAGAGCGCTTTGCAGCGGTTCTGAAATTGGCGAAACTGCCGCGCAATAGCTCGGCTACACGTTTGCACAACCGTTGCCAGCTGACCGGACGTCCGCACGCTTACTATCGTAAGTTCAAGATTAGTCGGATCGCGCTGCGGGACCTTGGCTCAGCAGGCCAGATCCCCGGCATGGTGAAGTCGAGCTGGTAAGGGAGAGACAGATATGAACGATCCTATCGCAGATATGCTCACCCGGATTCGTAACTCGTCGTTGCGCGGCAAATCCACAGTCTCGACCCCAGCTTCCAAGCTGCGGGCCTGGGTTCTGGACGTGCTGGCGGACGAAGGTTACATCCGTGGCTATGAGTCGACCACTGGTTCCGATGGCCATCCGGCAATCGAAATCAGCCTGAAGTATTACGATGGCGAACCTGTCATTCGCGAGTTGAAGCGGGTCTCTAAACCCGGTCGTCGCGTTTACATGGGCGTCCATGACATCCCGTCGGTCCGTCAGGGCCTGGGTGTGTCGATTGTCTCCACCCCACAGGGTGTGATGTCGGACGCAAAAGCACGTGCAGCCAATGTTGGCGGCGAAGTGCTCTGCACCGTCTTCTAAGGAGGTCAATCGATGTCTCGTATTGGTAAAAAACCGGTCACGCTGCCCGCAGGTGTTACAGCATCTGTGTCCGGCCAGACCATCGAAGTTAAGGGCCCGAAAGGGACTCGCAGCTTCAAAGCCACTGACGACGTGACCCTTGCGGTTAACGATAACGTTGTCTCCATCACGCCACGCGGCATGTCCAAACGGGCACGTCAGCAGTGGGGCATGTCCCGCACCATGGTTGCCAATCTGGTAACCGGGGTCACCACCGGCTTCAAAAAAGAGCTGGAGATCCAGGGTGTGGGTTACCGGGCACAGATGCAGGGCAACACCCTGAAGCTGAACCTGGGCCTGTCTCACGATGTGACATACACCGCGCCCGAAGGCGTGACTGTTACCTCTCCTAAGCCGACCATCATCATTGTCGAAGGCATTGATGATCAGGCTGTAGGTCAGGTTGCGGCCAACATTCGTGCATGGCGTAAGCCCGAGCCCTACAAGGGTAAAGGCATTCGTTACAAAGGTGAATTTGTCTTCCGCAAAGAAGGCAAGAAGAAGTAAGGACCTGCAAAATGGCAAACAGCAAAAGAACCCTGTTTCTGAAGCGCCGCTTGCGCGTCCGGAACAAACTACGCAAAGTGAACGCCGGACGTGCGCGTCTGTCGGTACACCGTTCGAACAAGAACATCAGCGTTCAGCTGATCGACGACGTTCGTGGCGTTACACTGGCTTCGGCCTCGACCCTGGAAAAAGATCTGGGTTTCGTTGGCAAGAACAACATCGAAGCAGCAACCAAGGTGGGTGCGGCAATTGCCGAGCGCGCTAAGAAAGCTGGTGTTGAAGAAGCCTATTTTGATCGCGGTGGTTTCTTGTTCCACGGTAAAGTGAAGGCCTTGGCCGACGCTGCCCGTGAAAGTGGCCTGAAGATCTAAACAGTGTGGGCGGTGCTTATTGTACCGCCCCGATAATCCGGGGGTGCCCTGTGATGGGGCACTCACCAGGATTGGAATTAGGCGCATAGCGCCGGATGAAAGGAATGCCTCATGGCAAGAGATGACAACCGCCGCGGCGGCCGTCGCGATCGCGACGAAAACCCGGAATTTTCCGATCGCTTGGTTGCGATCAACCGCGTTTCCAAAACTGTCAAAGGTGGTAAGCGCTTTGGTTTTGCAGCTCTCGTAGTTGTTGGTGACCAAAAGGGCCGTGTTGGCTTTGGTAAAGGTAAAGCGAAAGAGGTCCCCGAGGCCATTCGTAAAGCCACCGAGCAGGCCAAGCGCCAGATGATCCGCGTGCAGCTGCGCGAAGGTCGGACATTGCACCACGACATCGAGGGCCGTCACGGCGCTGGTAAAGTTGTGATGCGGTCAGCTCCTGAAGGTACTGGTATCATCGCCGGTGGCCCGATGCGTGCTGTATTTGAGATGCTGGGCGTCAAGGACGTTGTTTCCAAGTCGCTGGGTTCTCAGAACCCCTACAACATGATCCGTGCAACCATGAACGGCCTGACCAAAGAGCAGAGCCCGCGTTCTGTTGCACAGCGTCGTGGCAAAAAGGTTGCCGATATCCTGCCCAAGCGGGACGAAGCACCAGCAGCGGCTCCGGCCGAAGCTGAAGCGTAAGGAGACCGGAACATGGCTAAAACCATCGTCGTCAAGCAGATCGGCTCCCCGATCCGCCGCCCCGCCAAACAGCGTGCTACGCTGGTCGGTCTGGGTCTGAACAAGATGCACAAAACCCGTGAATTGGAGGATACTCCTTCGGTGCGCGGTATGGTGAACAAGATTTCACACATGGTCGAGATCATCGAAGAGAAGGGCTAAGGCCTTTCCCTTTGTGACAACATTAAAAACGCCCCTGGGGAAACCTGGGGGCGTTTTTTGTTCCCTTACCCATGCCACTGGCGCATAGCGGCAAGACCACCCTGTGCGTTGTTGGCGCTCACATCTGCTCTTATCTTAAGCCGACCAAAGACAGGAACGAGCCGATCAATACGGATCGGCGAGAGTAGGTGGACGTAATCATGGAATATGTAATCCCTTCGCAAAATGCCCCGTTTAACTGGATGGGTCGCATACGTGGCATCGTGGCAAAGCTACGCGCCGCCCGCACCCGCGACGCAGCTTTCAACCGCGCCTATGCCGAGTTGCAAAGCCTGACCGAGCAGGAACTGATTGAATTTGGCATGCACCGCTCGGACTTGGCGGAAATCGCCCGCCAACAGGCTGATGCCGCCTGAGCCTCTCGCTTGGGTAACGATGCGTTCCTCGGCCACCCCTTGCCCTATCCCCGCAACAGGTCTATAGGCACCCGGTGGCCATCCGGGTCACAGAATCAAAATCACTATACGCCGTGGTTGGCCCGAATTCGCTTCGGGGGTCACATCCGGCAAGGAGAAGCGACATGAAACTTCACGAACTCAGCGACAATCCTGGCGCAACCAAAAAACGCAAGCGCGTTGGCCGTGGTCCGGGTTCCGGCACCGGTAAAATGGGTGGCCGTGGCATCAAAGGCCAGAAATCCCGTTCGGGTGTGGCTATCAAGGGCTTCGAGGGCGGCCAGATGCCGCTGTACCAACGTCTGCCTAAGCGTGGCTTTAACAAGCCCAACCGCAAGGCATTCGCTGTTATCAATCTCGGCCTGATCCAGAAATTCATCGACCTGGGCAAACTTGACGCTGCCTCGATCACCGAAGACAGCCTGGTCGAATCGGGTGTTGTCCGTCGCAAGCTGGACGGTGTCCGCGTGTTGGCCAAAGGCGAAATTACTGCCAAGGCAACAATCGCTGTGACGGGTGGCTCAAAAGCAGCCATTGACGCAGTAGCAAAGGCAGGCGGCGCCCTGACCGTAGTGGCAAAAGAAGCTGCAGCTGAGTAAGCGCTTGTGAGCGGCTTCAATGCCGCTTACATAGTCTCCAGTTTTCCAATTTACGCCGCCCGAGCCGGAAAACGGTTCTGGGCGGCGTTTTCGCAACAAAGAGACCTTTTTCATGGTATCAGCAGCAGAACAAATGGCGGCGAACACCAGTTGGTCGGCGCTTGGCAAAGCGACAGACCTGCGTAATCGCATCCTGTTCACCCTGGGCCTTTTGATTGTCTACCGTCTGGGGACTTTCATTCCGGTTCCCGGCATCGACACAATCGCCCTGCGCGAATTCATGGAGCAGGCCGGCCAGGGTATTGGCGGCATGGTGTCCATGTTCACAGGTGGCGCGCTTGGCCGTATGGGCATTTTTGCCCTTGGCATTATGCCCTATATTTCCGCCTCGATCATCATTCAGCTTATGACATCAATGGTTCCTGCACTGGAACAGTTGAAGAAAGAGGGCGAGCAGGGCCGCAAGAAGATCAACCAGTACACCCGGTTCGGCACCGTGGCACTGGCCACCGCGCAGTCCTATGGGCTGGCCGTGTCGCTGGAGGCCGGTGAGCTGGCCACAGATCCCGGCATGTACTTCCGTCTTGCCTGTATGATCACGCTGGTTGGTGGCACCATGTTCCTGATGTGGCTGGGTGAGCAAATCACACAGCGTGGTCTGGGCAACGGTATCTCGCTGATCATCTTTGTCGGCATTATTGCCGAGGTGCCTGCCGCACTGGCGCAGTTCTTTGCTTCGGGCCGGTCCGGCGCGATCAGCCCGGCGGTTATCGTGATGGTGCTGGTGATGGTCATTGCCATCATCATGTTCGTGGTCTTCATGGAACGCGCGCTGCGCAAGATCCATATTCAGTATCCACGCCGCCAGGTTGGCATGAAGGTCTATGATGGCGGATCAAGCCATCTGCCGGTCAAGGTTAACCCAGCAGGCGTGATCCCGGCCATCTTTGCCAGTTCGCTGCTGCTGCTGCCAACTACCATCTCGACCTTCTCGTCGGGGGCCACCAGTGGTCCGGTGATGTCTTGGATGTTGGCAAACTTTGGCCCCGGCCAGCCGCTGTATCTGCTGTTTTTTGTGTCGATGATCGTGTTCTTCGCCTATTTCTATACCTTCAACGTGTCGTTTAAACCTGAAGAGGTCGCCGACAATCTGAAGAACCAAAATGGTTTTGTACCCGGCATTCGTCCCGGTAAGAAAACGGCCGAGTATCTGGAATATGTGGTCAACCGCGTGCTGGTTCTTGGATCGGGCTATCTGGTTCTGGTAATGCTGCTGCCGGAAATCCTGCGGGGTCAGTTTGCTATCCCATTTTACTTTGGCGGCACCTCGGTTCTGATTGTCGTATCGGTTACCATGGACACCATTCAACAGGCACAAAGTCATCTTCTGGCGCATCAATACGAAGGCTTGATCGAAAAAAGCCAATTGCGTGGGAAAAGTAAGAAACGTGGAAAGCGGGGACCTTCTCGTCGATGAATATTATTTTAATTGGCCCTCCCGGTGCGGGCAAAGGCACCCAAGCGCGTCATCTGGTTGATACCCGTGGCATGGTGCAGCTTTCGACCGGCGACATGCTGCGCGAGGCAAAATCAAGCGGCACGGACATGGGCAAGAAAGTTGCCGCGATCATGGATGCCGGTAAGCTAGTGACGGATGAGATTGTCATTGGTTTGATCGAAGAAAAGCTGACTGCCGAATCCGGTGCAGGTTTCATCTTTGACGGCTTTCCGCGTACTTTGGCCCAGGCCGATGCGCTGGCTGCTCTGCTGGCCAAGCTGGGTCAGTCGCTGCACACCGTGATTGAGATGCGGGTGGACGACGAGGCGCTGGTCAAGCGGATCACTGGTCGGTTCACCTGTGGCGATTGTGGCGAAGTTTATCATGACGAAACCAAGCCAACTGCAGAGGCTGACAAGTGCGACAACTGCGGCAGCATCAAAATGGTGCGGCGTGCGGATGACAACGAAGACAGCCTGCGCACGCGTCTGATGGAATACTACAAAAAGACCTCGCCGCTGATTGGCTATTACTACGCCAAGGGTGATCTACGTCCGGTCAACGGTCTGGCCGAGATCACGGAAGTAGAAAAGTCGATCGAGGCCATTCTGGGCTGATTGATGGCTGATTTGAATTTACAAAAGGGCCGGGGTTTTCCTGGCCCTTTTTGTTTGATCTTCCAGCGTTAGCCGGACAAAACCATGTAGATCAACCTGTGTTCAGCGCCATGTTGGGGGCTGAGGGCGAATTGCTGGGGTTTTCAGGCAACGGCGGGTTGACGATCTGTAAAATTCCTCATACGCAAGCCCATCCCTTTGGGGAATCAAATTCCTGTGGATGGCTCGCCATTCACAAGACCACCTCGTAAATACTGGGCCAATTGGTAGAAATACCTAGGTCCGGTGTTGTGAAAAAAGGTTCCGGCGCTACGGAACCGCAACAAAAGGAACGTATCACGTGGCACGTATTGCCGGCGTAAACATCCCGACTGCAAAGCGGGTTCCAATCGCCCTCACCTATATCACCGGAATCGGTACAACCACGGCCAAAGCAATTTGCGAAGCCGTAGGCATCGACGAAACTCGTCGTGTTAACGAACTGTCCGACGCTGAAGTTCTGAAAATCCGCGAGCACATCGACGCCAACGTCGACGTCGAAGGCGACTTGCGCCGCGAGACACAGATGAACATCAAACGTCTGATGGATCTGGGTTGCTACCGTGGTCTGCGTCACCGTCGTAATCTTCCTGTTCGCGGTCAGCGGACTCACACCAACGCTCGTACTCGCAAAGGCCCTGCACGGGCAATTGCTGGTAAGAAGAAGTAAGGGAGGGTTTGATCAATGGCACGCGATAAGACTCGTACTAAGAAAAAAGAGCGCAAGAACATCGCCTCCGGCGTTGCTCACGTTAACAGCTCGTTCAACAACACCAAGATTCTCATCTCGGATGTTCAGGGCAATGCAATCGCATGGTCCTCGGCTGGTACCATGGGCTTTAAGGGCTCACGGAAATCGACCCCCTACGCTGCTCAGCTGGCTGCAGAAGATGCAGGCAAAAAGGCGCAGGAACATGGTGTTAAAACCCTGGAAGTCGAAGTTCAGGGCCCCGGTGGCGGACGCGAATCCGCGCTGCGCGCACTGGCTGCGGTTGGTTTCAACATCACCTCGATCCGTGATGTGACTCCGATGGCACACAACGGTTGCCGTCCGCCAAAACGCCGCCGCGTCTAAGCGACACACATTATCGCTGGGGTCCTGTGTCTTGACATGGGCCCCAGTTTGTCATTGGAAACCTCGGGCGCCTGTACCTACCGGACATGGGGTATAGGCAGGAATGGAGGGACGCATGATCCATAAGAATTGGGCAGAACTGATCAAGCCAACACAGCTTGAAGTGAAGCCGGGCTTTGACCCAGCACGCCAGGCCACTGTTGTGGCCGAGCCGCTGGAACGTGGCTTTGGTCTGACCCTGGGCAACGCATTGCGCCGTATTTTGATGAGCTCGCTGCAAGGTGCTGCCATCACATCCGTTCAGATCGATAATGTTCTGCACGAATTTTCCAGCGTTGCCGGTGTGCGTGAAGATGTCACCGACATTATCCTGAACCTCAAAGGCGTTTGCCTGCGGATGGAAGTTGACGGCCCCAAGCGGTTGTCAATCAATGCCAAGGGCCCGGGTGTGGTCACGGCTGGCGACATCTCTGAGAGTGCCGGTATTGAAATTCTGAACCGCGACCATGTGATTTGTCACCTGGACGATGGCGCCGACCTGTTTGTTGAATTGACCGTAAATACTGGCAATGGCTATGTTTCGGCTGAAAAAAACAAACCGGAAGATGCACCCATTGGTCTGATCCCGATCGACGCGATCTATTCGCCGGTCAAAAAGGTCTCCTATGACGTGCAGCCGACCCGCGAAGGTCAGGTTCTGGATTATGATAAGCTGACTATGAAGATCGAAACTGACGGCTCGATCACGCCAGATGATGCGGTGGCCTATGCTGCTCGTATTCTGCAAGACCAGCTGACAATCTTTGTCAACTTCGACGAGCCGGAATCGGCGTCTCGTCAGGACGAGGACGACGGTCTTGAGTTCAACCCGCTGTTGCTCAAGAAAGTCGATGAGCTGGAACTGTCGGTACGTTCGGCAAACTGTCTCAAGAACGACAACATTGTCTACATCGGTGATCTGATTCAGAAAACCGAAGCAGAGATGCTGCGCACGCCGAACTTTGGCCGCAAGTCGTTGAACGAGATCAAGGAAGTGCTCTCGGGCATGGGTCTGCATCTCGGCATGGACGTCGAGGACTGGCCGCCTGACAACATCGAAGATCTTGCGAAAAAATTCGAAGATTCTTTTTGATCTT
>Ga0209081_1001497_pt1 | contig 13918 bp, 11 predicted proteins | sample GOMGulsemesocosm_4_FD_184636 | JGI IMG/M metagenome (GOLD analysis project Ga0209081, IMG submission 184636) | Methane-oxidizing microbial communities from mesocosms in the Gulf of Mexico - GOM15B Gulf of Mexico (SPAdes) (version 2) | ecosystem: Environmental > Aquatic > Marine > Cold seeps... | reverse complement strand
TTTCATTATGCCCTATCACTTGAAATGGAAATTCTGTTCCACGACCAATACTGACGGGTGTTGCTTCAAAAAACCCTAGCGATGGATATAAATTTATAGCAATGTTATTAGGTAAATTAGGGCTTGGTTTTACTGGTAATGAATAAAGCATGGTTCGTTGATAATTTTTAAGCTTGATTACGGTTAAGTCTAAGCTTGATGATGCTAGGTTTGATGCTGTTGGCTTTAATGATGCTACCTTTGATACTGTTTTAAGCCACTGTTCGCCTTTGAACATTAATGCTAATTCACCAACAGTCATGCCATGAAGCAGTGGAATTTTATGCATACCAACAAACGAGGTAAATTCTGGTTCTAAAATAGGACCATCAACAAAAGCACCATTAGGATTAGGGCGATCAAACACAATGAATGCAATACCCGTATCAGCTGCCGCTTCCATCATATAATGCATTGAGCTAATGTAAGTATAAAAACGTACGCCAACATCTTGCACATCAAAAATAATTACATCTAAGTTATGTAAATCTTCATCCGCCGGCTTACGTTTCTGACCATAAATAGAGATTATCGGTACACCCGTTTTTTCATCAACACTTGAGTTGAATTTTTTACCCGCATCATAATTACCACGAAAACCATGTTCTGGAGCAAAAATAGTTTGAACATCTACATTGTTAGCAATAAGCACATCAACAAGATGTTTATCACCAATCATCGATGTTTGATTTACAACCAGCCCTACTTTTTTACCTGCTAACAGCGGTAAGTAAAGAGACGATTGTTCTGCGCCAACTAATATTTTAGCAGTTGTTTTTTCTTGCTCACTTTCAGTAATTTGTTCGGTAGCCATAGATGAAAAGGTGAACAGTGCGAATAAAAACACAAGACTAGATTTATACATAGTTAGCACCTTGAATAGTAGTTTTCACCCCTAAGTAAAACTTTATTAATACCTGTTTCACTGCCCTGCTGCTTTACGTAAAAACCCATTATGAGCAGATAATGCCGTACGTGCTTGCTTAACATCTAAACCTGTAAGCACCATTAATGTAGCTAACTTAGCATTGTTATCTGCAATATCTAATGCTTTTTTAGCCGTATTATATTCACAATCTGTTGCTTGCATAACAATGCGAACAGCACGCGCGTATAACTTTTCGTTGCTTGCCTTAACATCAATCATCAAATTACGATAAGTTTTACCACTACGAATCATACTGGCGGTACTAAGCATATTAAGAATTAGCTTTTGTGCTGTACCTGATTTCATTCGAGTAGAGCCTGTAAGCGCTTCAGCGCCAACAACAGCACAAAGGTTAATATGATTGGCTTCATCAAAAGCTTTATTATAACTACAGCTTAATCCAACAATAGTCGCACCAACGCTTTTGCCATAGTTCATTGCAGAAATAACATAAGGCGTTCTACCGCTAGCAGCAATGCCCACTAAAACATCTTTATCAGTTAAATTAACCGCTTTTAAGTCTTCAACAGCAAAGGATTCATTATCTTCAGCGCCTTCAACTGCTTTTTTTATCGCTTGTTCACCACCAGCAATAATACCTATAACCTGTTTATCTGAAACACTAAACGTTGGCGGGCATTCAACGGCATCAAGAACACCTAAACGACCACTTGTACCCGCGCCAATGTATATTAAACGACCACCTTGAGAAAAAGCGGTTACTATTTTATCAACTGCTTGAGCGATTTGAGGAATAATTTGCTTAACAACATCGGGCACTTTTTTATCTTCAGCATTAATTTTTTCCAAAACACCTTGAGCATCAAGTAAATCAATATCTAATGTGTTTTGATTTTGCCCTTCTGTGGTAATTTGTTGTAGCTCATTAATAAGTTGAGTCTGCTTTTTTATTAATGCTTTAGCTGTATTCATGATTAACCTTAATACTTGAATTCAAGAGTGCTTTTTATTTAACAGCAGTTTAACAGCAGTAATACCGATAAACACACGATTATTATACTTGCATTCAAACATTAAGCTATTAACACACAAAGCTTTTCATATACTGAACATGGTATACTTTCTTTTAGCATAATCTTTATCATTAAAAAGAATTCAGATGGAATATCAACCAAGAAAAACCCACGCAATTATTGATTTATCGGCCTTAAAACATAATTACTTATCAATAGCGGCTTTAGCGCCAAAAAGTGACACTATAGCCGTGATTAAAGCGAATGCTTATGGTCATGGTGTTGTAGAAGTAGCAAAAAGTTTAATTGAGCTAGTTCCAGCTTTCGCTGTTGCCTTTATTGATGAAGCAATAACGTTACGCAAGGCAGGTATTAATATACCTATTTTAATTCTTGAAGGACCTTTATCTGCAAATGACTTTTATATCGCCCAACAACAAAATTTTTGGTTAATATTACACAATGAACACCAGCTTGATTGGTTATTAAAATTAAACGAACCTTTTTCCAGACAGTTATGGATTAAAGTAGATACGGGGATGAATCGATTAGGTTTTTCACCTGATAAAGTAGCGGATATAATAGCAAGCTTGAGTACTGAACAACAAAAATCACTGGTGTTATGCAGCCACTTATCGAATGCAGACGAAATAGATAATCCAAAAACACCTAAGCAGATATCAATTTTAAAAAAATTAACCAAACAGTTTCATTGTCGTTCAAGCTTAGCTAATTCAGCAGGTGTTATAAATTGGCCAAAAAGTCATGGTGATTACAACAGATCAGGTATTGCTATTTATGGCGCATCGCCTGTTGATAAAAAAAACTTAACAATATCACTAAAGCCAGTCATGACATTACAATCAAGTATTATTAGTTTACGTAAATTAGCTATTGGTGACTGTGTTGGCTATGGTGAAACATGGCAAGCGACACGCCCTTCTGTTATTGCAACTATCGCTATAGGATATGCTGATGGTTACCCTAGAAACGCACCTAACGGAACACCCGTATTAATTAATGGTCAACAAGCACCTTTAGCTGGTGAAGTTTCTATGGATATGATCACGGTGGATGTCACTGACTTAGATAACGTTCAATTAGGAGACCCCGTTGAACTATGGGGTAAAAATCTTCGCGTTGAAACTATTGCCAAACATACTGGTACTATAAATTACGAATTAATTACCCGTGTTTCAGCGCGAGTAACGAAAATTTATTTATTATAATTTATTTATCACTTTTTATTTACTGTAGCTGATTTACCCTAGTTGATTTATAAGGTTTATTTATAAATGTTACTTTTTAGCTCAAATCAGGTTAAATTAGAGTGCAACTCTCTAAGTTAATACCTAAAACTTTCTGGCTAACAAATGTCTATTATAAAAAAGTTTAAATTGTTAAATAAAAAAATAAAAGTAATCATTTATATTCTTGCTTTAGTGACTTCTTATGCCCTTATAGGGTTCTTATTATTACCCGCAATATTAAAGCCGATATTGATTGATAATGTTAGTGAAAAACTAACTAGAAAAGTTCAACTGCAATCACTTAAAATAAACCCTTTCACTTTATCCGTAACCTTAAATAAACTCATTATTACTGGTAAGAACGTTACAGGTAAAAAAATATCAGGTAAGCAAAGTTCCGAGAAGCAAGCGTCAGCAAAACAAGATGAACATTTTTTTAGCATCAACCAACTTTTTGTTAATTTTAATGCGCTAGCATTATTCAACAAAACGATAGCATTTGATGAAATAAGCTTAAACCAACCAAAACTAAATATAATTCAGCGCAGTAATGGTGATTTTAATTTTCAAGATTTAATCACTGATACTGCAACAGATAATGAAGTAGATAGTGATGAAAATAAATCAGATGGGTTACATAATTGGACATTTTCAATAAGTAAATTTCGCTATATAAAAGGTGGTATAGATTTTTCAGATCAAAATAGAATTACGCCATTTTCCCATAAGATTAACGACCTCAGTATTGCTTTAGATGATTTTTCTACCAAAATGGGTGTTGAAAACATTCATGAACTTAGCGCAAAAACGGCAAGAGGAGCACAACTTGAATGGCGCGGTAATTTCAGCTTATTTCCTATGAAGTCAACCGGTGATATCACGATAAAAACTGACCTTATGGTACTTTCTGATTACTTACAAGATCAGATGTTAGTTGAAATAATTAATGGAAAGTTAAATATTAAAAGCCATTATGATTTTGCACTTAAGCCCAAAGGAAGTGAGTTTAAATTAAGCAATTCACATATAGGAATAAATGATTTAGAAATACAGCGTAATAAAGATGACAAACGCGTTTTGTCATGGAAAAATGTTCAATTAAACATCGCCATGCTTGATTCACTTAAGCATAAAATACTAATCGATTCTATTTCTAGTAACGGTTTATCTCTTAAAGTTATTGATAATAAATTAACAAACTTAGACTTCTCTGACTTTTTCATCATACAAAACGCTCATGAAAACATTATTGAATCCAAACAAGCGGATACAGAAGCAACACCATGGAATATTGAAATATCAAAAATAAACTATACTAATACCCATTTTGTTATGACCGACAGCTCTGTGCTACCAATTACTGAACATGACATAGTGATAAACGATTTTTCTGTTAAGAATTTAAAACCATTTAGTAACGAAGAAGCTAAAATAAAAACAGATCTAATTTATAATAATCAAGGTATTATTGCGCTAACTGGCTCAGTTAAACCAAAATCAAAACAAGTTGTTCTAGATATTAATATTAAACATCTAAATTTAAAAAACTTTCAAGCTTATCTAAATGCTTCTACCCATATAAATATTGCAAAAGGAAACTTAGCATCAACATTAGTAATTAATATTGATGGGGAAAATGATGTAGCTGAAATAAACATTAAAGGTAATATAAAGCTAAATGATACTAGTTTAATTGCGAACACAGTGAATGAAGAATTCTTAAGTTGGCAAGCTTTAACTTTTAAAGGTATAAATTTTAGTTATCCAAAACAAAAAGTTACCCTAGATTCTATTAACATAAAAACACCTTACTTAAAGTTTATAATGGATGAAAATGGTGTAACTAACCTCCAGAAATTAGTAAAAGCTTCGCCGAACAAACAGAAAAAAGATAATCACATCAAGCCTAAATCAACTAAACAAAACCTGAATTCAAGCAAAGAATTTCAGGCAAAAATAAATAAAATCACTATTAATAATGCAAAAATGAATTTTTCCGATTACTCATTAAAGCCAAACTTTAGTGCAGGTATCTATAATTTAAGTGGCGATATTAAAGGTTTATCTACCAAGGTTACTAGCCGAGCTAAAGTAAACTTAGCGGGTAAGGTAGATAAATATGCGCCCGTAACAATTAAAGGCGAAATAAACCCTTTAAGTCATAGTAAGTACAGCGATATAAAAATGTTATTTAAAGGTATAGAACTAACAACATTCACGCCATATAGTGGAAAGTTTGCTGGCTATAAAATCGATAAAGGCAAGCTGTCTTTAGCATTAGACTACAAATTATCTAATAACAAATTAGTTGCCGAAAACCAAGTTATTCTTGACCAGTTAACCTTAGGCGACGCGGTGGATAGTGAAAATGCCACTAGTTTACCCATTAACTTTGCACTATCACTACTTAAAGATAAGGATGGCGTTATTGATTTTAACCTACCCATTCGAGGGGATATTAATAACCCAGACTTTCATTATAGTAATCTAGTATGGGGCGCTTTAGGTGATTTAATTGTCGGTATTGTCAGTTCACCTTTTAAAGCATTAGGCAACTTAGTCGGTGATGACAATGAAGATTTTGATCATATTGTTTTTGATGCAAATAGCAGTAACTTATTAGAAACTGAAATAGTAAAGTTAAGTACCTTATCAAAAGCTTTAAACCAACGACCTGAATTATATATAGAAGTTAGAGGTTTAAGTTCAGATTTAATTGATCGCGATGAGATGGCATATAGCAAAATTCTAAAAAAATTAAATATAGCACCAAAACTTTTATCTGCACCACTTAATGATGAGGAACAAAAAATAATTTTCAGTTATTACGCTTCATTAAGTGATAAAAGTGTAGTTCAAAACGATGCTCAAAGTGATACTAAAAAGAATAAAACAGAAGATAATAAGACACTTAAAACAGCAAAAGAAAAAGACGCTTTATTAGCTGGCGCTATAAAGTTTTTAGTTAATAATTATGATGTTAATAACGCTGACTATTTATTATTGGCTCAAAAACGAGCTAAGAGTATTCAAACTTATCTTGTTGAAACTGGTCACGTGCCCAACACTAATATATATATACTTGACAGTAACATTCAGGCTAGCTCAGATAAAACTAAGAACAATGATAACCAGATAAGTGTATCTTTAGGTTTAGGCGCTAAATAGCTATTTAATTATTTTAAAATAATAAGAGATTTTTCATGACGTTAACTAACTCATCTACTGAACAAAACATATCAAGTACAACAATAGTACCCACAGATCTATTACAGCAAGAGATAGATCAAATGGCTAATTTATATAGCATTATTATTGAGTTTTTTACCAATTACAGCTTTCAGATTATTGGTGCTTTATTTATCTTTGTTATTGGTTATATCATTGCAAACAAAATATCTACAATGGTGTTAAATCTATGTCAGCGACACAAGTTAGATATTACTTTGAGTCAATTTTTAGCAAGTACTACCAAAATAGTAGTTGTTATAATGATAGCTATTATTGCACTAAATAAACTAGGCGTTAGTGTCACCCCTTTTATTGCTGCAATAGGTGCTGTTTCTTTAGGTGCTGGTTTAGCACTACAAGGGCTACTATCCAATTATGCTGCCGGTTTTAATATAATTATTAGTCGCCCCTTTGTTGTTGGTGACACTATTGCTGTTCAAGGTGTTACAGGAGTAGTGACTGAGGTTTTATTAGCTTATACACGGTTGAAAGATGAAGATAATGTTATTATTACTATTCCCAATAAGCATATTGTTGGTGAGATATTACATAATTCTAAAAAAGAATCTTTACTTGAATTAACGGTCGGTATTTCTTACCAACACAACCCGTTAGAAGTAATAAAGATATTAGAAGAATCTATCGCATTATTAGATATACAAATTGAAGAACCTCGTTTTCAAATAGGCATTGATGAGTTTTCAGATAGTGCTATTAGCATTGGTATTCGATTATGGGCTCCAACTATTCGTCTTTATGCTACCAAATACCAAGTATATGCTGAAATTTATAAAATATTAGACAAAGCAAATATTACTATTCCATTTCCTCAAAGAGACGTGCATATCCATCAAGTAAAATAGCACAACATATCACTGCTCATTTCAAGTCATATCTATTAAACTTCAGAATCTAGGATAAAATCAACCTCAAGCTCGTTTTTAAATGACTTTTCTGAGATAATTACTACCATTAATTAAAAAAACCTATTAGCACTAATCAATATGTCAACAAGCACCAATAATCAAAATTCTCAAAGCGCTCAAGGTATAGATAACACCGCTAATAAAAAAACTAGCTGTGAAAAAGACAAGCCTTTATTTTCTAAAAGATTTCGCGGCTACTTCCCCGTTGTAATTGATGTAGAAACGGCAGGGTTTAATGCGCAAACGGATGCTTTATTAGAAATAGCCGCTTCAGTGTTAACTCTTGATGAAGAAACTAAAAAATTATCAATTGATGAAACTATTCAATTTAATGTTAACCCTTTTGAAGGTGCAAACCTAGAGCCAAAAGCGTTAGAGTTTACCGGTATTGACCCAACTAACCCGTTGCGTGGCGCTGTTGATGAAGAGGTTGCATTAAAAGCATTATTCAAATTGGTTAGAAAAAAAATGAAACTGGCTGGATGCCAACGAGCTATTATAGTAGCCCATAATGCAGCATTTGATTTAGGTTTTTTAAATGCGGCTACCGCACGTTGTAAAATAAAGCGTAGCCCTTTTCATGCATTTGTTAGTTTTGACACCACCACACTTGCAGGTCTTGCTTTAGGTCAAACGGTATTAGCCAAGGCTTGTGAGGCAGCAAACATTAGCTTTAACAACAATGAAGCTCATTCAGCACTTTATGACACGGAAAAAACAGCAGAATTATTTTGCCATATTGTAAATAAATGGCATGACTTAGGTGGTTGGCCATTGGCTACACCAGTGAAAAATGATAAATAAAAAAGATTAAGAAACAAATTGCTTGTAAATAAAGACAAAAAAAAACCGCTTTCGCGGTTTTTAATTTCTAATGTTCAGATTAAGTATTATCAATCAAAAACTTTGTTTTTATAGATTATAACTTATCAGCATTATCTGTAAGGTAAGCGGCAACACCTTCTGTAGTGTCAACCATGCCTTTATCGCCTTTTTTCCAACCAGCAGGACAAACTTCACCATGGTCTTGATGGAACTGTAAAGCATCAACCATACGCAACATTTCGTCAACATCACGTCCTAATGGCAAATCGTTTACTACTTGATGGCGAACATTACCTTCTTCATCAATTAAGAATGAACCACGAAATGCAACACCCGCATCAGGATGTTCAACATCATAAGCTTTACAAATTTCATGTTTAACATCAGCAACTAACGTATATTGAACTGGGCCAATACCACCATCATTTACTGCAGTGTTACGCCATGCGTTATGAGAAAATTGTGAATCAATAGAAACACCGATAACTTCTACACCGCGGCTTTTAAACTCTTCCATACGGTGATCAAAAGCTAAAAGCTCTGACGGACATACAAAAGTAAAATCTAATGGATAGAAAAAAACTACCGCTTTTTTACCTTTAATAGCTTCGCTTAAAGTAAAACTATCAACAATTTCACCACTACCCAATACTGCTGCTGCAGTGAAGTCTGGTGCTGGACGACCAACTAATACACTCATTTTATGCTCCGTTTTTTTTGTTGTGAATAATAAATTTAAAATAACCTTAAGTAGGGTATTGTGCCATTTTAAGAGAATTCAATACAACTAAATTTTTATTTATGAATTAATTTATTCTTCGCTTGGATTTTTAGCTGTTGCTTCTTTTACTAACGTTTGCAACTCACCCTGTTGAAACATTTCTAAAATAATATCACAACCGCCTACTAATTCACCTTCAACCCATAATTGTGGGAATGTTGGCCAATCGGCGTACTTTGGTAATTCAGCACGAACATCTGGGTTTTGTAAAATATCTACATAAGCAAACTTTTCACCACAGTTGATTAAGGCTTGTGAAGCTTGTGAAGAAAAACCACAGTTTGGTAATTTTGGTGAGCCCTTCATATATAATAATACGGTATTTTTACTTATTTGTTCTTTAATGCGTTCAATAGTGTCCATAATTTCCTCTGAAAAATAAATGTTAGGTTAAATTAAATCCATATTTAACACTTATATAGGGACTAAAGATAAATTTTCAACGTAATTTAATATAATAAATTATGCTATTAAATTTGAAAATTAACCAAGTAAATCCTATACAGTTTAGAAGTAATATAGTATAAATTTAATACTTGAGTATTTTACTCAAGTTTTAATAGAAACACACCTTTTTTACGAAAGTATTATATTTTTTTAATATTCTCTAAATGGAGAGCACTATGTCTATAGAATTACCGGCACTACCTTACGAACAAGATGCATTAGAACCACATATTTCTGCAGAAACTTTATCTTTTCATTATGGCAAGCACCATAATACCTATGTAGTAAAGCTTAATGGCTTAATTGAAGGTACAGAACTTGTTAACAAATCTCTTGAAGATATTGTGAAGTCATCAACTGCTGGTGTATTTAATAATGCGGCACAAATTTGGAATCATACCTTTTACTGGAATAGCTTAAGTCCAAATGGAGGAGGAGAAGCAACGGGGTCATTAGCTGATGCAATTATTGCTAGTTTTGGTTCTTTTGCTGAATTTAAAACTAAGTTTACCGACAGTGCAATTAATAATTTTGGCTCTAGTTGGACTTGGCTTGTTAAAAATGCTGATGGCAGCCTAGCTATTGTAAATACTTCAAATGCAGCAACACCGCTAACAGAAGATGGTGTAACACCTCTTATTACTGTTGATTTATGGGAACATGCTTACTACATTGATTACCGTAATTTACGTCCTAAATACATGGAAGCATTCTGGGCATTAGCTAACTGGGATTTTGCGCAGGCAAATTTTAATTAAATTAAAACTATATCGCAAAACAAAAGGTCGGCAATAAAGTTATCGTCATTTTGTTTTGTTTTGTTTTGTTTTGTTTTGTTTTTCATAATAGTGAATAGTGGTTGATGCACTAATTCCTGAATTCGATTTATATATGAGTATATACCCAAGCCACCTCAAGATGCAGGATTCAGCTAGAATTAGAAACGTTTTTAGGCAAGGCATTGATTGACAATAATAGTTGTTCTATTGTCGAAATCAATAACGCAGCATAAAACGTTTCTAAACTAGCCCTACGGGGATTTTTGAGCAAATCATGCTCTTCGTTGCGTATGTAATTAAGGGAACAACCATTAATAAAATACGCGCCTTACTTACATGGATGTAAGTACTTAGGTTTTGTCTGGAACTAAAAACCTGTGATCATGAATCGCTCAAACATCCTGAAACTCGCATCTTGAAGTGGTTTGGGTATACATTCGAATCAAAAGCCAAGTTCAAGATAACTACGAAGCATCATCGCAACTGCCAGTCTCCCATAAATATGTGTAAGTAACCCTTTTGATGAGCGGACACTTAATGTATCTTCAATTCCAGTAACTTTATTGAGCCAAGCAAATAGTAAGTTATCTGTAAGCATTGACCGGATTGAATCAAAAACAGGCCTATCCTGCCTCTTTGCTTCCTCAATAAATTCTGGTAAGTTAGCTTCACGTTTACGCGCTACAACGTGTGATTTGCCCCCGTAGTAATACATTTTCTTCGTTGAGTTATCGCTTTTATTTGCGAGCTTTGGTGCTACTTTAGCTGTGTAAGCATAGTTATTCTTAGCAAGCCTGATAGGAAACGAATCAATAAGATGATCTTGAGCATAACGATGTATAACTGATATTGTTCGGTAACCCCTTTGCGGTAACCCCTTAATATATCGTAACAATATATTGCCATTACTTCTTCATCAGTAAATAAAATGCTTTCCCTGTTGGTAAACCTTTCAACATATGGATAAGTTATATTTGATATTCATTGCAGATTATCAAATATAATGATTCTAATTTACCTTCCCAATTCATGCTTTTATCTCTCTTCGTTGGTTCGCACCTGAAGAGTAATATTAAACATGGACTGGGTTCTATTATTTTCGGCTTTTGATTCGAATATACAATCTTAGTGCCTTCAAGTAAATTCACTAAGATTACATAAATGGAAGCATTCAAATATTTTATTTACAGCATTTCCACCGCAATAGCCGTCGCTTCACCGCCACCAATACATAAAGAAGCAACACCTTTTGATAAGCCTTTATTTTTTAATGCATGAATAAGCGTTACCATAATACGTGCTCCACTAGCACCTAATGGATGACCTAAAGCACAAGCACCACCGTTAACGTTAACTTTATCAATATCTAAGTCCATATTTTTAACGGCTAACATTGTTACCATTGCGAAAGCTTCATTAATTTCAAACAAGTCAACGTCTGCGGTTGTCCAACCAGCTTTATCAAGCAATTTATTCATAGCACTTACTGGTGCTACCGTAAATTCTGCAGGCTTTTGAGCATGAGACGCATGGGCAACGACTTTACAAAGCGGTGTTAATCCGCGTGCTTGTGCGGTTGATAACTTCATCATGACTAATGCTGCAGCACCGTCAGATATAGAACTAGAGTTAGCCGCAGTTATAGTGCCATCTTTTTTAAAGGCAGGACGAAGTGTCGGGATTTTCTCTGGACGAGCATTACCTGGTTGTTCATCAGTATCAATTACCGTTTCTTTACGTCGATTAATTACCGTAACTGGCGTAATTTCATTTTTAAAAGCACCTGAATCAATAGCTGCATTGGCTCTAGATAAAGAGCGAATAGCAAATTCGTCCATTTGTTCACGAGTAAAACCAGTTTCATCTGCTGTTTCTTGAGCAAAGCAACCCATTGAAATACCATCATAGGCATTTTCTAAACCGTCTAACATCATATGGTCAAGCACTTGTCCATGCCCCATACGCATACCAGTTCTAGCTTTAGGTAGGATATATGGTGCATTACTCATACTTTCCATACCACCAGCTACAGCAACGTCAATAGAACCAGCAAGCAGTGCATCGTGTGCTTGCATTGCCGCTTTCATACCAGAACCACATACCTTATTAATAGTAGTACACACTGTTGATAAAGCTAAACCAGCGGCAATAGTAGCTTGCCTTGCGGGTGCTTGTTTTAAACCTGCAGGTAAAACACAGCCCATAATCACTTCATCAACTTGATCGCTAGCTAATTTAGCTTCAGCTACCGCTGCTTTAATAGCCGTAGCACCAAGATCAGGTGCCTTTACATTAGCTAAACAACCACTAAAACCGCCCATAGGGGTTCTTATAGCTGAAACAATTACAATAGGGTCACTGGTTGACATAATACTCTCCAAAAAAAGTTATAAATTAATTTAGTAGCCTAACTTAATTTAACGTTTACGCCAACGTAAACGTTAAATTAAATTCAGTTATACCCATATTAATAAAACAAACTTTACGTTTACGTAAACTTCCTGTAAGGTGATAGCATAATTATTTAAACTTTAACCTTAAAATAATAATTTAAAAGAGTACGATGAAGAATATGATAACTAAAGAGAACCAAACTACATACTCTATAAGTGATTTATCAAAAGAATTTGATATAACAACACGTAGTATTCGATTTTATGAAGATCAGGGTTTAGTAACACCAACACGTAAAGGGCAAACCCGTATTTATAATCAAAAAGACAGAGTAAGATTAAAATTAATATTACGTGGGAAACGTTTAGGTTTTTCTTTAGCTGAAACAGGTAGAATTTTTGAGTTATATGATTTGGATGATACTACCGCAAGCCAGTTACAATTAATGATAGATCTAACGTCTGAAAAAAAAGTAGTTTTAAAACAACAGCTTGATGACATTAACACTGTGTTACTTGAACTTGATGATTTAGAAAATAACTGTAAAAAAACATTAGCACAATTAATTAGTACATAACTAAAGTAATAACCAAGCAAGCGCAACAATTTACACAATATACAAACCAACTTAATTAGTTAACGATTTTAAACAAAAGGGAAAAATTATGATTTCTACATTTAGTTCACTTAATTTCAATTTAGGCGAAACCGTGGATATGATCCGCAAAACAGTAAATTCTTTTGCAGCTGATGAAATAGCACCCCGTGCTGCTCAAATAGATATTGATAATGAATTCCCTAACGATTTATGGCGCAAATTTGGCGATCTAGGTTTATTAGGCATTACCGTTGATGAACAATATGGTGGCTCTGATTTAGGTTATTTAGAACACATGGTTGCAGTACAAGAAATTAGCCGCGCTTCAGCTTCTGTTGGCTTAAGTTATGCTGCTTGTACTAATTTATGTATAAATCAGTTACAAAAAAACGCTTCGCATGAACAAAAAATGAAATATTTACCTAAACTTTGTTCAGGTGAACACATTGGCGCTTTAGCTATGTCTGAGCCAAATGCTGGTAGTGATGTAGTAAGCATGAAACTGCGTGCGGATAAAAAAGGCGATAAATACATTTTAAATGGTAATAAAATGTGGATCACCAATGGTCCTGATGCAAACGTATATGTTATTTATGCAAAAACTGACACCGCTGCAGGTTCAAAAGGCATTACTGCATTTATTGTTGAACGTGATTACCCTGGATTTAGCCGTCATCAAAAACTAGATAAATTAGGTATGCGCGGTTCAAACACCTGTGAACTTGTGTTTCAAGACTGTGAAGTAC
>Ga0209081_1001496_pt1 | contig 13930 bp, 14 predicted proteins | sample GOMGulsemesocosm_4_FD_184636 | JGI IMG/M metagenome (GOLD analysis project Ga0209081, IMG submission 184636) | Methane-oxidizing microbial communities from mesocosms in the Gulf of Mexico - GOM15B Gulf of Mexico (SPAdes) (version 2) | ecosystem: Environmental > Aquatic > Marine > Cold seeps... | reverse complement strand
CTAGTACTCAAGCACCTATTAACACACGTAAATATCAAGCAACATCGACAAGACCCGCTGTAGATATACGTGAAACGAGCAGACAACAATCATTTTTAAATAAGCCCTCAGGTAAGTCCTATAAACTTTTAGCTATTGGCACTTCTACAGGTGGACCGGTTGCATTGCAAAAAATCTTAACTCAATTTCCTGCTGACTTTCCTTTACCAATTATTATGATCCAGCACATGCCTGCAACCTTTACTCAAGCCTTTGCTAATCGGTTAAATTCTTTATGTAAAATTAATATTAAAGAAGCTAGTGATGGTGATGTACTTAAAGCTGGCTGTGCTTATTTAGCGCCAGGTGGCCGTCAAATGATGATTAGTGGTACAGGAAATGCTGCTAAAATTAAAATAATTGATGATAATTCAGCAAAAATTACCTTTAAACCTAGTGTTGATATAAGTTTTGGCTCTGCTGCTAAGATCTATAATGGTCATGTACTCGGTGTTATTTTAACGGGGATGGGAGCTGATGGCAGAGAGGGTGCTCGAATGTTAAAGGCTAAAGGTGCGACTATTTGGGCGCAAGATGAGCAAACTAGTGTTGTTTACGGTATGCCACAAGCGGTACACATTGCTGGTATTTCCCAGTTATCTTTACCATTAGACGATATTGCTCGCGCTATTTTAAAAGAAGTTAACCATGGATAGGCTCAGTATCGCGGGGTTATCTATTGCAATATTGGCTATTTATTTAGGATTTATACTAGACGGTGGCTCGATAACAAGTTTATTTGAATTACCCGCTTTTATTATTGTTTTTGGTGGTACTCTTGGTGCTGTTATGTTGCAATCATCAAGTGCGCAATTCTTTCATGCGCTATCATTATTAAAGTGGGTGTTTTTCCCACCCAATTATAATATTGAGCAAGGCATTGATAATATAGTTTTATGGGCTGAAAAGGCACGAGAATCTGGTTATCTTGCTTTAGAAAATATAGCATTAGATGAAGAAGAACCTTTTACTCAAAAAGGTTTAAACTTATTAGTTGATGGTGTTGAACTTGAAAATTTACGCATATCACTTGAGTTAGATCTTGATATTTATCGTGAACATAATTTACGCTCTGCTAATGTTTTTGAATCTATGGGAGGATATAGTCCAACGATAGGTATCTTAGGAGCCGTACTTGGGCTTATTCATGCAATGAGTAACCTTACTGAGCCATCATTACTTGGGCAAGGTATTGCCACTGCTTTTATTGCAACCATTTATGGCGTTGGTTTTGCCAATCTGCTCTATATTCCAATAGCAAATAAAATTAGAGCTATCATCCATCAGCAAACACTGTACCGTGAAATGATATCAGAAGGTCTAAATTCTATTGCTCAAGGGGAAAACCCTCATGCTATTGAAAATAAATTATCAGCTTTTAGGTTGGTGCAATGAGTCGATTAAGTAAAAGACGGTATGATGTCGAGCATGATAATGTGCATCGGTGGCTTGTTTCTTATGCTGATTATATGACTTTACTTTTTGCCTTGTTTGTTGTGCTTTATGCCATGGCAATGGTAAATGAAAAACCTTTTGAAACCATTACTGAATCTGTTGGAAAGGTTTTTCAAGCGAATGACGACCGACCAAAAAATCGTGGTCATGGTGATGATATTCTTGATGTTAATACGAGTAAAACGAATAAAAAACTATACGGCAATGGCATATTAGATGTTGCAGGCCCAGAATTATTAGACGGAGAAAAAACGCTTTCTAATATTTCACAATCACAAGTTGGCTCTAATCTTACTTCATTAGAGGATAAGCTTCATACCGCACTTTATGAATTAGTTGAATCAGGTTATGCACAATTGCAAATTGATGGTGACTGGTTAGAGATTGAATTAAATAGCGGCTTGTTATTTCCTAGCGGCTCTTCTTCTGCAACTAATGTAGCGGCTAGTATATTAGCTATTATTTATGATGTGCTTGGTGATGTAACAAACTTTGTCCGCGTGAGAGGCTACACGGATAATCAAGCAATTAACACTGAAATATTTTCATCAAATTGGGAGCTGTCTGTTTATCGGGCGACTTCTATTTTACGGCTTTTGGAAAGTCAGGGTATGAACCCTGCTAGAATGGCTATAGAGGGTTATGGGCAATACTACCCCAGTGCTGATAATACTACCGCAACAGGCAGAGCTAAAAATAGAAAAGTAGTGATAGCTATTTCAAAATATGGTTTAGAAAAATCAAGCTTACTTAATGCACCAACAATTAGTATTAAGGATGTTGAAGCGATTACTAATGTGACAGAGACTACAGGTGAAGGTAATTCAGTTAAGATTATAAGGTTACCTAATGGCGGTATTCGCATAACAACACGAAATAAAAATGTCTTGCCTACACAGGATACGAGTATTGCGATACAAAATGAAAGTGATCAAGAAAATTGATTTAAAAATTGATTGTTAGATAGATGGGGATAAAAATTGGACGTTTGGACGGTAGCAAATCAAAAAGGTGGGGTTGGTAAAACCACTACAACTATTGCTTTAGCTGGTTTACTAGCCGAGCATGATAAAAAAGTGCTACTTGTTGATACTGATCCTCATGCCTCTTTAAGTTACTATTTTGGTATTGAATCTGAAGATTTAGAACTTAGCGTTTATGATCTTTTTGTACAAGTATCCTCAAAAGAACAAATTTTACAAAGTTTGTGTCCTACACAGTATGATAATATTGATATTTTACCTGCAACGATGGGTTTAGCAACATTGGATCGTTCTCTTGGTGCAAAAGGTGGTATGGGATTAGTATTAAAAAAAGCTATGCAAAAGATAGCTGATAATTATGATTATGTTCTAATGGACTGCCCACCTGTTTTAGGTGTGTTGATGGTAAATGCCTTAGCGGCTTGTGATCGAATAATTGTTCCTGTTCAAACTGAATTTTTGGCTTTGAAAGGTTTAGATCGTATGATTAAAACTATGGACATCATGCAAAGTGAGCAACACAGTCCGTTTGAATATACTATAGTGCCTACTATGTTTGATAAGCGTACTAAAGCATCTCTTATCGCTCATCAACAGTTGCAAGACATGTATAAAGAAAAAGTATGGTCCGGTGTTATACCTATAGATACTAATTTTAGAAATGCGAGTACTTGTCAAAAAGTACCTTCCCATTTTTCCGCAAACTCTCGTGGTGTTTTAGCGTATAAGAGTTTGCTAAATTATTTAATTAAATTACCTAAAAGAAGCAGTAAGTAAATGGCAAAACCCTTGGCAGCAAGTAAAAAGGTAATGAAAAATTATCTGTCTGAATTATTGACGGAAGAGGCTCCAGAGCTTGCCAAAAAGTCACTTTTAGCTGCTAAACCATTAAAGGCTAAGTCTTTAGTTACTAGTAAAACAGCTGATGTCATTGAAAACAATCGTCTTGAAGTATTACTTCAAAATGTTAATACTGACATAGATGTAGCAACAAGTGAGATAAGCACTCAACGAAGTCTTGCTCAAAAATGTTCAGAAATAGATAGCAAAACACTACAACGTCAAGATGAGGTAGCTATTACTACTCATAAAAGTAGTGATGAAAATCATGATGCTTTTATTACAAAAGTGCCTAAAAGTTATCGAGAGGGAGCTTTCCAAGTATTATTTTTTGACGTAGCGGGGTTGACCATTGCTGTACCTTTGATTGAATTAGGGGGTATTCATAATGTTGATAAAATAACACCTTTAATAGGAAAGCCTGATTGGTTTGAAGGGGTTATGCTTTGTCGTGATGAAAAAATTAATGTCGTTGATACTGCATTATGGGTTATGCCAGAAAAATATGACGAAACATTGAAAAATTCGCTAAACTATCAATATATTATTATGCTTAGTGATAGTCGTTGGGGATTAATGGCTGAAAACTTAGTTGATACGGCTATTTTGCAGCAAGATGAAGTAAAATGGTTAGGATCTTCCAGTAAACGGCCTTGGTTAGCAGGGTTGGTAAAGGAAAAAATGTGTGCTTTACTTGATGTAGAAGCATTAATATCTTTACTCGATGAAGGTAACGGAGTTAACTAACTTGATTAATACTGTATTATAATTAAGTTAATTAGAAGAATTCAATTGATAATTATTGATAAATTAAATTTAAGAGGCGAGTGGTATGTCTGATGAAAGGCTCAGTACTAGTAATAAAGTTGATGCAAATGATGAAGTACTTCAGTGGGTAACGTTCAAATTAAAAGATGAAAGTTATGGTATTAATGTTATGCAGGTACAAGAAATCCTTCGCTATAATGAAGTTGCCCCTGTACCAGGAGCACCATTATATGTGCTAGGGATTATTAATTTACGTGGCAATGTCGTTACTGTCATTGATACGCGTTCTCGTTTTGGATTAGAGCCTTGTGAAATCACTGATGACACACGTATCATCGTTATCGAGTCTGAACAACAAATCATTGGTATCTTAGTTGATAGTGCTTCTGAAGTAGTATACTTAAAGCCTTCTGAGATTGAAAATGCACCGAATGTTGGCAATGAAGAAAGTGCTCAATTTATTCGTGGTGTAACAAATCGTGATGGTGAATTATTGATCTTAGTTGATTTAGATAAATTATTATCAGACGACGAGTGGGATGAATTAAAGCAGTTCTAATTGGCTGCAAGCAATGAGTGTTAAATTCTATGTCTTTGTTGGCTGTACCTATTGTTTCTGTGCTTTCTTTAACATTAAGCCTACTTTGTATTATCGTTATTATAATAACATCAACCCGACATAAGGTCAGCGTTGGTGTTGCTCGATCACAATCACAAGCAAATGAGTTACTTATTGCTAATTTGCAGGCTACATACGAGCAATTACAGTCTAACATTAAAAATTTGATCGTAAATCATGAACAAGCCGCTTTAGAAAGCTCTCAAGTATCAAAGCAGCTTGAGCATAGAATTAAAACCTTACAAACCCATGTTAGTGAGCAACAGGCTATTATAGAACAACTGCAAACAGAGCAAGGTGAGGATAAATTTTATACGCGAGCCATTAAATTAGCAAAAAAAGGGGCTGAGCTTGATGAAATTGTTAAAGAGTGTGAATTACCCCGTGCAGAGGTTGAAATGCTATTGTCTGTCTACCAAGTAACAACTCGATCTTAATATTGACCCCATGTACATGTATTGGAAAGGATTTAGCTGTTTGAATTTTTCTATGTCTCACTTTTTTCGTTTATTAGTTTTAATCTCCTTTGTTTTTATTACTGGTTGTTCATCGACACCAGTCGATAATGAAAGTATTAATGATCCTCGTGATCCACTGGAAGTGATTAATCGTCCTTTCTGGACGTTTACTTGGGATTATGCCGATAAATATATTGCTAAACCAGCTTCTGAATTATACACCACGTACACGCCACCATTTTTACGTACTGGCTTGTACAATATGGCGCTGAATTTGAATGAACCATCAAATATTATAAATAATGTACTGCAATTAAAGTTTACTGCTGCGGTTAAGAGTACAGGACGATTTGTACTGAATTCTACCATAGGCTTACTCGGATTTTATGATCCAGCAAATGATTTTGATTGGTCAGGTGATCAGGAAGAATTTGGTGAAGTGTTAGGCAGTTATGGTCTTAGTGATGGCCCCTACCTTGTTATACCGGGCTTGGGTCCAAGTTCTGTTAGAGAAGAAGTCGGTGATTATGTTGATAGTTTGTATTGGCCGTTAGCCGTTATCGAATTTGGGCCAAATTTAGTGCGCTTAGGCATTTTAGGTTTAGAAAAACGCGCTGCGGTTAGAGATCAAGAGCAGCTTGTTGTCGAGTCAGTTGATCCTTATGAATTCATTAAAAATGCCTATTTTCAAAATATGAATTATCGTCTTTATGATGGTAACCCTCCAATTATCATAGATGAAGCAGAAGAAGCTGAAATTGATGCCTTCTTAGATGAATTAGATGAACTAGATGAATTTGATTAGTCATTTTTAACATAGACTCATAAAGCAGTACCGAATTTGGTTGTAATTTGCTAGAATTGCGCCAATTTTTTATTCAACCTACTTTATTGGGGATTTTTAGATGAATATCATTGAAGGTTCATTTGAGGCGAAAGGCAAAAAATTTGCTATCGTTGTATCGCGTTTTAATCATTTTATTGTCGATAGTTTATTAGACGGTGCTGTCGACGCACTTAAGCGTCATGGCTGTGTTGCTGATGATGATATTACTATTGTGCGAGTTCCTGGGGCGTATGAATTACCCTTAGCAGCTAAAAAGCTTGCGGCAAAAGCTGATGTTGATGCCATTATTGCTATTGGTGCGGTAATTCGTGGTGGTACACCTCATTTCGATTTTGTTGCTGGAGAATGTAATAAAGGCTTAGCACAAGTGTGTTTAGAATCAGAAGTTCCTGTTTCTTTTGGTGTCATTACCACCGATTCTATTGAGCAAGCCATTGAACGTGCAGGCACTAAAGCGGGTAATAAAGGTGCAGAAGCAGCCCTTGGTGCGCTTGAAATGGTTAACGTTCTTAGTCAAATTTAGGGAAAATATTTTGAAACCTTCACCTAGAAGAAAAGCGCGTGAGTTAGCTGTACAAGCAATTTACTCATGGCAAATAAGTCAAAATTCAGTTAACGATATAGAAGTCAACTTTATCACTGATAACGTCAAACGTCGTTTTGATATTGAATATTTTCAGTTATTACTGCGTGGCGTTACTGCGAATATTAATGAATTAGACTTAGCTATTTCTCCTCATGTTGATAGAGCTCTTGATGATATTGATCATGTTGAAAAGGCTATTTTACGTGTAGCTGTTTTTGAATTAAGTGACTGTCAAGAAGTACCTTATCGTGTCGTGATTAACGAAGCTATTGAACTGGCAAAATCTTTTGCTGCTGATGATAGCCATAAATTTGTTAATGGCGTTCTCGATAAAGTCGTTAAATTAGTTCGCCCACAAAGTTAACTTAATTAAACATACCTATGTAGATAGCTCAGGCATTAATTATAACCGTCATCTTCGAAGTGTTTTAATCGAAGATCCAATGTCTTTTAAGGGCGGTTATCAATTAAGTGACTATGAAAATAATTAACCTGAGTTAAGCGTATAACCATGTAATTAAATAAGTTAACTCGGTAATCATGTAAATTTTTAACTAGAATAAATGGCAAACCCCGTATTATGAAAGAATTTGAATTGATAAAACATTTTTTTACCAAACAATCGGTGAAGCGTAAAGATGTTTTACTCGGTATTGGTGATGACTGTGCCGTTATTGCGAGTACTGAAAAGCAAAATATTGTGGTCACAACAGATACTTTAGTTGCGGGTGTTCATTTTCCTTTAAATACACCAGCACGGGCTATTGGTCATAAAGCCGTCGCAGTAAACCTATCTGATATTGCTGCTATGGGTGCTAAACCAAGCTGGTTATCTTTAGCTATAACCATACCTAAAGTCGATCATGATTGGTTAGGTGAATTTTCTGCGGGTGTTTTTGATTTATGTGAATACTACAATGTTGAACTTATTGGTGGTGATACCACTCAAGGCCCTTTAAGTATAACAATTACGGCACAAGGTCTAACCCCTGAGGGTAAGTATTTATCACGCTCTGGCGCTAAAGTTGGAGATTGGTTGTTTGTCACGGGTGAAATAGGCGATGCGGCATTGGCTTTGAAACAAATTAACAAACAAGTGAGTTTAGAACCTGCTTTTGTTGAGCCTATTAGAAAAATGCTTGATTATCCTAAGCCTCGTGTTTTAGCGGGGCAAGCTTTACGAGAATATGCTTCAGCGGCTATTGATATTTCTGATGGTTTAATTGCCGATCTAGGTCATATTTGCGAAGCTTCAAGTGTTGGTGCTAATATTGTTTTAGATGCTGTTCCTTTATCGAAAATCATGTCAAACACCTTACCTTTTGACAATGCCATTAATCTTGCACTTAATGGTGGTGATGACTATGAATTATTATTTACTGTATCGGAAGATAATAAAGTGGGGATGGAAACCGCCTTATCTCATGCGGGGACTAAAGTGACTTGTATTGGCCAGATCAATGCGTCGAAAATCATCTCAACAACACTGAATAATAAGCCTGTATCTATTGAAGTAGCGAGCTTCGAACACTTTTCTACTACACAGCCCACTACACGTTATACAACGCCGTAATGCATAAACCAACTTCAAAAGTTAATTTTAAATTAAGTGATCCTATTCAATTCTTTGCATTAGGATTTGGTAGTGGTTTAGCGCCAAAAGCTCCTGGTACTTTTGGTACTCTAGCAGCAATTCCATTGTATTTGTTACTTACCATGCTAACCCCGATAGCTTATGCTATTGCAGTAATATTGATGACATTTATCGGTTTTTATATTTGTGGTAAAGCGGCAGAAGATGTTGGTGTTCATGATCACCCCGCTATTGTTTGGGATGAGTTTGTTGGTTTTTTTATAACTATGTTTATGATCCCCGTTAGCTGGCAAAGTATTTTAGTCGGATTCATACTGTTTCGTTTCTTTGATATTATTAAACCTTGGCCGATCTCTTTTATTGATAAAAAAGTGGCGGGTGGTTTTGGTATTATGATTGATGATGTAGTAGCAGGATTTTTTGCCTTAATTATCATGCAGTTAATTTTTTAATTTTTTCTTCTTATTTTTTCCTCTAGTTTATTGACTTCAATCAATAGCATTTACACTCTTTTTGAGCTATTTTAAAACTGAGCAGTAGAAAAGTTTCATTAAATGGACTTGTTTTTTATTTTTCTACCCTCAGTTCTATTAGTAAGCTACACAAAGTAGTTAAAATTGAATGCCAATATTATTATCAGGCTCTGTTAATAATTTTAGCTAAAAGAAATAGATAAAAGGAATACTTATGAAAATAAATCTTTCTGGTCACCATGTTGAAGTTAATGATTCAATAAAAGAACATATTGAAGAAAAATTCTCCAAAATAGCTAACCATTTCCCCACTTTAATATCCTTAGACGTTATCATTGCTAAAGAGAATAATAAATATCAGGTTGAGCTAACAACGAACTATGAAGGCTCAAGAATATCAGCTAAAGGTGCTGCTGATGCTGTTATGTATCCAGCCATTGCTAGTGCTGCTAAAAAATTAGATGCTGCTTTAAAGCATCGAAAGGGACAGTTGAAAGCAAATTTACATAATAAACCCGAAAGTAGCGCACCAGATATTGCACATGAGAAAGTACAAGAAATGAATTTATCTTAATTTTTAGTCACTATTTAGTCACTATTTAGTTAGCTTTTATTATGTTACTCCTGAAATCATTGATTAGGGATTTATCCTTTTAAAAGCTAGCCTTTCGATTAATAGGCCACTAAAGCAAAGGAATAACTAAAGTAAAGAGATATGGATTCGATGAGCATGAAGCCCTTCATAAACTGAAAAGTTATAATTTTAATTTTAATTTTAATTTTAAAGTAAAACTGACATATAAAAACTGTGAAATTTTTCACAGTTTTTTTTGTTTTGTGTTTTTTAAGTGTTTTATGCGCTTTTTATAGCTCGCTATGTAATAATTTACAAAACTCGACCTTTATTAAAAAGGAAGTCTTAATGGTTAAGTTCAAAACTCAACTATCTCAACTATTCAATACCACCTTATTTTTTTTATTTTTTTTAACCCTTTTTGCTTGTGGTGAAGGTGAAAAATTAAAAAAATCGCCTCCTCCCGCAGTCTCTGTCTATGAAATTCAAACTGAAAGTATAGGGAAACATCGAGAATTTGTTGCCAGAACTGAAGCGTTTAAAGAAGCTCATTTACGCGCTCGTGTTGAGGGTGAGCTAATTGAACGACATTTTAGAGAGGGTGCTATTGTTGAAAAAGGCCAACTTTTATTTAAGGTTGATCCTGCGGCTTATCAAGCTTCACTTGTACAAGCCCAAGCGGATTTAGCAAGTAAACAATCAGGTGAAGCTAATGCAGTGAGTAATTTAAAGCGTGCAAATGACCTCATCAACGATGGCTATATTTCTCAATCTGACTTCGATCAATTAACGACAAAAGAATCACAAGCAAAAGCATCAGTTAAAGCAGCGGAGGCAGCTTTAAAAAGAGCCGAGTTAGATTTAAGTTATACTATAATCACCGCACCATTTACTGGTCGTATTGGTAAAGTTAATTATAATGTCGGTAATATTGTTGGCCCCAAAAGTGATGTGCTTGCGTCATTGATTTTAACTGATCCTATTTATGTAAACTTTCAAGTGGAGGAAAGTCTTTATCTAGACTACTTGCAAAACCATAATAGTTTGAAAATCCCCCATAATGCAAAAGTAGATTTGTCTTTGCGTTTACCTAATAACAGTAATTATGATAAAAAAGGACAATTAAACTTTTCAGATACGAAAATAGCACAAGGCATGGGTACTGTTGAATTAAGAGCCTCCTTTGCTAATCCCGATGGTATTATTTTACCAGGGTTATTTGTTACGCTAATAACTCAGAGTCAAAAAAAGCAAATTATGTCACTTGTTCCACAGGCAGCAGTTCAAGCTAATCAACAGGGAAAGTTTGTTTTAGTCGTTGATGACAACAATAAAGTAACACAACGACATGTTACGCTAGGCCGACGAATCAATGCTATGTGGCTGGTTAATGAAGGCCTTGAAGCCGGAGAAAAGGTTATCATTGAAGGTTTGCAAAAGGTGAGACCTGGTGTTCAAGTTCAACCCATAGTAAAAACAGTTGATACAATAACAGGTACTATAAATGTACTCATAATACCTACCGATAATAAATAATCACAGGACGAGTATATGATCAGCAAAACCTTCATCCATCGCCCTAAGCTTGCCTTTGTCATTTCAATTGTTATTTCATTAGCGGGTTTTATTGCCATGAGCTTATTGCCTGTCAATATGTACCCAGAAATTACGCCCCCACAAGTACAAATTAGTGCTGTTTACCCTGGAGCAAGTGCCCAAATTGTTGAAGAGTCGGTTATTCGTCCCATTGAAGAACAGGTTAATGGTGTTGAAGATATGATGTACATTGACTCTTCGGCATCAAATAATGGTAGTGCGGTCATTACTGTCTATTTTAAAGTAGGCACAGATGGCGATATAGCGCAAGTGAACGTGCAAAATCGTGTTGCTCTAGCAACCAGTTCATTGCCGTCAGAAGTCACTCGTCAAGGCGTCAATGTAAAGAAAAAATCTAGCGCTATGTTGTTAGGGATTAATCTCTATTCTGAGCAAAAAGGTCTAGACCAATTATTTTTAAGTAACTATGCTTCTAATTATTTAGTTGAGCCATTAGGTCGTATTAAAGGTGTTGCTTCAGCAGAAGTCATGGGAGAAATGACTTACAGTATGCGAGTGTGGTTAAATCCAGATCGTATGGCTTCACTTAATGTCACTATTAATGAAGTGCAGCAAGCTTTAAATGAGCAGAATATGATTGTAGCAGCAGGTAAATTAGGATCTAGCCCAACGTTACCCAATCAGCAATTTGAATACTCTATTCAAGCGCAAGGGCGATTAAAAAGCCCTAAAGAGTTTGGGCAGACCATTATTAGAGCCCATGAAAGTGGTAACTTTGTTAGGCTTAATGATATTGCTCGTATTGAGCTTGGTGCAGAAGATTATTCAACTAAAGCACGGTTAAATGGTAAAGATACTGCTTTTTTGGTTATTTATCAGTTGCCTGATGCTAACGCTACTGAAGTGGCTAGTTTAGTAAAAGTAGAAATGGCAAAGCTTGCCGAACGTTTTCCTGATGGCCTAGCGTATGCCGTTCCTTATGATACAACGGAGTTTATTTATCGCTCAATGGAAGAAGTTAAAATAACTTTATTTCAAGCAGTAGGACTCGTTATTTTAGTCGTCTTTTTATTTTTACAAAACTGGCGTGCCACTATTATTCCTGCTTTAGCTATTCCTGTTTCTTTGATTGGCACTTTTACTTTTATGTTATTGATGGGCTATTCCATTAATACTATTACAATGTTTGGTTTAGTTTTAGCGATAGGCATAGTTGTTGATGATGCGATTATTGTTATTGAAAATGTAGAGCGCATTTTAAAAGAAGATAAACTACCGATAAAAGCGGCTGTAGAAAAAGCTATGGAACAAGTATCTGGGCCTATCATTGCAACTACTTTAGTGCTGTTAGCGGTATTTGTACCTGTTGGTTTTATGCCTGGTATTACGGGTGAATTGTATAAACAATTCTCTATGACTATTTCGTTTGCTGTACTTATTTCATCAATTAACGCATTAACTTTAAGTCCCGCTTTATGTACGGTTTTACTTTCTCAAGAAAACATGAAGCCGATAAAGTGGTTACAGCCTATGGAAACGCTGATAACTAAAATGACGGGTGGTTACACTACAGCAGTTAACTTTTTATTAAAACGTGTCATGAGGGTGGCTATATTTGCTTTAGTGCTATTTGCAGGTGCAGGTTGGCTGACAACTGAAGTGCCAACGTCATTTTTACCTGCTGAAGATCAAGGTTACTTATTTGTTGATATTCAATTACCCGATGCTTCGTCAAGTAATAGAACACAAGTTGTCATGGATAAAATTGTTTCCATTATTACTCAAGATCCAGCGGTTGATGATATTGTTACTGTAGCAGGGTACTCTTTATTAGGTGGTCCAGGATCAAATAATGGTTTAGGCATTATTATTCTTAAAGATTGGGATGATAGAACAACATCTGAGCTTAGTCTCAAACAGATCATTCCTCGTTTAATGGGACAGCTATGGTCAATGCCCGAAGCACAAATTATGATCTTTAACCCTCCACCTATTCCTGGTTTGGGAGTTAGTTCTGGTTTTGAATTTCAATTACAAGATAGTGAAGGGCGAGATCCTGCATTATTAGCACAAGTGCTTAATGGCTTTATCTATGATGCGAATCAACGGCCAGAGCTAAACCGTGTATTTAGTACTTTTAGGGCTAATGTACCGCAATACTTTTTAGAGGTTGATCGTAATAAAGCAAAAGCACAAGGCGTTGCTTTATCTGATATATTTATAACCTTACAAGCACAGCTAGGCTCATTGTATATTAATGACTTTAGTCAGTTTGGTCGTGTTTACAAGGTAACGATTCAAGCGCAAACCCAATTCCGTAAAGACCCTTCTGATTTAAGTCACTATTATGTACGTAATAAAAATAATGATATGGTACCGTTAACTACATTAGCGACATTAAAACCTATTTTAGGGCCAACGACGATAAAACATTTTAATCTTTATCGTAGTGCTAGTATCACAGGACAAGCCGTATCAGGTTATTCATCTGGGCAAGCTATTGATGTAATGCAAGAAATAGCAAGTGAATTACCACAAGGTTTTATTTATGAATGGTCAGGGCAATCTAAACAAGAAATTGAAGCAGGTGGTTTAGCACCTATACTATTTACATTGGCTATTTTATTCGTGTATTTATTTCTTGTTGCTCAATATGAAAGTTGGACAATACCTTTCTCCGTGATTGCCGCTGTGCCGTTAGCCCTTTTTGGCTCTATGCTCACTTTATATACTGTTGGTATGGCAAACAATATTTATGCGCAAGTGGGCTTGGTGTTGTTAATAGGCCTTTCCACGAAAACAGCCATTTTAATTGTTGAGTTTGCGATGGAAGAGCGAGCTGCAGGAAAAAGTATATTTGATGCCGCATTAAGTGCTGCAAGAATGCGCTTTCGAGCTGTACTGATGACAGCACTTTCATTCGTATTAGGTGTTTTACCACTAGTTTTTGCAAGTGGTGCAGGTGCAGGAAGCCGAGTTTCTCTTGGTCTTACCGTATTATCAGGTATGGTATCAGCAACTATATTGGGTACCTTGTTAGTACCTTATTTTTATTTAGTAGTGCAACGTATGCGCGAGAAGTTCAAAGGTGAAACTTTTGAGAATTAAAGGACAGATTCAATTCCAAAGTGCATAAT
>Ga0209081_1001495_pt1 | contig 13937 bp, 10 predicted proteins | sample GOMGulsemesocosm_4_FD_184636 | JGI IMG/M metagenome (GOLD analysis project Ga0209081, IMG submission 184636) | Methane-oxidizing microbial communities from mesocosms in the Gulf of Mexico - GOM15B Gulf of Mexico (SPAdes) (version 2) | ecosystem: Environmental > Aquatic > Marine > Cold seeps... | reverse complement strand
GTTAAGTTCAAATGCTTGCTCTTCTGTGAATACCTCAGCTTCTGTTAAATCTGCTGTGTAACCTGCTGAATTCTTTGCCCACCAGATGATATTTTGATTATCTTTATAATGATATGCCCGGCTATCTTGTACATAATATTGATTACTCATGATCAATCTCTCTAAAATATTTAGTATTAACTTACCGCTTCAAAGCTGCTTTAAGCCCCTTAATCCTCGCCGCTGCTTGATCATAACTCTCCCCCGGCGTAGCTTGTTTCTCAATCTCTTTTTTAGTAACATGCTTAGGTAAATAATCTGGCAGCTTATTTTCTTTAGGCGGCTCTTTGCGGGTGAACATCATGACATCATCTGACGAGCGTAACGCTGTAAATACGTATTGAGGCTTGCTTCACCACAATCAAACGCTTTTCGACAATGACCAGTATTCAGTGAATTGATGCTTAATTGCATACTTAACGAACGACAGACTTTTTATGTAAGGCTAATGCTTCTGTTAATTTTGCATTTTTTGCAGGAGGACTTTCAAGCGCATCTAAAAATAAATCCCAATCAGGCTGAGACAACGTAATCTTTTCATGCTCGCTAATAATAGTCTCGGCCGCTGCTAAAGATTGAGATAGCACAAATTCAGATAGCTTCTTGTGACTATAAGTTGCTGCTTTTTCCAGCTTCTGTTTAGACAGGGTATCAAGGCGGATGTGCATACGCTCTTGTTTGATGGTTTCTAATGTTGGCATAATGGGCTCCATTGACTTTTCTTAATTGTACGCCAATTGCACGCCTTTTTAAATAGTGATCCTATTTGTGTTTGTGAGGTTTAAATAGTAAATTTCATTTCAATAAGGCTTGCTAGTTAAAGTTATGTCTTGTCATGCTCTAAACTATTAAGGAACTTATCTAAGGAACTAGTTATACTTAATTATAAATATAACCAAATGGACTTCTCCGAACCTATTCAATGGCTGAAAACAAACTAACCCTTTCACAACTAGAACAGTATCTCTCCAAAGCAGCCTGGATTCTTAAAGGCCCAGTTGATGCATCAGACTTTAAGGTATACATATTCCCTCTACTCTTTTTCAAACGTATTTCCGATGTCTATGATGAAGAGTACCGCATAGCACTAGAAGAGTCTGATGGTGACGAAGATTATGCTTCACTCCCTGAAATGCACCGTTTTGAAATACCCGAAGAGTGCCACTGGTTAAATGTGCGCGAACAAACCACTAACGTAGGGCAAGCGATAGAGAAAGCTTTGCGTGGAATAGAACAAGCTAACCAGGAATTCCTATATGGAATATTTGGGGATACTCAATGGAGTAACAAAAATAAACTGTCAGATGCTTTATTAATTAACCTCATTGAACACTTCTCTCAGTACGATTTAGGCAATGAAAATGTTGAACCAGATATGCTGGGGCAAGCCTACGAATACCTCATCAAACACTTTGCTGATTTAACCAACAAAAAAGCCGGTGAATTTTATACGCCACGCTCAGTTGTCCACCTTTTAGGCTTAATACTTGACCCCCATGAAGGTGAAACTATTTATGATCCAGCCTGTGGTACAGGTGGCATGTTGCTTGAATGTGTCAATGATCTTAAACACAACAACGAAGATTACCGAACACTTAAACTCTCCGGCCAAGAAAAAAATCTAACCTCAAGCTCAATTGCCAGAATGAATATGTTTTTACATGGTATTGAAGATTTTGAAATTCTAAGAGGAGATACGCTGCGTAATCCCGCCTTTTTTGAGGCAGATGGTCTGCAAACTTTCGACTGCGTTATTGCTAATCCGCCATTCTCCTTAAAAGATTGGGGGGCTGATAACTGGGCTAACGATCCCTTTGGGCGTAATATTGCAGGCGTTCCTCCAAAAGGTAATGGTGATATGGCATGGGTGCAGCACATGGTTAAATCCATGAACAGCACAGGCAGAATGACAGTAGTGCTTCCTCATGGAGCATTATTTCGCAAAGGGGCTGAAGGTAAAATTCGTAAAGCATTGTTAGAACAAGATATGCTCGAAGCTGTTATTGGTTTAGGGCCTAATGTATTTTACGGCACGCAATTAGCTGCCTGTGTCATGGTCTTTAAACAAAATAAAGACACCGATAAAAAAGGTAAAGTTCTATTTATTGATGCCTCTGACCAAATTCGTGTAGGTCGCGCACAAAATTACCTTGAGCCAAAGCACATTCAACAAATTTACGACTGGTATCACAATTATCAAGATGTAGAAAACTACGTCAAAGTAGCATCAATGGATGAGCTAGAAGAAAATGACTTTAATCTAAATATTCCTCTTTATGTTGAAAAGATCATTGAAGATAACTTGCCATCAGTTGAAGAAGCTATGGCAGATTTAAAAGCCGCATGGCAAGCAAATTTAGAAGCTGAAAAGAAATTTAAAACAATTTTGCAAGGCTTTCTACAATGAATAAAGGCTTTGATTTTAACGAACTCACCACGCTGTGTTTTTCAACGCATGAAAAAATGCAGCAGCGTGCAGCCCACACAATCAACATATCCTTAGTGATTAGAAACTGGTTGTTTGGTTGTTATATTACCGAGTTTGAACAAAAAGGTGAAAATCGTGCAGGTTATGGAAAAACGCTAATAAAAAATTTATCAAGTACCTTACAACAGCAAGGTATAAAAGGCGTATCAGCTACCAACCTAAAACAGTGCCGCGCGTTTTATCTTTCTTACCAGGCAATTGGTCAGACATTGTCTGACCAATCACTATCGGTACAGGATGAACAATCGGTTTTTTTAGAGAAAGCTGCCGATGTCTTAATGCCTGAGTTTTCCTTAAGCTGGTCACACTATATTACTTTACTGGTGCTGGATAACAGTAATGAAAGGCGTTTTTATGAAATAGAAGCAACCGCTAATAGCTGGAGTGTGCGTGAATTAGAACGGCAAATTTCCAGCTCTTTATACGAGCGATTAGCATTAAGCCGTAGTAAAGATGAAGTAATAAAACTCTCAGAACAGGGATTAATTGTAGAGAAAGTAGTCGATTTAATTAAAAACCCCTTTGTTCTCGAATTTTTGGGCCTAGAAGAAAAGCCAACATATTCCGAAAATGACCTTGAACAAGCTATTATCACTAAACTGGAAAGTTTTTTATTAGAATTAGGCAAAGGGTTTCTATTTGAAGCACGACAAAAACGCTTTACCTTTGATAATGATCATTTTTATGTTGATTTAGTTTTTTATAATCGCCTATTACATTGCTATGTCTTAATTGATCTTAAGCGGGATAAACTCACCCATCAAGACTTAGGACAAATGCAAATGTATGTTAATTATTTTGATCGTCATGTGAAAACCGCAGATGAAGCACCCACCATCGGTATCGTCTTATGCCATAGAAAGAATGATGCCTTAGTGGAATTAACCTTACCAGAAGACAGCAATATTTATGCATCTCGCTATCAGCTTTACTTGCCCTCCAAAGAAGAATTAAAAGCAGAGCTGCAAAAAATTGAATCTGAATTTAAAAGGAATTAGCGATGACCCAACAAGAACTAGAAAAATATCTTTGGGGCGCAGCTACTGCATTACGAGGAACGATAGACGCGGGTGATTACAAACAGTACATCTTCCCACTGATGTTCTTCAAACGTATTTCCGATGTCTACGATGAGGAATTTCAAAACGCTCTAGCAGAAAGTGACAATGATTTAGAGTACGCCGCTTTTGCAGAAAATCATCATTTTCAAATACCCAAAAGCGCACATTGGAATGATGTACGAGAAACCACGGTTAATATTGGTTTAGCACTGCAAAATGCCATGCGAGCCATTGAGCAAGCTAACCCTGATACCTTACACGGTATTTTTGGTGATGCCAGTTGGACCAATAAAGAACGGCTTTCCGATGAAATGCTCACCAACCTGATTGAGCATTATTCACAGCACACACTCAACCTAAGTAATGTTCCCGACGATAAGCTCGGCAATGCTTACGAATATCTGATCAAAGAATTTGCTGATGACAGCGGCCACACCGCCGCGGAGTTTTATACTAATCGCACCGTCGTTAAACTAATGACGATGATTATGGACCCACAACCGGGTGAGTCGGTTTACGATCCAACCTGCGGTTCGGGTGGCTTGCTGCTTAACTGTGCGCTACATTTAAAAGACGAAGGGAAAGAATACCGTACGCTTAAACTCTATGGTCAGGAGATAAACTTACTGACGTCAGCCATAGCGCGTATGAATATGTTTATGCACGGCATTGAAGAGTTCGATATTGTGCGCGGTGATACCTTAGCTAACCCAGGTTTACTGGAAAATGATGAACTAAAAAGATTCAATGTCATTCTGGCTAACCCACCGTACTCAATAAAGTCTTGGGATAGAAAATCGTTTGAAAGCGACCCTTATGGACGTAATTTATGGGGAACACCGCCACAAGGTTGTGCAGATTATGCTTTTCAGCAGCATATTCAAAAGAGTCTTGATTTAGGCAATGGCCGATCCATTTCATTATGGCCACATGGTATTTTATTCAGAGATGCTGAAACCAATATGCGCCGTAAAATGATTGAACAAGATCAAGTAGAATGCGTGATTGGTTTAGGTCCCAATTTGTTCTACAACTCACCAATGGAAGCGTGTTTACTGATAACTAAAACCAATAAACAAGCCAGTAAAAAAGGTAAGGTACTTATCATCAATGCCGTTAAAGAAGTACGGCAAGATAAAAATATTTCTTACTTGGAGCCTAGCCATATAGACAAAATTTATAAGGCTTACAAAGCCTATAAAGATCAGGATGGTTTTTGTAAACTAGTGAGTATAGAAGATGTATTAAGCCATAATGCCAGCTTAAATATGTCTCTGTATGTCAGTAATGTAGCGGCTAATCAAGAGCAAATAACATTAGAACAGGCGGTAAAAAACTGGCAGGACTCTTCAGACTCATTAAACCTAAGTATGCAGCAATTGTTTGGAGAATTAAGCCAAGACTAAGAAAGTTAAATACAATCTGGGTCGATTTAAGCAAAGATTAGTCGTTCAATGTATTATTATCAATAAGCGTGCTGTTAAATGTCAGCACTAGAGCATAACGAATCAATAGGAGAAATCATGCAAGTAACTATTAATATACCTGATGATTTGCCAGCACACATTGTTCAACAATATATCAGCACCATTGAAGTGCAAATGGCGCTGATGAGCAAATTAAGCACTGAAAAGCCCTTAAAAACTAAACTGAACCGATTAAAACGCGGCTCTGCAACAAAAGACATTACCTTTATCGCGGATGACTTTTGTGAGCCGTTAGATGACTTTAAGGACTATATGCAATGAATCTACTGCTAGATACGCATATTATATTGTGGCATTTATCGGGAAATTCAAAATTAAGCCTTGAAAACAGCGCGATGATTGAAAGTGATGCACATAACAAGTATTTAAGCATTGTCAGTTTATGGGAAATTGAGCTAAAGCGAAATATTGGTAAATTAACCCTCAATCAGCCCATAGAAAGTCTATTGCCTGAAGAAATCGTTATTTTACCGTTACGAATAGAGCATATTGCTCATTTAAAAAACCTACCTTTTCATCATCGAGATCCTTTTGATCGAATGATTATTGCACAAACGGTCATTGAAGGATTCACCTTAATGTCAGATGACGGTGCCTTTGCTCAGTATGATGTATCAATTTTAGGCGGTTAATTCCGCATGACTGTAAAGTTAAGGAATATTAGCAATTTATGGATATAGCAAGCATCAATCTAAATAACCTGGACAAATCTAATTGGAAAACTTATCGTTTTGATGAGATTGCTCAAAATATTTCAGAACGAGTTGACCCCAATAATACGGACTTAATGGTTTATATTGGCTTAGAACATATTGATTCAGAATCATTACACATAAAACGACATGGAACGCCTGATGATGTTAATGGCACAAAGCTAAAGTTCTATAAAGGCGATATTATTTTTGGTCGCCGCCGTGCTTATCAGCGTAAAGCCGGGATAGCAACAAGCGATGGTTTTTGTTCTGCTCATGCATTAGTGCTTAGAGCTAACCCTGAAGTAATAGACCCAAAGTTATTTCCATTTTTTATGCATTCAGATTTGTTTATGCATCGTGCTGTTGATATTTCTGTGGGATCGCTGTCGCCTACTATAAATTGGGGTGCATTGAAGCATCAGGAGTTTTTGGTTCCCCCGAAAGAACAGCAAATTCAGTTGGCTGAGTTACTAAGGTCGGGTGATGAGGCATTACAAAAGTTAAAGAATAATGAAGAAGCGTTGCAGTATTATTATTCAATTTATATAGATAATTTATTTTCAGTAAATAATGAATTATGGGATTATAAAGTTCTAAATTCAGTAGCAAGCATTAATCAAAACACACTTTCTTCTAAGACTGACAAAAATTATGAATTTAGTTATCTTGACCTTGCTTCTATACAAGGACCAAAATTATTAGGAGATATGAAAGTTTTACAGTATGGAGATGCTCCAAGTAGAGCAAGACGAATTGTTAATAATAATTCAACGATTATAGCTTTAGTGCGGCCTTATCAGCAGGCGATTGTATTTATTAATAAGGCTAATGAAGTTATATCTTCCACAGGAACTGCTGTTGTCAGTGCGAGGATAGGTATTAATGATCGTTTTTTATTTCATCAATTCTTTTCTGTTAGGTTTTTACGATTTTGCGAAAGAATGATGACTGGTACAAGTTATCCTGCAATTACACAGGATGACCTAGGGTTATACAAAGTTGCATTACCAAAATCTCAGTCCATTCAAGATGACATAGCTGAAAAGTTGGATACTATAGAAGTAAGTCAAACCAAAGCAAGAGGTGCAACTGAGTCATGTTCAAAGTTGCAACAATGCTTATTAAATCAAGTATTTTAACTATGGCATTCACCGAACTAAACAGCGTAGAACACTACATCATCCATCAAATCAGTGGAGTAAATCTCAACCAAAGCCAGTCTGTAGAAACGCCAAAAGAAACTTATGGTGGTCAGTGGCAATATCAATCACCCGAACAGCTTGGCCGTGGTGTTAATGAGGTGATGGTAGAAGCAGAAGTTAAAGCCGCCTTACTGCGCTTAAACCCAGAAATCAGCCAAAAACCTGAACTGGCTGATGAAGTGATTTACAAATTACGCGCTATTTTAATTTCGGTTAATCAAATTGGCTTGGTCAAAGCCAATGAAGAATTCTTTAAATGGCTAACGGGTGAAAAAACTATGCCTTTTGGCGAGAATAATCGTCATGTGCCTGTGCAGTTAATCGACTTTGATGATTTAACCCAAAATACATACATCATCACCAATCAATTTCGTATTCATCATCGGGAAACCAAAATACCTGATGTGGTGTTATTGATTAACGGTATCCCTGTGGTAGTAGGTGAAGCAAAAACACCGATACGTCCCTCAGTCAGTTGGTTAGATGGGGCGCATGAAATCCATCATATTTATGAGAATGCCGTACCGCAATTGTTTGTGCCTAATATCTTATCTTTTGCTACCGAAGGTAAAGAATTGTTCTATGGTGCAATACGCTGTCCTTTAGATTTTTGGGCACCGTGGCGCATAGAAAATGATGATGAGGAACTGGCTAAAAGCTTGGGCTTGGCTGAAATAGGTAAAGAGTTAAGTGATTTACTTAAACCTGCTCGATTGCTGGATATACTGAGGAACTTTTCTTTATTCAGCAGTAATAAAAAGAAGCAACGTATAAAAATCATTCCGCGTTTTCAGCAATATGAAGGTGCTAATAAAATAGTTGAACGCGTCATTGAAGGCAGGATAAAAAAAGGCTTAATTTGGCATTTTCAAGGTTCAGGTAAATCATTGTTAATGGTGTTTGCTGCACAAAAATTGCGTAAAGAAGCGTCCCTTAAAAGTCCTACTGTGATTGTCTTGGTAGATCGTACTGATTTAGATACCCAAATCAGCGGTATCTTTAATGCAGCGGATGTAGCGAATGTAGAATCAACCGACAGCATTAAAGAATTACAACAGATGCTAGCGCGTGATACCCGTAAAATCATCATCTCAATGATTCATAAATTCCGTGATGCCAAGTCGAATATGAACACGCGCGATAATATTATTGTGTTGGTTGATGAAGCGCATCGTACCCAAGAAGGGGATTTAGGTCGGCAAATGCGCGCGGCATTACCTAATGCTTTTTTGTTTGGTTTAACGGGTACGCCTGTTAATAAAGCGGATAAAAATACCTTCTGGGCCTTTGGTGCAGAAGAGGATCAAGGTGGCTATATGAGCCGCTATACTTTCCATGATTCTATTCGTGATGAAGCCACCTTACCATTGCACTTTGAACCACGCTTGGTAGATGTGCATGTGGATAAAGAATCGTTAGATAAAGCTTTTGCTGAGTTTAAAGAAAGTGCTGCTTTAAGTGATGAAGAGGCCGATGCCTTAAATAAAAAGTCCGCAAAAATGGCCGCGTTTTTAAAATCCCCAGAACGAGTCGAAAAAATAGTCAACGATATTGCACAGCACTTTAAAGAGAAAGTTGAGCCGCAAGGGTTTAAAGCGATGATCGTTACCCCAGATCGCCATGCTTGTGTGCAGTATAAAGAAGCGCTGGATATACATTTTTCTGAAGATGCCAGTAAAGTGGTAATTTCAACCACCGCGAATGATGAGCTTGAGTTTAAAAATAAATGGGGCATCGATAAAAGCCAACAAGAAAAGCTAGTTGATGAGTTTAATGATGCAGATTCCGCAATCAAATTTATTATTGTGACTGCAAAACTGCTAACAGGCTTTGATGCACCGATACTGCAAACCATGTATCTGGATAAGTCCATTAAAGATCACACGCTTTTACAGGCTATCTGCCGTACTAATCGCTTATACCCCAATAAGGAATTTGGCCGAATTGTTGATTACTTTGGTGTATTTGATGATGCAGCCAAAGCTTTAGAGTTTGATGAAGAAAGTATGCAGCAAGTTATCACCAATCTAAGTGAATTACGTGAGAAGCTACCACAAGCAATGGTTGATGCACTGGCTCATTTTGAGAGTGTCGATAGAACCATTGAAGGCTTTGAGGGCTTAGAAGCCGCGCAAAATGCAATTGGAAATAATGAGAAAAAAGATGCCTTCGCCAGTGATTTTAAGTATCTAGCCAAACTATGGGAATCGCTGTCACCAGATAATATTTTGGATATATATAACGAAGATTACAAATGGCTGGCGCAAGTGTATGAGTCAGTCAAACCCGCTTCGGACAATATCGGTAAGCTATTGTGGTTAACCCTAGGTGCGCAAACGACACAATTAATCCATGATAATATTCATGTCGGTGATGTTCATACGTTAGAGGAGTTTGTGCTTGATGCTGATGTTATCGAAGATATTTTCAATAACCCAGATCCTAAGAAAACCAAGCAGCTAGAAAAAATACTGGCAAAACGATTTCAAAAGCATGCTGATTTGCCGGTATTTAAATCTTTGAGTGAACGGTTAGAAGAGTTGCGTAACAAAGCAGAGCAAGGCTTAATCAGCTCTATTGAATTTGTGAAAGAACTGTGCAAAATCGCCAAAGAAACCATTCAAGCCGAAAAGGATTTAGAACAAGAACTACAAGAAAAAACACCACAAGCTGCATTGACTGAATTATTTTTAGACTTAAAAACCGACAAAACCCCCGCCGTAGTAGAGCGCATCGTGGCAGATATAGATGCAATTGTACGTATAGTCCGTTTTCCAGGTTGGCAAACTACCACGGGCGGCGAGCGTGAAGTACAAAAATCACTGCGTAAGGCTTTATTGAAGTATAAGTTGCATACGGATCAAGTGCTGTTTGATCGGGCTTATGGGTATATCAAAGAGTATTATTAAATTGATAATGCAGGGAATCAGTTATGGGTATCGTTAATAAAAAATATGATCAATTAAAACCGGAACTTCGCTACCTGGCAGATGAAGTTGTTTTGGCTCAGGCCTGGAAAAAGACACATACTTATATCCGTAGTTTTAATTGGTATGCTGATACTTTAGAGCTGGATAGTTCAGTTGTTAACCTTGAACAACGCTTAAAGGAGTATAAGCACATACTTGAAAATATAGCTTATAAGCCTGACACATTAAAAATGGTTCCTGCACCTAAAGCAGATAGCTGGGAGTTTAAGAAGACCGAAGATTCAGAGCAATGGCTGTGGAAACCAAAGAAAGAAAATAAAGAGCTTAGGCCTTTAGCCCACCTTAGTATTAAAGACCAGACAATTAACTCTGCGATTATGCTCTGTTTGGCTGATGCCGTTGAAACCGCGCAAGGCTGTACAGACCCAAAATATAAACATAACGTATCAAGTTATGGTAATCGTTTGTTTTGTGATTGGGAAAAGAAACATGCTAGGTTTCGCTGGGGAAACAGTACAACTTACAGCAAGTATTTTGAGGATTATCAGCGATTTCTTGATCGGCCATTGAAAAAGGCTAAGAAATTTAAAAAAGAGTTAGGTTTTTTCTTTAATGACCGAGAGCTGTACGAAGTGCATCTGGATTTATCTGCATTTTATGATCATATTAATATTGATTGTTTATTAGATGATTTAAAAGAATTGTGTGAAGCGCATTATTCAGATTTGGATGAACAGCAGTTTAATGACTTTTGGAAAGTGGCTAAACAGTCTTTCGATTGGCAGTGGGATGCTGAATCTAAAAAACTTAATAGCTGCTTAAAGAATAACGAGTTACCTGCTGGTTTGCCTCAAGGAATGGTTGCAAGTGGTTTTTTTGCTAATGCTTATTTGCTTAAATTTGACCAAGCTATGTTGGAGTCTGTTTTTAAGTATTTTGAGGGGTTTGATAACAGTTGTTTTCTAGTTGATTATTGTCGTTACGTTGATGATTTAAGGCTATTAATTGCCTTGCCAAAATCAATGGAACCTAGTCAAGGTTTGATTGACAGTATAGCTAAGCAGGTAAATTCGTTCTTACCTATTGGGCTTGTCCTAAACGCTGAAAAAACAAAGTTTGAAAGTTTAAGTGCAAAACGAAATGATGTTTCTGCTCGGATGAAGTTAATTCAGTCCAAAACTAGTGGACCAATGGATACAGGGTCTATTGATGAAATGCTGGGATCATTAAATGGACTAATGTCTTTAGCCGAACATGCTGCGAATGTAAATAACGATCATATTGAAGGGTGTGATATGGGTTTAGCTCATATCGATACTTTAGTTATGGATGTTCGTGAAGATACGGTATTGCGGTTTGCTGCCAACCGTTTAGTCAAACTTTTAAAAGCTCAGCGACCTTTTTGTGTTGAAGGGGCACTAGATGGACCTGATTTAAATGATTTGAATCGAGTGTATGAATCTATTGCCAGAAGGTTTATTGCCAGTTGGGCTAAAAATCCTTCAATGATCTTATTGTTAAAAAAAGCGTTTGAATTGTTTCCGAGTCCAAAACTATTGCAACCAGTTTTAGAGGCATTGAAGCAAAAATTAATAGGAATAGAGCCTGAACGAAGAGTTGTTCTGTATTGTATTGCGGAATTATTAAGATTCTCAGCTGTTGATTTGCAACGAACAGATAAATCAATGTTACCAGCACAAGCTGATTTACCTGGGTACTATGAGTATTTATGCCAATTTACCAAGGACTTGTTAATAGAGAAAGATATCCCCTGGTATGTCTTACAGCAAATATATTTGTTCTTAGCTGTGCAAGATAGGTTAGTTGTTCTGTTTTCTCATAAAATAAATATGATCGCTGATTATAAAACTTTGCACCTAATGTTACGTTGTGACCAAAGAATTATTTCCAAAGCCGGCATTGATAAAAAACTGCCTTTATTGATCATTGCATATCAAATATCCAGAAACCCTGAGGCAATAGTTTCATTTCTGCAGCAATGGGTTAGTAAATTACAAACATCAAATGGCAACAAACAAGTTACGTTTTTTCTTAAAGAAATTGCTATTAATAATAAAGATTTATTTCTTGCATTAAAAGAGGCTGTAATCGATGTCCCGGTAAACTGGAAAGATGATTTGGAGAAAATTGATGTGGAGTTTGGATTAACTCTAGAGCCAGTTCAGGAAATAAACAAATGTAATGGGAAGTTCGTGGCATTAACAGCAATTATTTCTCATTTTGATAATCCATTTACCCATGAAAATGCACTCTTGGTATTAATGGAAGCATTGTTAAAGTTACAACAATCTCAACCAAATAACTCTTTCTCATTGCTACCGCAACAACTTGAAGTGTGTTGTGCTAACTGGGATAAAATTTTGGACCCTAATTCTGCTGAATTAGAGATTAGGAGTTCAATACCCATAAGCAAGGAAAAAGATCAACGTTACGATATACCTGAATGGGTTAGTAAAGAATCTGATAATCAATTTCTTTACAGTCTAGGTTGTTTGTTACGGTCATGTGCTATTGGTAATACTGATTTTACTGCAGCTCAATATTTGAATAGAGAAAATATTGATAGTGGATATTATGGTTTAAAGTCCAGTTGGTATAAGCGCCGACTAGGTATGATGCATACCCCAGAAGCTCTTAACGGTGAAACTGCACCGATGACCAATTGGATTACGGAGTTGTTATTTCAATTGCTTCAATGGCCAGGGTTACATTTGTATAACAATAAATCAATTTGGCCAGAAAATTTGGATATAAAGTCGCTTGAAATATTGGTATTAGACCGGCTTGAATTTCAAGAAAATCTTTATGGAAAGTCCTCTGGTTTACCAATATATGTTGAACCAATTAAACTTTCTTTGCCTGATGGACAAAACTTTTTAAAAGTTGTTATGGTCCAATCCATGCTTCCAAGAAAAGGTGACTTTAAAGAAAGTGATATTCCGCTAAATGCTCCATCATATAGGTCCAAGCATGCTCAGCATATAGCAAGTATGGCAAAAATGGTTTGTAGTAAATTAGAAGCGTTCAAAGAAATTAAGGGAAATGAGGATAAAAAGTTACCTTGGGCAGATTTAATAATATTTCCTGAATTAGCTATACATGAAGAAGATATATTAGTTTTGCAGAACCTTGCAAATAAAACAGGGGCTATTATCTATGGTGGGCTTGTCTTTCATGCGAATCAACAAGGTGACTTTATCAACTCAGCATTGTGGCTTATTCCATCAAAGAGTAGATCAGGTCGACGCTGGATAAGAAGACGGCAAGGTAAATGGCATATGACTGAGGGTGAGAAAGAGTTAAACATTAAACCATGGCGTCCTTATCAATTGTTAATCGAAATTGAAATACCAGGAAACCAGAGAAAAAGAGGGTTTCGGTTGGCTGGAACCATTTGTTTTGATGCCACTGATTTAAAACTAGCAGCAGATTTACGTGATCATTCAGATGCTTTTTTAATTGCTGCACTAAATCAAGATATTGATACCTTTGATAATATGGTTGATTCTTTGCATTATCATATGTACCAGCATGTTGTATTGGTCAATACGGGGGAATTTGGTGGGTCTGTAGCTAAAGCCCCCTACAAAGAGAGTTATGAAAAACTTATCGCTCATTCACATGGAAATGATCAAATTGCTATAACCATGTTTGATCTGAATATGTTTGATTTTGGGGAAAATGATTCTATTAGTGGGAGTGGAAAAATTAAAAAAACGCCTCCCGCTGGATTGAACATATGATATTTAATCAGAGTCTCTTGGTGGTTGAGCTTCTTTGGTAGTTTGTACAGCTGATGTGCTTGATAATTTAATAAACATTAAAACTCTTCCCTGATTAAAAATAACAGGAATTTCTCGTTCTTTTGTCGGTGCTCTATATAAATATGTAATGGTCAAGTAAAACAGGACACTTTCTTAGACCTATTTCTTATGGAACTCACGCTCAAACTCTAAGGGCGATTTATAGCCTAATTTAGAGTGTGTCCGCTTACCGTTATAAAAAGCTAAGTAA
>Ga0209081_1001494_pt1 | contig 13944 bp, 11 predicted proteins | sample GOMGulsemesocosm_4_FD_184636 | JGI IMG/M metagenome (GOLD analysis project Ga0209081, IMG submission 184636) | Methane-oxidizing microbial communities from mesocosms in the Gulf of Mexico - GOM15B Gulf of Mexico (SPAdes) (version 2) | ecosystem: Environmental > Aquatic > Marine > Cold seeps... | reverse complement strand
CACATTACCAACCACATTATCAACAGCGAATAACACTCATATTTATTACTTTTCTACACCGCCTGCTATTTATGGTGATATTTGTGATGGCCTTAATCATGCTAATTTAATTACCAAGGCTGATCGCGTCGTGATGGAAAAGCCTATTGGTCACTGCTTAGAATCATCTAAAGTCATCAATAATCAAGTTTCACGTTTTTTTAATGAGGATCAAATATATCGTATTGATCATTATTTAGGTAAAGAAACGGTATTAAATTTACTGGTATTGCGTTTTGCAAATTCATTATTCACAACTAATTGGGACAGAAATAGCATTGATCATGTGCAAATTACGGTTGCCGAAAGTGTGGGTATAGAAGGGCGTTGGGAGGTTTATGATGAAGCAGGGCAAATGCGCGATATGATCCAAAACCATCTTTTACAAATTTTGTCCCTATTAGCGATGGAGCCACCCGCTGATTTAAGTGCGGAGAGCCTTCGGGCTGAAAAACTAAAAGCAGTCAAAGCGCTTGCTCCTATTAACGGTACTAATGTAAAAGAAAAAACGGTACGTGGTCAATATGCAGACGGCTTCTTAAATGGTATTGAAGTTCCGGGCTATCTAAATGAAGAAGATGCAAACACTAGTAGTAAAACGGAAACTTTTGTTGCTATTAAGGCTGAAATTGATAATTGGCGTTGGTCTGGTGTACCTTTTTATTTACGCACGGGTAAACGTATGCCAGCTAAGCACAGTGAAATTGTTGTGCACTTTAAAGAACAACCCCACAATATTTTTAAAGACAGTCATAGTGATTTACCCGCTAATAAATTAACGATTCGTTTGCAGCCTAATGAAGGTGTCGAATTACAAATGATGAATAAAATTCCAGGTATAGCTTCACAGATGCGTATTCAAGAAAACAAACTTGATCTGAGTTTCTACGAGAGTGATCAACGTGTTATTGATGCTTACGAGCGCTTAATGCTGGAAGTGCTTAATGGCAATCAGTACTTATTTGTTAGTCGTGATGAAGTCGAAGCTGCTTGGACTTGGACTGACAGTATTATAGACGCATGGCAAGCAACTAATGAAGCGCCTAAACCTTATGCAGCGGGCTCTTGGGGACCTGTTTCTTCTATTTCTTTAATTGCGCGTGATGATCGTCATTGGGTAGAGTAAAACTGGGTAGAATAAAACTGGGTGGAATAAATATGTACCATATCAATGACTTTTCTACACGTGAACAGCTTGATAATGCATTGGCTGAGCAAGTGAGTTCAATATTACAATCGGCTATTGTTTCAACAGGCAAAGCGAGTATTGCGGTATCTGGTGGGTCAACACCAAAAGGTTTTTTTAAGGTTTTATCTAAAAAAGAGCTAGACTGGGCCAAAGTGATTATTACACTAGCAGACGAACGTTGGGTTGATATTAACAATGATAATAGCAATACCCGTTTAGTACATGAATACTTATTACAAAATAAAGCTTCAGCAGCTAAGTTTTTTCATCTTAAACAAGACGGCAAGTTATGCGAACAAACGCTTGCTGATCTTAATGTTTCGGCTAATATTAATGATATCTTATTACCTTTAGATGTACTTATTTTAGGCATGGGTGAAGACGGTCATACGGCATCATTATTTCCATGCAGTACACAAATAAATCAGGGGTTAAACAGTACTAATCCTAATGCCTTGATGAAGGTTGTACCGACTACAGCTGCGCATCAACGCATTACTTTTAGTTTTGCGAGCTTAAGCCAAAGTAAAAATGTTTTTTTGCATATTTGCGGGCAAAATAAAAAACAAGTGTTAGAACAAGCACTTTGTAGCCATGATACGCTTGATATGCCCATTCGTGCTTTTTTACAGCATGAAACTATTAATACTCACATATACTGGGCTGAATAAATCATAGGGCTGAATAACTCCTTTGGGTATGAATAACCATTAAGATGAAAAAAAGTAGAGAAGTAGATTAATGACAATACAGATGAAACAAGACATAGTTGATATCACCAAACGCATAATCACCCGTAGTATTGCAACACGAACTGCATACTTAGCCAAAATTAATGCCGCAAAATCAACAACAGTACATCGAGCTAGTTTATCTTGTGGAAATTTAGCGCATGGTTTTGCTGTTTGTGGTAAAGAAGATAAACAGGCAGTTAAAGGCTTGAATCACTCAAATATAGCGATTACTTCCGCCTATAATGACATACTAAGCGCACATCAACCTTATCAAAATTATCCTGATATTATTAAAGCAGCCGTTAAAGAAGCGGGGAGTTTTGCACAATTTGCGGGTGGCGTACCTGCCATGTGTGATGGCGTAACCCAAGGTCAATCAGGCATGGATTTAAGCTTAATGAGTCGTGATGTTATTGCAATGTCAGCAGCTATTGGCTTATCTCATAATCTGTTTGATGGCTCATTAATGTTAGGTATTTGCGATAAAATTGTACCCGGTTTATTAATAGCCAGTATGACTTTTGGGCATTTACCTACCGTATTTATACCTGCAGGTCCTATGCCATCAGGTATTCCAAATCAAGAAAAAGCGCGTGTTCGCCAACAATATGCTAAAGGCGAAGTTGATAAAGAAGCATTATTAAATGTTGAGTTTGCCTCGTACCATGCAGCAGGTACTTGTACTTTTTTTGGTACGGCAAATTCAAATCAATTAGTACTTGAAGTTATGGGCTTACATCTTCCCGGTGCCTCTTTTGTTGCGCCAAATACGCCATTACGTGAAGAACTAACTAAAGCCGCCGCACGTCAAGTAACGCGCTTAACTGAACAGTCTGGAAACTATATGCCTATTGGCAAAATGATTGATGAACGCTCAATCGTCAATGCCATTGTTGCGCTTTTAGCTACGGGCGGCTCAACTAATCTGACTATGCATATTATCGCTTTTGCTCGTGCAGCAGGTATTATCATTAACTTTCAAGATTTTAATGATCTATCACACTCAGTCCCTTTAATAACTAAAATATACCCTAACGGTCATGCCGATATAAATCATTTTCAACAAGCTGGCGGTATGGCGTTACTTTTTAAAGAACTCATTGCATCAGGCTTAATACACGAAGATGTTGACACTATTTGTGGTCGCGGTTTAATGCGTTATACCCAAACACCAATGTTAGACAAGGGGCAACTTAAATGGCTTGATAGTGTTAGCGAATCCGCTAATAAAGATGTTATTGCAACCGTTGAACAACCATTCAAAACTGATGGCGGTTTAAAAGTATTGAAAGGTAACTTAGGTACGTCGGTGTTAAAAACATCTTCATTAGCCGAAGGAAGTTATGTGATAACAGCGCCAGCCGTGGTGTTTGAAGATCAACATGAATTACAAATAGCGTTTGATAATGGCGAATTAGAAAAAGATTTTGTTGCGGTTGTGCGTTTTCAAGGGCCTAAAGCTCGCGGTATGCCTGAATTACATAAATTAACGCCACCATTAGGCGTATTGCAAGATAAAGGTTTTAAGGTTGCCTTGGTTACTGACGGTCGTATGTCGGGCGCTTCAGGAAAAGTCCCAGCGGCTATTCATTTATGCCCTGAAGCATTAGATAGTGGCTTAATTGCCAAAGTTAAAACAGGTGATATGATCAACTTAAATGGTGAAAACGGTGAGTTGACCTTATTAGTTGATGAGCAAGAGTTAGCTAAACGTGATAATGCTCAGTTTCAAGTAAATGATCACCACGAGGGTATGGGGCGTGAATTATTTGGCTTTATGCGTCGTAATTTAAGCTCTGCCGAAACGGGTGCTTGTTCATTGTTTGATGATTGATTAACTGATGTTTAATTGATGTTTGATAAATGATTGAAAGTTTAAAGCCAATCAAAACAAAGCAAAAACAAAGCAAAAGCCAATCAAAAAAAAGCAGAAAAAAAGTAAAAAAAAGTAAAAAAAGCAAAAAAGAGGGTTTATGACAGTTTTAAAGAAGAAGCAAATTACGCCAAAATATCTTTTCGCTATGGGTCCAATTATACCCGTGTTAGTGATCAATAAAGTAGAAGATGCTTTGCCAATTGCTGAAGCACTGCTTGCTGCTGATATAAGAGTATTAGAAGTTACCTTGCGCACACCTGCTGCGCTAGACGCTATTAGCCTTATTGCTAAAACGTTACCCGAAGCGATTATTGGTTCTGGAACGGTAAGAAACCGCCAACAGTTACAACAATCTATTGATGCTGGCGCTCAATTTGCAATAAGCCCTGGATTAACTAAAAACTTGTTGCAAGCAGGTAATGAGAGTGACATTGCGTTAATTCCTGGCATATCTTCTACTTCCGAATTAATGGACGCCTGTGATTATGGTTATGATCACTTAAAATTTTTTCCTGCTGAAGCCTCGGGTGGTGTGAATGCGATTAAATCTATTACGGAACCTTTTCCTGAGATTAAATTTTATCCTACAGGTGGTATTAACCTACATAATATTCGTGACTATTTAGCGCTATCAAACGTTAATTGTTGTGGTGGATCTTGGCTCGTTCCTGCCAATGTTGTAGCGAATAAAAATTGGTCGGCAATCACTCAACTCGCTAATGAAGCACTAATTCACGTTGGTGAAACACCCTAAAACTCGCTTTTTTAGGTAGTTATCTCTTTGAGGTGGCATTGTGAATTAAAGTGTATGTGCTTCAAGGTTGAATTTGCCCTTTCTATATTTACAGCGCTTGTATACTGACTAAACCTGCTCGGTTAATAGCAAAACGTATGCTAAGTTTTAAGCAGATTGCAATAGAAATATTCATCATGGCAAAAATGGCAATCATAATCATGATTTGATATTTGATTGCAATTAAAGGATCAGTGCCAGCCAATATTTGTCCTGTCATCATACCTGGCAGAGTCACTAATCCTGTTGTTGTCATCGATGCTAAAATAGGTGCTAAAGCCGTTTGTAAAGCATTCTGTATAAATTCTTCACTGGCTTGCTCGGGTGTTGCACCTAATGCAAGTGCTCCTTCATATTCGGATTTTCTCGTATTAAAGGCACTCGTTAATTGTTGTAAAGCGACAATATTACCGCTTAAACTATTTCCTAATAACATGCCTGCTAAAGGGATTAAATATTGTGCCGACAATAATGGCTCAGGTTGTAAAATAAAATAAAGTAATATAACTAATATTGGTAATAAACCAACAAGTAAACCTGATAGTACGGGTATAAATAAGTGTTTTTTGTTTACCTTGCTAGAGGATAAAATGGCACTAGCTCCTACTAATAACATAACCATTAACCAAGTCATATTAAGTACTGAGCTATTTAAGGCAAATATGTATTTTAGGTACAAACCAACCAATAATAGTTGAGTTGCCATGCGAATTATCGCTAAACTAGCGGTACGATTAATGCTTAATTTTAAAGTATGGTTTATAGCAAAAGGTATCAGTAATAGTAAGCTGAAACTTGCTAATTGCCACCAGCTAATATCTATAGAAGTTTGCATTACCTTGCACTACCTTACATTGACTTCTTTTAAGAACGAATATTTTAATTCTCGCTTACTAGGCATAAAAAAGCCAGTTGTTATTACTAACAACTGGCTTTACTTTTTCTTACCGCTTACCGCTATGCAGGCTTAGTTGCCTCAGCTGAACTACGGCTAATAACATCAGTTATTGTTGCTGTTCGTCCTGAAACTTGATGTACAAAACGATCTTCACTGGCCATAAAGCGAGTTGGAATATCATTAATGGTAGTGATTGTTTCAGTTTTAGTCATTGGTGATGTTGCTCGGCCAGATAAACGGTTTGCCTTTTTAACTTGTCGGGCTAGCTTTTTATCTTTTGGTGCCGACTTAGGCTTCACTGTTTTGGCTTTTTTAACGGCTACCTTTTTAACGGGTTTAGCTTTATCACTAATAGGGTTTTCTGCCACTGGTGTAGTGATTTTAGCTACATTAGTTTCAGCTACATTAGTTTTATCAACAGGTTCTATAACTTTTTCTGAATCTGATATCTGTACAACAGGAGCAGATTTTTGTTCTACTGTAGAGTCTGCGATAGGCTCTTCTACTATTTTAGTTTTAGTTTTAGTTTCTGCTGAGGTGTCTGTGTCTATTTCTACATTAACATTATCATTAACTTCTGGAACAGGTTCAACAAAAGGTAAGTCTGGTTGTTGTTCTGTCACTGGTTTTGCTTCTACGGCATCAACTTTAGTTGTTGTTGGTGCTGTTGGTGCTTTTTCTTGTAGCTGAGTTTCAGTTTCAGTTTCATTAACTTCAATTTCAGGATAACGTGCTTCGATAGCATTGTCTGCTATTTTAGCCGTTTGTTCGTCTGTTTGTTCGCCTGTTTGTTCAGTATTTTTATCACGGCGTTTTCTTTGTCCGTTAGCACGTAAGTGCCTAGTTGAACGACGGTTTCTAGGGCGACTTTCTCGTTTTTCTGACTCAGTTACGGGTACTGTCTCTTGAATTGTATTTTCAATAGTCACTTTTTCTGTACTAACTTTTTCAGCCACTGCATTGTCAACTGCATTGTTAGCTACTTTATTATCAATAATAGCAACACTTTGCTTTTCATTAACATCTGTTGCTTCTTTAGTTTTGTTTATACGTACTTTTTTCCGATTTACTCTACGCTGACGACGCTCTGTAGCTACCTCTTCTTTAACCTGAACTGGTTTGTTTTTATCATATTCAGGTTTACGGTTTTGTTTATTCGTTTTGCTATTTTGTTTGCTAGCATCATCACGTTCATTTTGGTTATTACGGCTCTTATCATCCGCTTTCACGTTACGATTGTTAGGACGCTCATCAGTGCGGTTGTTACGGTTATTACGAGAATTACCACGACGTTGACCTTGACGACCTCTTTGTTGACCACGATTGTCTTGGCGCTTAGGTTTGTTATCAATAGCATCTTCTTGTGTTGAAGTTTCAACGGCATCTTCGGTAGTAAATATTCCTTTTAACCAAGCAAAGAAACCAGTCGGCTTGCTTTGTGTGCTTGGTTCTTTTGTTGGTTCTGAAGCACTTGCTGTTGCTGGTTTAACCGCATCAACTTTAGGTGCAGCCATGCCTTGACCCATAGCTTTAATTAAGGGTTCATCACGCTTAACCATTTCTTTATCAAACTTAGGCATTTTAGCTTCTTCAACTTCTGCTTTTTTGATTGAAATATCGTAGCTTGCCTCTGTAACGCTTTCATCTTCTTTAACACGCAACACTTCGTATTGAGGGGTATCCATATTAGGGTTAGGAATGATTAAAACACGCACACCATGCTGTTTTTCAATATGCATGACTGAACGTCGTTTTTCATTTAATAAATACGTGGCAACAGGAACGGGTACTTGTGCTTGTACATGTTGAGTTTGCTCTTTAATGGCTTCTTCTTCCATCAAACGTAAAATAGATAAAGCTAAAGATTCAACACCACGTATTTGACCAGTACCACTACAACGAGGACAAACACCTTGACTAGTTTCACCAATTGAAGGGCGTAAACGTTGACGAGACATTTCAAGTAAACCAAAACGAGAAATGCGGCCTAATTGAATGCGAGCTCGGTCTTGGCGCACCGAATCACGCATACGATTTTCAACTTCACGTTGATGACGAACAGGGGTCATATCGATAAAATCGATAACTACTAAGCCACCTAAATCACGTAAGCGCAATTGACGGGCAATTTCTTCTGCTGCTTCTAAGTTGGTATTAAAGGCTGTTTCTTCAATATCACTACCTTTAGTTGCACGGGCAGAGTTAATATCAATAGAAGTCATTGCTTCTGTTGGATCAATAACAATAGAGCCACCAGAGGGTAAACGAACTTCACGTTGGAAAGCCGTTTCTATTTGTGTTTCAATTTGATAATGCGTAAATAAAGGTACATCACTGCTATAAAGTTTAATTTTATTTAAAAAATCAGGACGTACTATTTCAATATGCTTTTTAACGCTTTCAAATGTTTTTGGGCGATCAATAAGTACTTCACCAATATCGCGACGTAAATAGTCACGAATAGCACGTAAAATAAGGTTAGTTTCTTGATGAATTAAAAAGGGAGCAGAGCGACCTTCTGCGGCATCACTAATTGCTTTCCAGTGATGTAGTAATACACTTAAATCCCATTCTAGCTCTTCATAAGCTTTACCTACACCAGCGGTACGAACAATTAACCCCATGCCTTTGGGTAAGTCTAGTTTACTTAAAGATGCTTTTAAATCGGTACGTTCATCACCTTCAATACGGCGAGAAATGCCACCTGCGCGTGGGTTGTTTGGCATTAAAACTAAATAACTACCAGCAAGGCTGATAAAGGTCGTTAATGCAGCGCCTTTTTGGCCTCGTTCTTCTTTATCTATTTGAACAATAACTTCTTGGCCTTCGCGTAATACTTCCTTGATATTTGGACGACCTTTGAAGGTGTAACCTTTAGGGAAGTATTCACGGGAAATTTCTTTCATGGGTAAGAAACCATGGCGATCAGCACCATAGTCAACAAAAGCTGCTTCTAGAGAAGGTTCTATACGGGTAATTTTAGCTTTGTAGATATTTGATTTTTTTTGTTCATGACCAGGACTTTCAATGTCTAAATCGTAAAGTTTTTGACCATCGACAAGTGCTACGCGCAATTCTTCTGATTGGGTAGCGTTAATTAACATACGTTTCATAGTTTGTGTGACTCATTTTTTTTGTCACAACACACTGTTTGCTTTACACACAAAGCAATCTGTTTTTTTGATAACAGCAAATTGTCAGCCTCACGGATGTCATTAATTAACCTGTCATTTCACCAGGTTAAGCTGTTTTAAATTCTGATTGTCTATTCAAATAGCTGTTCACTTTGTTTGTTAACGGGGTGAGCAGCGTTAATTTATGTCTTTATGTGCTCAGCTTGCGTGCTGCGCTTTAGTATAACTAAATGCTCGTTATATGCTTAGCGGGCGATATTTTTTACGCCTTACTTTGTGCTAAGTTAATTTGCTATTTGACCGTTAAAAATGTCAAATAAGTTTTACTAAAAAATTTAATAAAATTGCTTTATGGAGTAGGGCTAGAAATCATTATGATAAAACTGCAGCCGCAGTTTGCCTCTTACGTCTCTCTGTAAAGCTTCTGTTGTTCTTTTGTTGTTCTTCTGTTGTTTTTGATAGGCTCTTGGTAAGCTAAATAAAATAGCTTAAGCGAGCTAACACTCAAAAATTAACGCGACATTATCCCACTATATAGCTAAATAAGTCAATGAAAAAGCAGATTAAATAGAAAAAACAGTTAAAAAGAGCTAAGGAGAGACAAGTTTCTGATTAACATAAATCATGTTAAACTGAGGCGATGAACAAATAACCTCACAAATCACCTCACAAAAAGCGCCTCACTTATGTTAAAAAAGTTTATACCACAAAAGCCAACAGAAAAAGCAGATCAAGCAGTAGATCAAGCAGAAGATAAACCTAAAGTTCGCTTTATAACGATAGACAGTGAAGACGCTGGTCAGAGAATAGATAACTTTTTGCTCAGAACCTTAAAAGGTGTTCCTAAAAGTCATTTATATCGTTTGTTGCGCAAAGGTGAAATCCGAGTAAATAAAAAACGCACTAAACCAATATATAAATTGGTTGTGGACGATATATTGCGTATTGCGCCAATTAGAGTGTCTGAAAAAGCTGACAATGTTTCTACAGGGTTAAGTATTGTTGCTAATTTAGAAAAACAAATTTTGTTTGAAGATGATAGATTAATCGTCATTAATAAACCATCAGGCATGGCTGTTCATGGTGGTAGTGGTTTAAGTTTTGGGCTTATTGAAGCGCTTAGAGCCTTACGACCAAATGCGCGTATGTTAGAGCTAGTTCATCGGCTTGATAGAGACACTTCGGGCTGTTTAGTTGTTGCTAAAAAACGTTCAGCATTACGACATTTGCATGAACAATTACGTAATAAAAAAGTACAGAAATTCTATCATGCGCTGGTGAAAGGTCATTGGCCAACTAGGTTAACCCGTGTTACCGAAGGTTTAAGGAAAAACGATCTTAAATCAGGTGAGCGTGTGGTGATTGTTGATAATGTTAACGGCAAAGAGTCGGAAACTCGCTTTAGAGTGATACAGCGTTATCGTGGTGCAACGTTGGTTCGTGCTTTTCCTGTTACGGGTAGAACTCATCAAATTCGTGTTCATTGTCAGATCAGCGGTCATTCTATTGCTATGGATGCAAAATATGGTCAAGAAACGTTTGATGCGGATATGAAAAGCAAAGGCTTAAATCGTTTGTTTTTACATGCTGCTAGTATTGAATTTACTCACCCTCAAACAGAAGAGCGTTTAAAAATAGAAGCTCCGCTTGAACCCAGTTTAGAAAAACTGTTAAGTAAGTTAGTTAAAGAAAAGTTGTAAAGCAGACATCTAAAACAAACATCTAAAGTAAACCTTTAAGGTAAACAGAAAAGTAAATATGAAACATTATAAATTAGTTATTTTCGATTGGGATGGCACCTTAATGGACTCTGTTGAACGAATTGTTTCTTCAATGCAGTCAGCAGCAAAAACGGTTGGCTTAACTGTTCCATCAACTGATGACGTAAAACAAATTATCGGGTTAAATTTAACAACAGCATTAGAGACGTTATTTTTAACGATTACTCCTGAACAAGTTGAAGCGATGTTAGGGCAGTATAAATACCAGTATCTAGAAGGTGATAAGACACCAACACCTTTATTTGATAACGTAGAAAACTTACTTACTCAGTTAAAACAAAACAATAAGTTACTCGCGGTAGCAACAGGTAAGGGTAGAGAGGGCTTAAACCGTGTTTTAGGGGTAAGTAATACGGCTGATTTTTTTCACACTACACGCTGTGCTGGAGAAATGCCATCAAAACCGAATCCCGAAATGATTACTAGTATTTTAACTGAATTAGCGATTGCGCCAGATGAAGCCATAATGATTGGTGATACTAGCCATGATTTGAAAATGGCCCAAAATGCAGGTGTAGATAGCATAGGTGTTACTTTTGGTGTACATAATAAGCAAGTACTGGAACAGTATTCTCCTAAGGCAGTGGTTGACTCTTTAGTTGAGTTACAAAAGCTATTGTTGTAGAAACCCCGTAAGAAATAGATATGTTATTTAGTTTGGCGAGAAAATCCAGTGATCTTTAGTCGCTGGGTAGTTCATTGAAAGCCGCTGCCCAGTGGGTGATACCCTCATTAAAGAAAAACCCCTCGCCACTTCATCACCTTATTTGCTATTATTTATCTTTTTTTGCCTTTCTAATACTTAACCCCAGCTCTTGGCCTCGATATTTAGCATAATAAGTACAACCAATAAACATGGTTGTCGCAAAAACAAGCTCTAATGAAGCCCATAATCTATCACTGGGTACTACCCAAAGTGTTGTTAAACTATGTAAAAAATAAATCAACACAATAAAGTTAGACCAAGCATAAGTATAAGGGTTGCCTTGTAATAACCCTTTTAATGGGAATAAGAGCGGTAAAGTAAAGAATAATAATGTTGTTGTGGTACTTAACGCATCGTTTGGCGATATAACTATTAGCCATAGTGGCATGTAAATAAGTAATGAAAAATAACCCAATAAAGCTATTTTCTTTAAGTTTGAGGTGCTGATTCTTTGTTTGATCATAATAATTCGTGTCTATTTATATAGCTAAGGTATTAATTATAGCCGTCATCTTCAAGATGTTTTAATCGAAGATCCAGTGTTTATTGCTATTGGTATTACTATGGGAATGACTAATCTGAGCTAAGTGCATAACCATGTAACAGATATAACACATATAACAATTTGTTTTAACACAATGCTAAAGCATTTTCAGGAGGGCGACCTATAACCGATAGAGTACCATTACTCACAATAGGGCGTTCCATTAATTTTGGGGTTGTTATCATTGCTTGAATTAACTGCTCATCACTCACATTAGCTAAATTTTGCTCTTTAAATTCAGCTTCTTTAACGCGCATCATCTCAATAGGTTTACAGTCTAGTTGTGATAATAACTGCTCTATTTCAGCTTGTGTTAATGATTTTTTTAAGTACTCAACAATAACAATTTCTTTACTGGAGTTTGTTTTGATTAGTTCGAGTGTTTGACGGCTTTTAGAGCATCTAGGGTTATGGTAAATAGTTAACATGGTATAAAATTCTCTTAATGATAGTAGTGTAAAGTGCTTGGTAGTGAACGTTAGTTATAAATAGCTATAAACGTTTAAGTTTGTTTTCTTGCGATTGAAATTGCAATATTCGTGCTTTAATACGTTTTTGTAATAGCGGTCTTTCCGCCAGTAAAGCATAACTGGTTTGTAATTCATCAACGGCTTTTTGGTAGGCACCAAGCAAAGCAAACACTTCAGCTTTACTTATGTGCATTAACCCTACTTTTCCTTGAGCACGGAATACTGAAGTTAAAAGATCATAAGCTATAAAGCTCTCTGGATTCACTAACAAAAAATCTTTTAATACCCGTGCTGCTTGATTGTATTTTTTTGCGGTGAGTAATGCATTGGCGTAGTTTAAACTGATTACTGGGTTGTTAGGCATTAGCAGCATTAATGGTTCTAACATAGAAAAAACTTTATCATATTCATGCAAAGAAAGGTAAACATCGGTGAGAGCATCGATATAAAACAAATTGTTTTTATCATTTTCTTTAAGTGATTCAAGAATATTCTTAGCCTGCAAGCTTTGTTTGTTTTCAAAGTAGGATAACGCTAAACCATATTGTGCTGCGGCTTTGATAGCGTATTTTTTTTTATTTAATTGTTGTTGATAGTAAGCAATATTGCCTTTTATGTTGCCTTGGTAACGAGATTTAATACGTGACTTAGTTAATTCAAATGGCAGGCTTGGAGGGAGATGTTTTACAGGATACTTATGTGCTCTCTGCCTTGCATCGGCAATACGTGATTGAGGTAACGGATGAGTTAATAGCATGGCTGGTGGTTTGCTGGCATATCGATACTTTGCGGACATTTTATTGAAAAAACTGGGTGCACCTTGGGGATCAAAATCACTATTAGCGAGTAATGCTATACCAACACGGTCGGCTTCTTTTTCATTACTTCGGGTATAGTTTATACTGGCTTGTTGAGAAGCAGCCATTGAAGCGCTCAGTGCAGCCATGCCGACAGTAGGATTAACTAAAGCTAATAATATTCCTGATAGCATGCCTGTCATGGTTAATGTTTGACTTTGGCTTTGAGACTCAAGTCGGCGTGCTAAATGGCGCTGGGTAACATGAGATATTTCATGCGCGATAACTGAAGCAAGTTCACTCTCATTATCAGCGGTGGTGATTAATCCACTATGAATACCTACATGGCCACCAAAAAAAGCAAAGGCATTTAATTCATTGTTATTGATAAGAAAAAATTCAAAAGCATAATTAACATCCTGAGCATTTTTAACTAATTTATTACCTAAATGATTAATATATTCTATTAACACAGGATCTTGAATAATAGGCTGGCTTGCACGTAATTGGCGCATCATAGCTTTACCTATTTGTCGCTCTTTATCTAAAGATAGAACACTAACACCCGATATACCTATTTCAGGGAGCTTATTTTTATTGTTTTGTCCATTAGCAACAACATCAAATGTTGATAGAGTGGCAATGAGTAAGGTAAAAATGCAAGTAAACAATAAGGGTTTCAACGTAAACAAGGGTGTTTCCTAATAGTGATATTTACTGTTCCAAGACAAAAAATCCTGACTTAAAGATACGTTTAATTCTAGCTGGATCCTGTATCTTGAAGTGGCTTGAGTATAGTATATACCCAAACCTCTTCAAAATGCAGGATTCAGCTGGAATTAGAAACGTCTTTAGGCAAGGCATTGATTGAAGAGAATGGTTGTTCCCTTCTTAAAATCAATAACGCAGCATAAAACGTTTCTAAACCAGCCCTACGGGGACGCCTGAGCAAATCATGCTCTTCGTTGCGTATGTAATTAAGG